>Ga0206131_10004015_pt1 | contig 16416 bp, 13 predicted proteins | sample Helgoland_Spring_FD_148636 | JGI IMG/M metagenome (GOLD analysis project Ga0206131, IMG submission 148636) | Pelagic subsurface seawater microbial communities from Kabeltonne, Helgoland, North Sea - Helgoland_Spring_Bloom_20160517_1 | ecosystem: Environmental > Aquatic > Marine > Epipelagic ...
ATTTTCCGGCGCCATCTGGGCCGTTCGGACGAGACAGCACTTGCGCGAAATCTTCCATCCGGAGCTTCGCGCCGCCTCCAGTTCTGTCGAACCGCTTCACGACCAATGCTTGCTGATCGATAGCCGGGATCGGCGCAGGCGTGAACTCCGTAACCTCATCAGTGCCAAGCACGCCCCGCGCAATACTCAGTGAATAGGCCTCATTTCGCAGCAGGCCATGCCCGCCATCGCCCTCCAGCTTGGCGATGAAGAGCGCATCGGTATCTCGTGTCGCTGGCTCGAACGCACCGTCTTCTTCATACACCAATAGCTTCTTTTGTATTCCAGACAGCGCCCGCTGCCCGCCCGCAGCAGCGCTAGCGGCACTGGCGCTTTTGATCTGCGTGCTCTCGCTTTGCGCTAAGGTTGGGGCGTCTATCGGCTCAATCGAAATCGCGCCGATACAATCCCAGCCAAACAGAAGCAGCAGCCCGAGATCATCTTGCTTATCCAGTCTCTGCGCGCGCATGAGTTGGTCACGCATCCACCCCTCAGCGCTCAAATGCTCAAACACCGGGTGTAGGCCGAAGTCAGAGGCAGCCATCGCAGTATTGCGCGGCAAGGCACAGGCGATCTCATGCGGCCAATCTGCCGCATATGTAAAGACAGACCCGCCGCTCCGAACCTCTTCAATATGCCCGGCGAGACTGCCCTTAAAGAGCACACGGGCACGGCGCAGCGCATCCATTTGCTATCTCCGGGGCAATTCAGGCTGCCCTTATGGCGCAATTACATCCAAAAAAGCAAATATATTTTCCATTCCATGCATTCAATCACATATACAGAATATACTTCTTTAGAAGAAATCGAAGTTTGCCGATGACAGTTGCGCCGTTGTAACGCCCGTAAGCGTAATCACATCCGTGCCGGCGGAGATTTCTATTTCGGCGTTGCCGTTGCCATTGTCCTGGATTTGGAACTGGAGGGTGGCGAAGTCGAAGATGCCTGTGGAATCGCTGTCTAGCGCGATTACATCCTCGCTCACGTCAAAGTCCGTGATCAGGTCCAGGCCGGAGAGGGCGAAGAACTCGTAGCGGTCGGCGTTGGATTGGCCGGTCATTACGTCATCACCCTCACCGCCGCGAATGATGTCGTCACCCGCTTGGCCGAAGATGCGGTCAGACGCGCCGCCGCCTGTCAGCACATCGTCGCCGCTGCCGCCGAGCAGGCGGTCCGCGTTGACGCTGCCGATGATTTGGTCATCCCCGCCTGCACCATCTGCGATAATGACGAAGCCGGTCGTGACTTCGATGTTGTTGTTTTCAGCATTGCCGCGCACGGTCCCGGAGCCAATTTCGAGGTCCGCGTTCTCAACGCCAGCGCCAAGTGCGAACAGGTTGAACCCGCCGCCAAATTCAATGGCAACCCGGTCGATGCCTTGCTCGCCCGCCTGCTCAATAACGGTATCACCCACATTATCCACCCGATAGATATCAGACCCCGCACCGCCTTCCATTTCGTCTGCACCGGACCCGCCGTTCAAGTCATCATCGCCATCAGCGCCGCGCAGAATGTCGTCACCAGCGTCGCCAGTGATCGTGTTGCCAAGATCGTTCCCGGTGATCAGGTTCGCGCCAATATTCCCGCTGCCATTCAGCGCCGTCCCCACCAGCAGCAAATTTTCGACGTTGAGGGAGAGATTGAAACTGACAGAGGACTGGACCGTATCCAGCCCTTGGTTCGAATTCTCCGTCACTAGGTCAACGACATTATCGACGATGAAGGTGTCATCGCCCGCACCGCCATTCATGAAGTCGGCTCCAAGCTCGCCATCAATCAGGTCATTACCGCCGAAACCAAGCAGGCTGTTTGCACCACTATTGCCGGTGATGATATTGGCAATGTCATTGCCGCCACCATTGATATCAGCACCGCCGAGCAGTGTGAGGTTTTCAATATTCAGGCCGAGTGAGGCGACCGTTGCCGTGCTCTGCACAGTATCTGTGCCGCCGTCCACAGCCTCCACGGCCACATCGTCTTCGGTATCGAAGATGTATGTGTCGTCGCCGAGCAGGCCGGTCAGGACATCATCGCCGCCCAAACCGTCTAGCGTGTTATTGCCATCGGTGCCAGTGATGGTGTTGTCGAGACTATTGCCGGTTCCGCTAAGCGCAGCGCCTGTCAGCACCAAGTTTTCGACATTATCAGCCAATGTCAGATCAATGCTGGAATTGACCAGATCAGTTCCGCCGCCAATGCCTTCAATGACGGTATCGCCCGCATTATCAACGGTGAACGTGTCGTCGCCGGATCCGCCGATCATATCATCCGCGCCGATGCCGCCGTCGATTACATCATTGCCAGCATCGCCATTGATTTGGTCATCGCCAGCGCCGCCATTCAGGATGTCATCGCCATTCCCACCCAGGATGATGTCCGCACCTTCACCGCCATTTAATTCATCATTGGCATCACCGCCGGTCAGCGTGTCGTCCCCGAGCAAGCCATTGAACACCACTGCACCTGCTGTGGATGTCATCGCGTTATTGCCGTCATTGCCATTAACAATGGCCGAGCCTGAAGTGACGACGGCGTTCTCAATTCCGGCAGCAAGCGTGAGCGTTTGCAGGCCAGAGAGCGCGATCCGTAGCTCATCCACGCCGCTGCCGCCACTCTCGTCCGCGATATCTAACAGACTGTCGATCACATAGGCATCGTCGCCGTCACCGCCTTGCATCATGTCCGCGCCAGCGCCGCCATCCAAAACGTCGTCACCGCCAAGGCCGGTCAACACATCATCGCCCGCCCCGCCGGTGATGACATTGTCGAGCGCATTGCCGGCCCCGGTGAACGTCGCAGCCGCAGCCGCGCCGATGGCGGTAAGATTCTCAACATCCGGCAAAGTTGCGAGATCGAATGACGATAGCAGAGACTGGATTGTGTCAGTTCCGGCACCAGTCAACTCAATGACGACATCATTGACGTTATCGACGGTATATTTGTCGTCGCCATCGCCGCCGGCCATATTGTCTTCGCCGTGGCCGCCGTTCAGCATGTCATTGCCTTCACCGCCGGTCATCACGTCATTTTGCGATCCACCACCCAGAACATCATTGCCGTCACCACCATTGATGATGTCCTCGCCCAGCTGGCCAACCGCCCAGTCATTGCCAGACCCGCCTTCCAACGTATCTATGCCGAAACCACCAGTTAGGCGATCATCATCATCGCCGCCACGAAGGTCGTCATTGCCGTCATTGCCGAAGAGTTCATCATCGCCTGAATCGCCTAGGATGATATCTAGCCCGTCGCCGCCATTAGCTATATCAACCCCGTCACCGCCCTCAATTCGGTCATTGCCATCGCCACCTGAAAGCGTGTCATCGCCTGAATCACCCAGAATGAAATCAATACCTGCACCGCCGGCTATCGTATCGTTGCCAGCACCGCCTTCAATCCTATCATTGCCGTCATTGCCGGAGAGCGTGTCATCGCCCGAGCGGCCGAGCAGTTGATCAACGCCTGCACCGCCAACCAGGACATCATCGCCTGCACCGCCATCCAGATCGTCTGCACCATCCGCGCCGTCGAGCTTGTCATCGCCGACGCTGCCAATCAGCACGTCATCGCCGCCGAATCCGCGCAGAAGATCGTCCCCACGCAATCCATTCAGCGTGTCGTCAAAATCACCGCCAAAGATCGTTTGATCGGCACGAGAGCCCGTCGCAGTGATCTCACCCAGATTGATAGGGCGCCCGAAGATGGCCGCGACTTGGTTCAGGCCGTTCGTCAGTAGAAAGTCAGCGCGTCCGTCGCCATTAATATCCTCCAGCGCCGCCAATGCCTGGGATTCGCTAGAGCCGCCACGGGCTACAAAGCCGTCACTGCCGTCCAGCGCGCTAAACGATAGCGGATACTGGCTTACGTCTGCACGCCAAAGATAATATCCGCCCGCGCACCATTAGAGGCATCGCCCATGATCGACCAATCATCAAAGCCGTCGCCGTTGATATCGCCAATTGCGAAGCCTTCCTGGAAAAGGCCATTGCGATTGCTCGCATCGAACGTAATGGCCAGGCTTGGGTCCGTCAGCGGAGTTGTAAGATTTCCAAATCCACGTGGCGCGCCAAAGATGAGATGCGTGACGCCAATAAGGTTATTTTCAGCAATACTCGCTTCTCGCGGAACAGACACCGTAAAGTCGCCAAATCCATCGCCGTTCACATCACCTGCGGCAGCAACAATACCGCCCAAGAATTCAGTACCGCTAAATGCTGGTGAAACGGTGCGGCCTTCGCTTACCGCCACGCCCGCAAGCGGCGTCTCGCCAATCTCGAAGCTTGCCTCGTTGAAGGCAGGATTTTTGCCGTAAAGAATGGTCGTTTGGCCAAGCGTCGTGGTCATCCCGAAATCGTCAACGCCGTCGCCATCAACGTCACCGACATTGGCGACATGGCTTCCTAGGCCCTTAGTATCGACCTGATCACCGCCGAAAAATTTTGCGCCTTCGCTCCCATCCATTGTCGATAGAGCAAAATCAGGTCCAATGACATTCAAGCTAACCCCGCCATTGATGATATGGACCGCGCCAGAAGAGCTATTACCCCCGACATCATATTCTCGCGCGCCAATCAAAATATCGTCGAAACCATCTCCGTTGAAATCACCGGCCGCAACGCTCGCGCCAAGCTGATCTTCGGCTTGTCCACGCGTAATGGAAAAGCCATTGGAGCCGTCAAGGTCAGCGGTCGAGATCGTACCGCCTGCGGTAATTTCACCTCCAAAAATAACATGGGCGCCGCTTGCGATTTCAGTCCCGTTGCCAATTAGAAGGTCGTCAAGTCCATCACCGTTAAAGTCGCCAACAGCCACACCGTTGTTACCTGCCGCCAGGACGCCATCGGTTGAGGACTGCAAGACATCGCCTATGATTTTTACAGCGGTTCCGGCAGTGACCATATCGTCCAAATTGTTCAGCGCGCCAAACGTTGGGTTCGCACTGGACAAGATCACATAGACTTCACCCGTTTCTTTCGTATTGGTAGTCGCTGCAAGAACAATATCCTCCAACCCATCACCATCAATATCGCCTGTGGCGATGCTACTGCCCAGCCCATCTGTCTGCGTATCCGTCGTGAAAATGAAACCTTCCGATGGTGCAGGGGACGATAAAAATTCTGAGGAATAGAAGGAGGGGGTGCTGGAGTAACTGGCCATGATGCTGAATCCCTGAATTTCAATTATTATTGCGCCTGGAAGGCATTAACCAATTTGCACACTTTCAAGGGCTCGGAAAGTCCACCAGGGCTTTTTGTAATGATTTCACAGATTACGCAGATAATTTCCGATACTTGGAAGCCAGTATCGGGACGCGTTCACGCGCCGCTATACAGCTTGGTTTAAGCAATCATGGCGGCCATTCAATCTCTTAAAACTTTCCGTTGTCATTTTTCCACTCGTGCCTGGGCGCCACTTTTTCGGTCGTGTCCCAGTGTTCCACAAGCATATTTTGCTCTAGCCGAAATAGGTCGTAGAAGGCGGAGTGGGCACCGCCAAGGTAGCCTTCACTGGCACACAGTACAAAGTTGCCCTCCGCTAGAATGCGATGCGTCTGCTCATAGGCAATATGGCGGGCACCATCTGCCGCAGGGGCCAAGGCTGCTTTGAGCGACGCAGCACCATCAGCCAAACCTGGATTATGTTCGGCATAATGCGTTGGATGAACATAGTCCTCCAACGCATCGAGCGCACCGCCGATCAGCACCGTTTCAACGAAAGACCGGACGCGCGCGCGATTGGTCTCTGTCAGATGTGTATCCGCAACCTCGACCGGCCCATCCACCATACTGCGACCAGAGGGATTTGGGCCAAGGCGCGGCTGAATATTGTCCCAATGTTCGACAGCCTGGCCATTTGCAAACCGGAAGACTTCAAACCCGATCCGGCGCGTAGCGAAATCATATTCAGTGTGGGCGAACACATAATCCCCGTCCTCAAACGCGCGGACGATATTCACCTTGGGGCCAGTCTTCGAGAGCCGCTTGAAGAGCGCCGCCAAGCCTTCACTGCCCTCCTCAGTCTGCGGATTATGCTGAATATATTGCGCTTCATTCACCACCGCGACGGGGCCAGGGTCACCCGTTTCAATACTCTTTAGGAGCGCACGGATTTGGTCTTTCTTATTCATCTGCATGTCCCGCTTGGTAAGCGCATCGATCCCGAAGAGCTAAGCCGTGCCGACACCCAATACCGCTGGCATTTCCAACGCGAGGACGCCATCACCGCCACGTTCGGCCATGAGTGCCTGCGCCCGCTCCAAAATTGCTGCTTTGATTTTGGGTTTAGCGGCCTCGTCCTGGGCTTCAAACAAGGCTTTGGTGCGAACGGTGGCTTTGCTTAGGCCGTCTAACAGCGCTTCGGGGGTGGTTTCACGGTAGATGGTTATGCGGCCCGCGGAGGCCTCGGCGAAACCTGCGGCTTGCAGGCTGCGGACGGCCTCAGCCTCCTCAGCGAAGCGGAACATCGGCGGGGCTTCAGGTAGCGGTACGTTAAGGTCGCCGTGTTCAGCCATGGCAGCACGGAAGATTTTGAAGGTTTCCACTTCTTCCGCCGGGCGCCAAACGGTAAAGGCATAGCGGCCGCCGGGCTTCAGCACGCGCCGCGCCTCCCGCATCGCTTGGTCCGGGTTGGCGAAATGGAGGAGACCAAAGGCACAGGTGACAGCATCAAAGCTGGCGTCAGGAAATGGCAGCGCCTCCGCGTCGCCCTGGCGGAATGTGGCTGCTGGAAACAATGTTGCGGCCTTTGCTGCCATCGCCGCCGCAAAATCTATGCCCGTCGCCGAAGCCCCCCGCGCTGCCGCTAATCCAGCGCTGTATCCGGGGCCTGTTGCCACGTCCAAAAGTGACATGCCCTGCGCTTCACCCTCGCCGAGCCCAACGGCATCCAGCAAATCCTCCGCCGCTTTGGCGGTACTGGCGTGGGAGACTTCATAATAGCTGTCGGCCAATTGTTCCCAGCCCTTGTGTTCAAAGGCCTTGAAGGCGGCGCGTGCTGCTTGGTCCATGGGGGAAGGTTCCTCTCTCGACGAATGGCAGCATCGGCGGCATCATTCATCGACGCAAGCCTTTGGACGCCAGATCATGCCCTACCCGACTGCCCCCACCCTCACCCAACACCTGGCTCGTGCTGCCACAAGTGCGCCGAACCGGATTGCACTGATCCACGACACGGGTGCCATGTCTTTCGCAGAGTTGGATGCCCTCTCCTGCCATTATGCTGCTGGGCTAAAGGCGTTGGGGGTCTGTATTGGGGACCGCATCGCGCTCTGGCTGCCGAACACGCCGGAACACTATGCGCTGGCCTATGCCGTATGGCGGGTCGGCGGGGTCGTGCTTGGCGTCAACACGCGCTTCAAGGCGAAAGAGGTTGAGGACATTGTCGGCAGGGCGGGTGCCAAGCTGCTGGCCTATCAGCCGGGCTTCAAGGACATTGACTTCGCAGGCATTCTTGCAGGCGTCGATCCAGCAGCGCTGACAAAGCTCGAACGCGTCATCACATTCGGCGACGGCAAAACAGGCGATGTGTTAGGCCGCCCAACGACGCCGCTCGCTGAACTGGAGACCCACGGCGCGCTGGACGAAGACTTCGCCACGCCAGATACGCCCTGTCAGATTTTCACAACATCCGGCACCACATCCAGGCCCAAATTCGTGCTGCACGCCCACCGCACCCTTGGCCTCCATGCGGAGCGCCTGCCAGCCTATTGGGGCCTGGGCCGGGAGGATGGCGTGCTGTTTCAGGCTGCACCCTTGTGCGGGGTCGTTGGGCTGAACGTCGCGACATTGGGTATTGCCGCGATACGCCCGCAAATCATCCAGGCCGTTTACGAGCCGGTGAGTGCGGCAGAATTGTTCGTCAAACACGGCGTCACCCACATGATCGGCATGGATGCCATGTATGAACGCATGGTCGAAAGCCGCCCTGAAGCGCAGCCGTTTCCGAAGCTGGCACCTTGCCCATCCTTCGGCGCGAACCCACCACTGGAATCCTACCTCAAAATCGCACGGGCGCGCGGCTTACCGATCTGCGCCGTCTACGGGATGAGCGAGGTGATGGCGCTCTTCTCCTTCCAAAGCATGGATTACGACGAAGCTGACCGCGTTATTGGCGGCGGCCATGCCGTCCACCCAGAAACTGAAATCCGGGTGTGCGACCCAGATACAGATGCCCTGCTGCCCATCGGTGAAGAAGGTGAGGTCCAGATCAAAGGGCCGACGGTCATGCTGGAATATGCTGATAATCCGGACGCCACCGCTAAAGCCTTCACGCCAGACGGGTTCCTACGCACAGGAGACCTTGGGCGCATGCGGGAAGACGGCAGTTTCGTTTACCTAGCGCGCATGGGTGATGTGCTCCGCCTCGCAGGCTTTCTCACAAACCCGATGGATATTGAGAAAGAGCTTGAGACCGACCCCGCCGTTCTGGAAGCCCAGGTGGTGCAGGCGCGTGTCGGTACGCGGGATCGGGCAGTTGCTTTCGTACTTTTGACCGGCGATGCCCCATTCGATGAAGCCCGATGCATCCAACGCTGCCGGGAACGCTTGGCAGATTATAAGGTACCGCTCCGCGTGATCGCGCTTGATGCTTTTCCGGTGACGGAGAGTGCGAACGCCGTAAAAGTGCGCAAAACGGACCTCCGCAAAATGGCGGAAGAGGAGCTTAACCGATGACCCCCGCACGATATCTTAACCCGCGCACAGGTGCGGAATGGTCCGTCGATGAGCCACTTTGGAAAGCGCCCGATGACGGCGGATATGTCAACCTGAAACCAGCGCCGGGCTTCGATCCCGGCGAAATCGAGCAAGGCGTGCCATCACTTTGGCGATACGCATCCTCGCTCCGCATACAAGCGCCGTTGCTGACATTGGGCGAAGGATGGACGCCGTTGCTGGCAGGCGAATGGGATGGTGCGCCGATCCACCTGAAATGCGATCACATGATGCCATCTGGTTCCTTCAAAGACCGGGGCGTTGCCGTGATGCTGGCCTATCTGCGAGGCCGGGGGGTGGAGGCTGTTTTGGAGGATTCATCGGGCAATGCAGGCGCATCCGTCGCGACATACTGCGCCGCTGCTGGCATGCAGGCGAAGATATTCTCACCCGCCGCTGCGCCGCCCGCCAAACTTGCGCAGATGGCAGCGATGGGCGCAGACGTCCGCGCCATCGAAGGTCCACGCCAAAACGCGGCGGATGCGGCGCTCACGGAGGCGACAAGCACCTTCTATGCCGGCCACAACATCCAGCCATTCTTCCTGGAAGGTTGCAAAACCCTGGCGTTTGAGCTTTGGGAGCAGCTGCACGGTCAGGCGCCAGACCATGTCGTGGTATCCTGCGGCCAAGGCGGCAATGTTATGGGATTGGATATCGGCTTCCGCGAGCTTTTGGCTTCCCGCGCAATTGATAAGATGCCGAAGATCCACGGCGTGCAGGCTGTCAACGCCGGACCATATTTGGCAGCCTGGGAGGCTGGCAGCGACACGCCCGTCGCCATTAACGCGAAATCATCCATCGCGGACGGCATCACCTCCTCCAAACCTGTCCGCCTAACAGAAGTTCTGGCCGCTTGCCGCAATTCCGGCGGCAGTTTGCTCGGCGTAACAGAGAGTGAAATCATTGCGGCAATGCGCGGCCTGCATCATTCTGGATACTTCGTTGAGCCAACAACGGCGGCAGGCGCTGCGGGCCTGACAAAACTGTTGGCGGACGGCGTTATCAGCGCGCACGAAAAGACAGTGCTTGTACTAACGGGCACTGGACTGAAAGCTGTTGATGCGATCCGAAGCGCGCCCTAATGGAAAGGCTGGAGAATGCGCCAAGACACCTATCAGTTTGACGATCGCAACATCCAATGGCGCCCATTTCCTGGCTTTGAGGGCCTGTACTACTGGGTGCTGGATGTCGATGATGATCGCCAGCTCGTCGACATGCTAATGCGGTTCGAACCGCACGCCAAATGCGTTCCCCATTGCCATGTCGGCCCGACGCGGACATTGGTAATTGAGGGAGAACATCAGATTTTCGCGCCAGATAGCCGGACAGAAGTTCTAGAACATGCCCGCCCCGCAGGCTCGTTCGCGCGCAACAATGGCGATGAGACGCATATTGAAGGCGGCGGGCCGGACGGCACCGTTATCCTGCTGTCAATGACAGCAAAAGACGGTGTCGTCTACAAAATCTTCAATGCTGATCTCACCCTGGATCGCACTATCACCCTGGCGGATTTCAAGCGCGGATTGGCGAAACAACAGGCGGCAGCCTAGTGGACGACAGCGCGGGCAATATCGAGTTAGAGATTGAGCTTTATCTGCAGCGATCTGTGCTGGCCCGTGATGAAAAGATTGTTTGGCAAGGCCGCCCGACACCCGCCGCCTCAGTACAAATGGGCTGGATGGAGTTGTTCGTCGGCCTGTTCTTCTTCGGCTTCTCTGTCTTTTGGACCATAGGCGCATTCTCTGCTGGCGGTATTTTCGGCATATTTGGAATCCCATTCATGGCCATTGGCGGCTGGATGATTACAAAACCGTTCAGAACGAAAAATCGGGCGAAGAAGTCCCATTATGCCATCACGGACCGCCGCGTTCTGATTATCAAACGCGATAACGGCTACAGCGTGAATTCGATCTATGCGCATGAATTCAATCACTATGCCCGCAAAGACCACACGAACGGAACCGGCGACATCCGCTTCCGGCAATCCATCGGCAGGACGCGCAAAGGCGAATACCTGCAGTCAAAATTTAGCGATGGCCTGTGGGGCATCGACGACGTTCGTGGCGCTGATTTGGCGCTGTCGAAGCTCCGGGCGGACGTTTCCAGATAACTCTATGACAGAAGGCCTTCACCCATGACCCAATATCGACTGATCGGCGGCAACGCATCGCCCTACTCACAGAAGCTGCGGGGGATTATGCGCTATCGGCGGATACCGCATATCTGGGTGCTACGGACGCAAGCGCTCAGGGAGCAGTTGAGCGATGTGCAGCCGATGCTCGTGCCAATCCTGGAATATCCTGATGGCACGCGACGGACGGATTCAACGCCGCTGGCGCTGGACCTGGAAGAGCGCCACCCCGAGGCGCGGCGCATCCAACCGGATACGCCTGCCCTCGCCTTCCTCTCCCATTTGATTGAGGACATGGCGGATGAATGGCTAACGAAATGCATGTTTCATTACCGCTTTGCATACCCCGAAGGCCAAGCCTACGGCCCCCATTGGGTGATCGACGACCAGCGGCCTGAGCTTACTTCTGAGGCGGAATTTGAGGCAGCGCGGGCTGCATTTCTCGCGCGGCAATCAGGCCGCATGCCACTGGTCGGCTGCACGCCCGAAAACGCGCCGGTCATTGAAGCCTCATATCATCGGGTGTTGAGAATCATGGAATCGTTCGTCCGTCGGGATGGATATCTCTTCGGCTCGCGCCCATCGCTGGCGGATTTTGGCATTTACGGCCAGCTTAAAACGCTCGCGACGGACCCCACACCCATGGCGATGATGCGAGACGAGGCACCACATACCGAACACTGGCTCCGCCGCTTAGATGATGCATCTGGCGTCGAAGGGGAATGGCGCAGTCTCGATGCCCTTTCCCCCGCCGTCACCGAATTGCTGCAATTGGCGGGCGATACATATCTGCCGTTCCTGCTCGCCAACGCCCGTGCGGGCGATGCTGGCGAACAATCCTTCAGCCTAGAACTCAACGGCCAGCGCTACGCCCAAGACGTATTCCGCTACCAGATCAAATGCCTCCGCTGGCTCCAATCCCACTTCGCAGGCCTAGACGCCCATAACCAAGCCGCAATCCGCCGACTTCTGAGAGAGACCGGATGCCTTGAGGCGCTAGAGGCCAGCTAAACCTCGTGCAGTTCACCATATCGCGGGTAAATCGGCCCCAATGGCGATGTCGCCCGGTTAACGGCACGGCGGATCTGTAGCCGAAGTGCGCGGAACGCTAAATCTTCAGCGCGGTCTTCTTTGATTTTTAGGCGAGTCATCAACGTGCCTACACCGTTAGGCAAAGCGGCCATGCGCATCATGTTCTGCTGGAGAAAGCCTTCATATGTTTCTTCTGGCAGCGGTGCTGTCATGGGATCGCCATCATCATAGCTAAGCTTAACTCTTCCTTCCCGAACGCCATCGTGGAATATCACCGCCTTGTCTTCGGTCGCTTCTACGAACATCGGATGGAACGTGAATTCACCCCAATCATCGTCCTCCGACAAGTCTGGCTGAAAACAGCGCCAAGAATCTTCACTGGTTTGCTGAACCCACCAGAATTCCGGCAACTCAATCATTAAGGTATCTGCGATGTTGCGAACGGCGACCTTATAGAAATCTAGCCGCAGGTTGCTATCGGGTTCCGGAGGTTCATCGCAGGGGCCGATCCAATGGTCGATCTGCGTCAAGGGTCTGGAATAATGCAGCGCAAATTCAGCCTCATGAAACGCGGTCGTGAAGCGTTCGACCAGCGAGTCATTTCCGGCAGAACTCACATCCTCATGCCGGAGCGAAACCGCCATATAGGCTTTCCTCAGGCCAAAAGGCGTGCTGTCGAGGCGCATCTTCATGGTTTTGTAGAAGATCGGCTCGTCCAGCGAATCCTCAATTAACTCCATCAATGGACCTGTTGGCATACCTGCGCTGTTCGCGAGCTGGTCGATATAAACATGGTTCGCGCCATCCTCGTCTTTGACTGTCGGGTATGGCGGGATTGTCTCATTCATAATCCTGTCGACTTCCGGCATCACGCCTTCCGGCAGATTGCGGTTCCAGTTTCCTGCCTCCGCCTGTGCTATCTCGTCCTCGCTGGGATCACGGCTATCCATATATTCAAGAGTGATTGTGATTGAGCCCCAATGGGTGTCGCGAGATTCATCCAGGAACCCCAATTTCCACACAAGCGGCGCGATACGGACGCAGGACATGGCGTCTGGTATATCCATTTCTACGAAGTCAGAAATGTAGCGGCGCGTAGTATGGTCAAATCGCCGAGGCGCTTCTTCGTTCAACCAGCTATAGATCTTCGAGGGAGGCGCGCCAGTGACCGGGTCGCCATATATCTCAGCATAGGTTGGATGCGGGTCGCTCAAGTCCGTATCGCAGGCAAATACGGCGCGCCTGATCTGCTCCCGGAGCGCAATCAGTTCAGGCCTTCGCGTCTGCTGATAAGTGATGCCAAGATTAAAATGATCAATGCCGGCACCGTTGGGTGCACGCCCGAAACGCCGCGTGTTGTACGTCACCCAATTTAGCTCTGTCCCGGCACCATGCACTGCATATAATTGATCGTTGATCAGTTTGCGGCTGACAGGCTCGACTGCCTCTTTAGGAACCTCGCTTAAAGTACGCTGATACTAAAGGGCGACCCAGTCCTCGGTGAAATCAATGTCAGGCTGGTAGCAAACCCAGCGATTGCCGAGTTTTTCTACCGTCCAGAATTCAGGCAGATCAATCCGGACATGGCCGCCGATATCAAAACTGGCGGTATTCTCCCAATCGGTGCGGGCTTTGGTCATAAAAGCTCTCCCGGATAGACCTTTGCGGAGAATGCGGCAGCCTCCATCGCAGCGACGAGCGCCCGGAATTCTGGGCGGTCCATCAACGCAAACTCTATCGTCAGGGAGAAGGTGGTGATTTGCGCGCCGCCATCAAACCCATCTATGCGCGCCCAGCGCCAGGACCGGACAGACGCCGCCCAATCAATGTGCGCGTCATAGTGATGACTAGGCGAAGGATCCTCCACCGCAGTCAGCCAAAGGTCGCCAGCAGCGTTCAGCTCAGCGCCTAAGCCTTGGAATAACTCTTGCAGCATGTCGTCCGGCACGCCGCCAGGCGGCATAGGAAAGCCAAGCGCTTCAGCCGTGACGAAGAAAGAGCCCCAGCCATTTGGCTCAAGCGCCTCTGGCTCAATGAAGCAGCGATGCAGATCCTGCTCACGATGCTCTTCCCAGACAATCGGCATTCTGACCCGCGCCAGGCCGTCCACCTCCCGCTCAGCCATTTCCTCCATTCCCGGCGGTAGCGCGCCTGGCTGGCCGGGACTCTCTGGATCGAAGGGCGCGCGGTAAGGCGCATTCTCCAAGGCGTGGCCGTAGCCTGGAAGCAGTCCAGTCACCTGCATCTCCGCACGGTAGAATTCAGGATGCAGCTGCTCCATCAACGCGATGAATTCAGCCCTCTCTGCCCGGTCACGCTTAATCTCCAACCGAAATCCCACCAGACCAAGGCCCTGCACGATCGGTGCGGCGCGGCGGGTCACATAGCTAGCGTGGGAAACCTCCGGATCGACATCCTCTGCACCAGGTAAATTCTCCGCCATGTCACCCGAGATGCCGTGCATGCCTCCGGTCAATAGATCTGTATGCGCTTTCAGCCTCTCATCCGGATCGTCAATTTCAAGGGTTCTGAATGTGATATAGACAGCACCCCAGTCATCCCGGTCCTTCAAGCCATGCTGGGTGAACATCCAACTCGTGCGGCTTAACCGCTCCATTGTCCAAAACGCCGGCAGGGTGATGTGCAAGAGACCACTCAGCTTGAAGAGCTTCGTGTCACTCCAGTTCGTGTTTAGCCGGGCCATCTGTTACTCCAACTATGGACTGACAATTTCGCCCCGCCCACCTCACGCATGCTGGCCATCAGAACAACCTTCAATACTTATTCCACTGAATAAAGTTCTAAAGGTTGTTTTTATTTTCTGCAATAACCTTATGGCCGCATCCCAAATTTCCGCTCACCGGTCCGGACCGCCTTCACCGCCAAATCGGCAAAGTCAGCAAGCAGGCGGCGGGTGTCGCGGGGGTCGCTGATTTCTTCGATCCAGAAGGCTTCGGCCGTGCGGAAGGGGGAGCGGAGGGCGTTTAGGTGGTCTTCGATGCGTTCCAGCTCGGCGGCGGGGTCATCGGCTTCCGCGATGTCGGCGCGATAGGCGGCCTCAATCCCGCCTTCTAATGGCAGTGAACCCCAGCGCGCACTTGGCCATGCATAGCGGGTGCAATAACGACCAACATGGACATGGGCACCGCCTGCGACACCAAAAGCGCTGCGAACGATGATCGCACACCAGGGCGTCGTTGATTGGTTGATCGCCGCCATCGCGCGCACGCCATGGCGGATGGTGGCGGCTTTTTCAGCCTCAAGGCCAATATTGAAGCCGGGGCAGTCCGCAAGATACACGATGGGCAGATGGAAGGTTTCCGCCATATCTACAAAGCGGATGAGCTTTTGGCAGCTTTCCGCTGTCCACGCACCCGCCATGTGCATGGGGTCGCTCGCCATCAGCGCCACGGAATGGCCATTGACGCGAGCAAGTCCGGTAATGAGCGAGCGGCCAAACATGCGGCCCATTTCGAAGAAGCTGCCTTTGTCCACCAGCGTTTCGATGATCGGACGCATCTTATACGCACGACGGGCGTCCCGGGGGATGGCGTCCATCAGGCTTTCGTCGCAGCGCTCCGGGTCGTCATCAACGGGGCCCCGTGGTGGGGCTTCATCGATATGGCTTGGCAAGTATGAAAGGAACTGGCGGGCGCGGGCGAAGGCCTCCTCCTCAGTATCCACGGCATCATCAACGCCGCCAGCACGGGTCTGGATTTTCCATCCGCCGAGTTCCTGCTTGGTCAGGTCCTGGCCGATGCCCTTAACAACAGGCGGCCCGGCCACGAACATCGCAGACATTTCCTTTGTCATGACAGAATAATGGCTCGCCGCCAGCCGTGCTGCCCCAAGCCCTGCAATAGAGCCGAGCCCTAGCGCCACAACCGGCACGCTCGCCAAGTTCCGCGCCATCAGATCAAACCGGCTGGAGGTCCCCTGCCCGCCCGGCAAGTTGGCACGGCCTGTGGTTTCAATGGTTTTGACGGACCCGCCGCCGCCAGACCCTTCAATCACGCGGATAATCGGCAGGCGCAGGTCGTGCGCCATCACCTCCGCCAATTGCGGCTTTTCCTTAATGGTGGCGTCGGCAGATCCACCGCGCACCGTGAAGTCATCCCCGCATAGAACAACGGGCCGACCATCAATCTTCGCCCGGCCCATCACGCAATTGGCGGGCAGAAACTCCGTCATCTCGTGATTTTCGTCGTAGGCTGCTTTGCCTGCGATCGCGCCAATTTCATGGAATGTCCCAGCGTCCGCCAGGCCATCTATGCGCTCACGGACAGTCAGCCGCCCACCGTCATGCTGGCGTTTTACCTTGTCAGCACCGCCCATTTCCTTGGCCAAGGCTTCACGACGACGGAGTTCATCCAGTTCTGGCTGCCAGTTCATGCGTGCGGTTCCTTATGTATGTCTATGGAGACACTATAAGGACCGCATGGCCAACATTAATAGCCAAGCGCCCGATCAATCTCCGTCACCAGTGGATTGCCGGATGCATAA
>Ga0206131_10004024_pt1 | contig 16391 bp, 22 predicted proteins | sample Helgoland_Spring_FD_148636 | JGI IMG/M metagenome (GOLD analysis project Ga0206131, IMG submission 148636) | Pelagic subsurface seawater microbial communities from Kabeltonne, Helgoland, North Sea - Helgoland_Spring_Bloom_20160517_1 | ecosystem: Environmental > Aquatic > Marine > Epipelagic ...
GCTCGCCAATGTAATATGTTATTGCTGGTCAAAATATTCTATCTCTTGTACTATTTTTCTTTGTGCTTCGATAGTTTTTGCGGGAGGTTTTTCTAGACAATACGCCATTGTTTTACGTTGTGACATACGTACCATACGTTTATCTGTTCTGTCAATAGTATCTTCAAAAAATGTTATTGTTAATATTCTATTGTTTTTATCATCATATGCTTTTAATAATCTTTGTACTTCATTTATATCGTAATCTTTAACATTATATAAATCAAATAAATGTTTGATAACTTGTGGATCCTGTTCAATAAACAATTTACGATAGCTTATATTGTGACAATTTTTAACGTCAGGCAACTTGCCATTCATAGACATCAAGCCTTTGAACTGATCATGTTCTAACTGAACTGTTTTGATAGTGTATAACACCCAACAATAGGACTCAATATACCTATCATCCATATATATGTTAAATACTTGTGTATTGTCGTCATATTCCAATGGATCATGCCTAGCAATACTGTGTGTTTGTAATGTACACATATCAGGCATGTTGTCTAGAACTTGCTGTTGCTTTTCTGGTTGATCAAAATATTTAAATGTTCGGTAATCTGAGGTATATTTGTTTTCAACACTCCACAAATTAAGTCTAGGATTGCTGGAAAAATGACCTGAGTCTTCATAGTAACTGTATATTAGAGATAATATAAAATCTCCACCGCCGCCACTGGGCCAATTAAACACATACTTAGTCATTTTCTTGCTTTAATCTATATTGGCAATAATAGTCCCAAACATATTCATACATTAAAAATGCCGCAATAACTCCAATATATGGAATAAATGCTACATTTAACAGTATCCACGAAAAGATAAATGCGATTATTATGTCATATATTCTAATCATAATGTCAACGTGTTGCTTCCTCGAATGGTATGCTTGCCAAGTTCTTAGCTTTAGCCTCGACCATAATGTCGAAGTCTTTGCGGAATGTACCAGCCCATTCATTAACTGCTGTATTCCACATATAATCACTATGCGCTCGAAGTTTTGCTTTCTTAAAACCTTGTTCTAACAGTCTTTGGAAATCAGGCTTTTGATCTCTTGGATGATCAGACAGCAAGTCTTCACGACTGACGCTATAGTGCATAGCAGGACGTACACCACGCCAACTATCAATAATACGTTTAATACGATCGTCATTTCTATCAATGTATTCTCCTCCACTGTGGCACCAATGATGGTGTATGTCGATAACCAGTGCCACATCTTTTTCTAGTTCTAGGCTAGAATCCAAACCCCAGGCGTTTTCGTCGTTTTCAATAGTAATACAGTTTCGTGCTTCTGGAGACAATCGTTTAAGTGCGGCTTTGATACCGGCCGGACCTTGGCGTCCGCTGATGTGGACGTTACACTTGAAGTCTTGCCAGTTTTTACCATAGCCCATCCACCTGATGATATCCGCATGATATTCGAACTCCTCTATACTTCTATTTACTATTTCTGGATTGTCACTTGCCAACACTGTAAACTGTCCTGGATGCATACTGAGTCGTACACCTAGTTCACGTGCAAGCTCACCTACTTTGATCCATCCACGTGCCGCTTCGTCACGTACATCTTGTCGCTGATAAAAATGTCGCCAGTCTTCATGTGTGTACGCAGGCATCATGTTACTACCCAATCGTACCATACGTTGTGACTCAGGCAGATTGCCAACATACTCCACTAGCCTGTATGCATTTTGTGAGTTAATTGTAAGGCAATCCCATAGCTTTTGTTCAGCAGTTTCAGTAATCTGTCTGTTGAGCCAAGTAATAGTAGTACTACGCTCGCTATATTGTCCTTGTATTTCTTTAAGGATCTTTGGCTTTTGCGTTTGGTCCGGGTGCATGTATTTACACGCAAACCCGATACGCTTTAAGTTTTGATTAAACATACGTTTGCAATTCTTTTGATAGCTGAGGTTGTGTGTATACTGTGATATATTCTTGTGTAGCACGTAAATGCTGTTGCAACTTGCGATTATACGGCACTGCAATAAATGCATCTGAGCCGAATACTTGTTGTGCAAGAGCGTAGTTTTGTGCGTTTAGCTTTTGCGAATGGCACAAAGACGTTAAGCCGGGTTCTGTTACAACATAGTTCATAGACACTCTCCTAATGATTATGTTAATAATATATAGTAAGCCGTATTGAATGTCAATACCTAAATTAAATTTAATGCCTTTAATTTTTCAGTAACAGCGTAATGTTCAAAATCAGTTAAATTTTCATTCTCAATAACAGTACGTTCTTGGAGTTTGTTTCTGGCAACTACTTTAACATCATCCAAACTAGGATTATATGCAGTTCTATTATAATTGGAATTGGTCCTAAATATTTGTAACCAATGTTGTACCCACTGCTCATCTGGTGATCGTATGCCAAGCTGATGATATATATCCATAACTTTGTTTGGATCCATAAAAGTAGAGAGTTCTGTGAATTGTACTCCATAGTGTTGTTGCTTTACCCATAACGATACATTTGCGAATACGTGCTTTGCATACGCTGACGCTATAAGTTCTACATCCCGTTCAGGTATATAACCATTACTGCTATTGCCAGTTTCTGGAGGCCAACTGATGGATGAGTACTTGTCATCTATTACTAGTCCACGCCCTTGTCCATTCTCCATATTAGCTCTTACTGACATATCAGTCCAATTATATATAACTGTAGGATTATTAATATCCCATGCACTTGCCCATACAGCCTTGCTACCAGGTATCCACTGCAAGGCCTTGTGTAAATTAGCAGTTCTAATTTGCATTCCATGATATGTTTGTCGTGGTGGGAGTAATGCACATTTTTCAGCATAGTGTTCGTAATGATCACGTCTGCCTTCCATGTTTACATCATTTTTTAGCATCAATGATAATTTATTTGAGTCATTAAACTCATGCCATAATGCCATATATTCTGGATCATTACTTACTATTAGTGGGTTCCAAAACTTTTTTCTACCTAGTATTTTGTAATCTTCTAAGTCTTCTTCTCCAGGCACATCCCAAATATCGCCAGTAAGAGCGATAAAGTCATCATAACAATTACTTAATTCTGGACAGCAATCTGGACTACCATTAATTAACCAAGCCAATGCATCTGGTAAACTGCCTGTGAATCCTGAAATCCATATGGGGAGAGCCATTTATTTTATCACCTGGTTTTTCTTTAACCATTCTAAAATTTCTATATCAGTATATTCGTCTGCACGTCTATGACTTTCAGTTAGGTTATCCCAATCTTTAAGAGCTGGATGAGTTTTTTCTTTACTATTATAGTAAGAGCCATGTCTCCAGCCTTCAGTCATTTTTTGTTGATACCAACGATTGTGTCTCCACTTTTGCATTTCACTAATTGCTTGTGTACGCACTTCTTCGTCAATACTAATCATGTTCTGTTCAATTCCAGTAGATAACATTCCAGCTTCAAATCCACTACTTAATTCAATATCACAATCACCGTCATACAAGTATTCCCAAGCCGCTACAACAAATTGTGCTTCTTCTGCTGTCATATCACGAGCTAGTGATACCAAATATGTATGTGGAAATTCACAGTCACCGCATACTCCATATTCAACAGCAATAAAATGATCGCCTTGTTGTCTATTGTATATGATGTTTTCAGGTCCAAATTCTTCAACTGATTTAAACCAGTTGATTGCATCTTCTGATGATAACTTATTTGGTGTTTTTAATTGAATGTGGTGTTGATACATGTGTTATTACCTATATGGATTGTTGTCTTGTTCAGTTTCAAAGTTAGTTAAATCTACTTTTGTTGCACTTGATGGTGCAGTAGTTTGAACTATTACTTGCTTTTGTTGATTGCCGCTGCTACTATTTACATATAAACCAAACCATGCGGCGCCTGCGCCTACTACAATGCTAACTAATCCGCTTTGTGCCATGTTTGGTTCTGGCAAAGTCATAAACCATTCAACTACGTTGTAGAACATATATATGTAGATACTAATAAACAATCGTGGAAAGATACGTAGTCTATCAAACCAATATGGAAAAACTTCCAGTTTGCTTGTTTTGCCGTCATTATTATAATCTAAGTTCATAGTTTATTTTCCTTTGTTATACTTGTATTTATACGCAAGTCAAGTAAATCCAATGTTATCCTAGCCAGTCACCGCACTTTTGTACGCACATAGTACACGATTGTTCTGTACTTGTCGTAGTACCTGCTAGCTTATTCCACCAGGTATTGTCCATGATATCAAATAATGAATTGTGATGTAAACTGTTCCAGGATTTATTATTTTCGTTATACATAAATGTATTAGTTTCACGCATACGGGCGCTTTCCATTAATGATGAATTAATTGAGCTACATGGTACTAATATTGCATCTGAGTTAATATAAATCTCTTCTCCATCTAGACATTGTGCTGTTACTGGAGAATAGGCATGAAGTTTAACTCTATCATCTTCAATTATTTCATTACTTGCAGTTTCATTAATTTTTTTGTTTTTAAATGCTTGATCAAATTCTGCTCTTTGTTCAGGATCAAGATTATCAGGTATCAATACAAACTTTTCTAATCCCCAATCTTGTGATGTTTCAGTTGCTTCTTCAATTTGATGTTTATTAATTTCAAATTCCATCATTATCCACTGGCCTTGTCCACTGTTTCCTGTAAATGAGACTACATTTTTAAATACGTCTTCCCAGGCTACATCTTTATAAAAGTGATTGGTATCTTCTAACCCGTCAATACTAAACCATATACTTGGTTTTTTGCCGCTAGAACTTTTTATTTCTGCCATCTGAACAAATACTTTTGGTGATTTTAATCCAGCATTTGTGTGTAATACTATATTAGCATCAGGTTTTAGTTCATATATCATTTCTACAATTGATATGATATTTGGATTAGTCATTGGATCTCCAGTAGTTGCAGTCATACTAACTTCTACATGATCATCTACAAATGCATTATCAAACACTTTGCTAATTATGTCTACTGTAATATTGCTATCAAAATTTACATGGGGGTTCAGTTTTAAACTGTTGTCCTCTATAACATATGCAAGGCTACGATATGAATTATAATTACTGGATAAATCAAACTCTATTTTACGTATCTTTTTATATTGTTTCATAATAATATTTAGTCATAAAAAAAGACCCAGTAAATTAATACTGAGTCCTTTAGTGTTAGTTTAAATTATGGTTTATGCTACTGTTGCTGCTGCAAATACACCGCCGATTGCTTGTACTGCTGCTTCTACTGCTGGAGCATCTGCCCATGATGAATTCTCTACATAGATAGTAAATACACCTGCATTGTAAGCACTTAGGCCTACCCATGTGCCACGCATTTGGATTGCTTCTACTAGCTTTTCCATGTCTTCACTTGGTGAGATTTCTGCGTCTGCGCCTACTGCGCCGCTGATTACATATGATGTTACTGTTGCGCCAAAGCCTAGTGGATCTGTTACGTCATGTACTAGTACACCGAATTCGATTTCGTTTGCTGGATTTCTTGTTGCCATTTTCTTTTCTCCTAAAAATGTTTTATGTCGTGTGCTGTTGCACTATACTTATTTATGCTATTAAGTCAAAAAATTAACGTTGTACATCAGTTAATTCTACAAATAGAGTCCAGTCAACTACAGTCGCGGCGCTTCCTGTTACTGTAACATTTAAGCTATTATTTGTTGAATCAGCAGTTAAATCTACATTCCAATTATCTACTGAGTCTGCTAAAATCTCTAAAATGTTAGTTCCTACCAATTGTATATTTCCGCCACTATTATGATTAATAACTCCACGTACTACAAAACTAGCAGTTGCACTATCACTAGAACATATAATTGTTGCTTTAAACATTGATGTAGAATTTTGTGGAATGTCAATGCGAGTTGTATCGCTCATTAGTACTTCTGTTGGAATAGCATCTGTTGTTTGTATTGCCATTACTAATTCACGTTTAGTTGCTGTATGTCCTACTATACTTGTTTTTTGTTTTCTAAAGTCTTCAAACGTAACACTACCTTTGAAAAGTTTATCTCCCCAGATAGTTGTCTCAGCATGTTTATCATTAACATACTGTTCAGTTGCTAAACCTGCAATACTTGGAATATAAGGCTTGTTTGCTAAGTCGTTATAGCTACCACTAAACAATACTGGTAAGTTATTTAAGTCATTGTAATCTCCGCTAAACAATGTAGGAAGATTAGCTAAGTTATTGTAACTGATATTTGATGCAAGGCTTACACCTAAGTCAGCTAAATCAACAGTACTAATTACTGTGTCAGGTTCTGGCTCAATATTAATTAATTGTAGCTCTTGTCCAACAAGTTGCATACGCAAATCGTTGTTATCAGCAGGAGCATTAAACAAATCATTGTAATCTCCACTAAACAAGTTTGGTCTGTTTACTAGATCATTGTAGTTACCACTAAAGTGTTCTCCACGCTCTAATAATTTTTGGTCTAAATAATTTTCTGTAACATAACCACTAAGGTCTAATTGTCCGCCACTTACAATTTGTGATACTTGTTCGGTAACATATGCACGAGTTGCAAAGTTTTCGTCTAAGTCAATGTTTTCCCAAAGTTGGTTATTTGCGTTATACATTAGTACATGATTGTTTGTTTCTGTGCCATCAATAGCAACATCTGTCAAACCAGCAAGCATAGTTGCTCCGCCACCGCCACCGCCACTGCCTAGTAGTCCTTGCGCATCAGTCAGCTCTGAAATATCAGCTGGAATGGCTGGAGCATTTAAAATTGTATTCCAATTAGCTAATGGATGATTAATAGCTGCAATAGCTGCATTCATTGCTGTTGTAGTGGTATACGATCCTAAAGTTGTATTAAGTTCTGTGTCTGTAACATAGCTGCTAAGATCAACTCCGCCGCCGCTACCAATATTTGTTATTTGTTGTGCAACCCAAGCTTCACTTGCTAACCCTGCAATGCTTGGTATTATAGGTTGTCCGCTTAGATCTGCATAATTGCCACTAAAGATGGTAGGCTTATTAATTAAGTCGTTATAATTGCCACTGAATAAAGTAGGAGTGTCTGTTAAATCATTATAGCTTTTACTAAACAAGTTTGTGTGTAAAGCATATAGTGATAAGTCAACAGTTGGTTGGTACGCCGCTAATTGAGCGGTTACATATGCTTCAGTTGCATAGCCAACTAATGAATTAGATTGTAGTAAATTATTATTATCAGTTAGATCAGCTACATCTCCAGGTATGTCATTAGCTAATGCATATGGAGATAAATCAAAAGATGCAAGCTCTTGCGCTAATAATGCATTTGTAACATATCCATTTAAGTCTGGAATTAAACCATTGGTGTCTGTTAGCTGACTAATATCTGTAGGAATATTGGCATTACTGCCGCCACCGCCAGAGTTTGCTATTGCGTTGTCAACATATGTAGTACTTGCTAATCCTGCAACACTTGGTATGGTAGGCTGTCCACTTAAATCTGCATAGTTACCACTAAATGTAGTAGGCTTGTTAATTAAGTCATCATAGTCGCCACTAAATGCTGTTGGCAATGTTGGTGTGTTTGTTAGGTCATTATAATCGCCACTAAATGGCGTAGGAATTGACGGGATAAGAGCATCTACTTGAGCAGTAGTATAATATGCTGATAAATCTATTGTTGGCTGATATGCTGCTAATGCATCTTCTAATTGTGTAGTTTGTACATAGCCTGTTAATGTTTGATTAGAGCCAAGTTGTGCTTCAGCTACTTTTTGTGCTACAAAACTAGGACTTGCATATTCTTGCGCAACGTGGGAATCAAATGCTGCTTGTAATGCTGACAAAGATGATGCTGTAGCAAAATCAGATATTTTAATACTAGTTGAAAAAAGATTCTTCTGCGAATTGAACGCCAGCATATCGCCGTGTTGAAAGCGATCTGTGGTATCAATTAAATGATTGTTTGTTCCTGAATTATATGCCTTGATTGCCATTTATACTTTTATCCTTAAATCATTAATACTATTTTGTCAACTGTTCCGTGAACACTTGGGCTATATGTTTGATCTACCAAGTATGTTCTATCTACGTATGCTCTAACATGAACAAAGTTACCAACAAAACTAACACCAAGTGTTTCTGTTTCATTATCCCATTGTAGGAATGATTGGTCTACCATAAGTTGAATATTGAACCAATCTTCATCAGTTGGTTCGTCTATTATTGATGCTTGTAGCCAAATTCTACCAGTAAATTGTTTTACATGGAAACTAACTGTATGCAAGCCATCACTAAATCCATAAAAGCCATCACCACGTGCTGATTCGCCCATGTAGCTCATTTCAGGTTTATTTGTTAAAAGTAAGGTATTATTCTTCATTGCCAACTATCTCAATTTCTACTAGGGCGCTTGGGCCTGCTAATTCTGCGATAATTGCTTCAATCTGAGCCTGTATTTCAGGATTAATTGGTGGGCTCTTGTGGTCATTATCTTTTACAAGTTCACTAACTTTAACAACCATAATGCTTTCATTAAGTTTTGCCATTGTGAATTCTCCTTTGTTACATGTATTTATGTAAAATGGATTATTCTATGTTAAATTATGTCGTCTAAAATTATTGCTTCTGTAACTCTAATGCTGTCCACTATGTTACTATATGAGAGTTTAAATAACATTAATCCAGTCTGATCATTTGTATAGATGCGTGGTACAGATCCCATATAGCTATAACGTGCCATACTAGGGTCATATCTATAATATTTTGGATTCATCCTTGTATCAAGGTCATCTTCGTAATAGTCATACAACCATTTGACTGCATCTATTAATGCATCTACATTTCCGTAGTTTGGGTTGCGGTATGTTTGCCAAGCTTCAAATTTATACTTATAGCTATTATAGTATAATGATGTTCGTATTTCGCTACTGATATCTAAATTCTGTAACGTTTCTGCATGGCTTTTACTAGCAGGAGTATAAAGTTCTTGAACCTTATATGTCTTACATATAAAATCTAGCAATCCGCGATGACTTGTATAGATAGTAGGAGTTGAATACCACTTAACACTAACGTCCTGTTGTTGATAATTGTATTCTGTTTCTACTCTTTTTCTGTATACCATTTCTTCATTACTTGTCATAATGAAACTGTTTATATTATTAAAGTTAAATTTATTAGGTTGTTTTTCCAGCTTTACTTTGCATTCATACTGCCCATAGTACAACTTAGTACTAGGCTTCCATGCAGCGTACTTGGTAAAATCAATCATTAGCTATTTCAGATGTAATTTTTTGTGTAGATGTAACATTAACATCCTTGCCATCAAACTCTACATAAATGTCTTTAGCTACATCTTCCTGCATAATAAACTTAGCTAATGGTAGTTTTACCTTCTCATTAATCAACCTTGATAGTGGACGTGCGCCCATTGCTGGATCATAACCCTCTTTTGCCAAATAGTCAGTTAGTTGCTTGGACCAATGTATTTTTACTTTACGGCCTTCAATATATGTTTCAACTTGCGTTAAGAACTTTTTAACAATTTTAGCCATAAACTCTGGTCTTAGTGCATTAAACTTAATAATACCATCTAAGCGGTTAATAAATTCAGGAGCAAAAAACTTTTTAATTGCTTGATCAACTGCCTTGTGATTATACTCTGCCTCACCAAATCCAATACTCTTTGTTGCACCTTCACGAGCACCTAAGTTTGATGTCATAATAATAATAGCATTCTTGGCACTTACTACTTTGCCTGTGCTTGATGTAATTGTACCTTCGTCCATTAACGACAACAATACTGTCATGATATCTGGCGATGCTTTTTCAACTTCGTCAAGTAACAATACACAATTAGGGTTATCTTCCAGTTGCGTGATTAACAATCCATCGCCTGCTTTACCATCTCCGTGTCCTACATAACCTGGAGGGCTACCAATAAGTTTACTTACTGTGTGACTCTCCTGGTACTCAGCCATATCATAGCGTACCAGTTTCATAGTCATTGCCTCTGCTAAACGTTTAGCAAGTTCTGTTTTACCAACACCAGTTGGTCCTGTAAACAAATATGTTGCAATTGGTTTAACTGGATCTTTTAGTCCAGCAAGACTTACTGTAATACTATCTGATACTTTACGGATTGCAAGATCTTGTCCAAACACAGTACTGTTTAAAAAATATTCTACTTCACTATGCTTTTTAATAGCTTGTGGTTCGCTTTCAGTACCCAAATGTTCTGTTGGAATTCCCACATAACGTGAAACTTCTCCACGGATATCATCTACTGTAATTACTGTGGCTTGTTCTTTTTCAGGCATGATTTTGTTATATGCACATGTTCGGTCTACAATATCAAATGCTTTGTCTGGTAATTGCTTGTTAAAAATATATTCGTTACTCAAGTCAACAGCTAAGTCAAGTGCATCTAAATCAATTGTTACACCATAATGCAATTCATATGCTAGACATGCATTGTGTAAAATTTCTTTCGTTTCTTGTGGTGTTGGCTCATTAACTTGTACTTTTGTAAAACGTCTAGCAAGTGCTGCTTCTTTCTCAAAAATCTTACGATATTCTTCGTCTGTAGTTGCACCAATTACTTTTAGTTTGCCGCCACTTAATGCAGGCTTAATCATATTGCCAGCATCCATTTGCCCACTGCCTGTGCTACCTGCACCAATGACCATGTGAATCTCATCAATAAACAATACTACGTCGTCTATTATTTCCAAAGCTTCAACTAAACTTTTCATGCGCTCTTCAAAATCGCCACGATACTTTGTACCTGCGACTAATTTTCCCATGTCCAAACTTAGTACTGTTTTATCAGCCATACTTTCAGGAACATTGCCTTCTGTTACTAACTTTGCCAATCCTTGTACAATTGCTGTTTTACCAACACCACTTGGTCCAACAAGAATGGCATTGCTTTTTTTCTTACGTGCAAGTGTTTGTACTAGATCTCGTAATTCTTCCCTGCGGCCAATAACGTCATCATAATCTTGACTGTTTATATTCATATTTTCAGTATACTGTGATAGTACATCCCATGCAGCACGCTCTGCATAACCATCTTTATTGTCTGCACGTCTTGGGCTGTTAATGTATATTTTTTGAGATTGGCTTGCTCCGTACTCTTCAATTTCTTCACGTTCTTTTTCTGTAAGATAATCATTTGGATCGTAGCTGGTTTCTACTCTATTACTGTGTATCCACTCTGTTACTGTATTTTTATCAAGGCCTAATTGTGTAGAGAATAAACTAGCGGCGCTATTTTTTTCTGTTAAGATACTCAAAAGCAAATCAATCTGATTAATTGCATTCTTTCCCTGAAACAAGGCCTGTGTTAATGCACGATTAAAAACACGCTCTAACATATATGTTTTGTTTGGCTGTACTTCTACATCATTCTCAGCACTAACTAATTCTGTGCATTCTGTTTTTAAATATTCTGCGATTGCTTCTTGAATACCAACGCAATCTGCCTGTACTTCATAGCACATTGCTCTAATAGATACATCATCTAAAATAGTAATTGCTAGGTGTTCAATGGTAACATATTCATGACGTAGTTCTTTAGCTAAGTCGATTGTTTTTAAAACAATACTTTCAATTTCTGACATTATTTAACCTTGTTATTAATTGTTCTATCTTTTGATTTGTATCTAATACTGGTATATCGATTACCATAGATACAAATAAATTACTTCGAGTTTTAGTTTTTTTACTGATAAGTCCCTGATGTGGCACAGTTATACTCTCATTATTACTTATTCCTGCTGGAATGTCAAGTGTTATTGTATCATATGTTGGGCCTAATATTTGTACTGATCCGCCTGTCATTGCTGTAATTATGTCAAGTTTATGTTTATACATTAGTGACAATCCGCTACGTTCAAATCTATCATGATATAATTCTTGTATGTTCAGTATATACTTTTCACCAGCATTAGTCAACTTATATTTGTCACCTGCAAGAGCGCCTGGAGGTATCTTAGCATTGATAACAACGCCATCATCCATTTCAATGTAATCGTCTAAACCGTTAATTTGTTGTTCTAATGTAAGCTTGAGATTAACTAATTTAGTATTGGGTATTTCTACGATAGGTACTAATTTTTTATTTTTAAGCTTGTTATAAGCTTCGTTTATTTTGGTAAAATCTTCTGTAATACCGCCTCTGTCTGGATGGTATTTCATTGCTAAAGTTTTAAATGCTTCTCTAATTTCTTCTATGGTTGAATTTGGTTGTACGCCCAATATATCCCACGGACTACTGTTCTTCTGTTTCATAATATTGTTTATATGTTGCTATAATTGTATTCTGTTGTTGAACTAACTTTAGCAAATCAGCCATATTTAGGGTAAGATTTCTCATTCCCGCTGGAGTGGCTGCTATTAATACTATTTCTTGATTTGCATCTTGAAGATCTGCAAATACGATATTGATATTTTCAGGAGTAATTGTGATCCATTCCACTTCACGGGAATTGAATTCGTCAACTGTAGGTATAACTAGAACTGGACGGTCTATAGGCCTAGCATTAATCTCGACCGACTGTGGTACATTACTACATGCCGTCAGAGTTGTTGCTGTTACTAAAGCAATCAATGTATTCTTGATCGTTGCCATTTTTATTATTTCCTGATAAATTCTCAAAACATTCAAACACTTCGCGTGTACCTTTATTTAACTCTTTTGTAACTAAGTCTGGCTGTTCAGCTGATAAAACACTAAAATCTCTAGGGTTGCCTTCGCTATCTTTATTAAACAATGTTTCCAATGACTTTGTTAATTCACGACTATCAGCAAATGATGTAATCAATTGTGTTTGTACTTGTTGCAATAAAGCTAAGTCTGATTGTAGACTTTCCATTGCTTGTGATTGTGTACTCAGTGCCAATTCCAATTTTGCTTGATTTTCAGCATATTGTTTTAATGCCGCTTGGCTATCCTGATAATACCAATAAGCTACTCCTGCAAATGCTGCGAATGCGGCAAACATAATTAAGTAAACTTTAAGTTTTGATAAAATACGCATAGCGTTTAATACTTGTTAAGGAACTTTATTCTTTCGCTAATAGCTACTGCATCTGGATCATGCTTTAGTACATAATCATAGCTGCTAGTAATAATACTATTATCAAATGATTCTTTGTTCCATTCTTGAGGGCTTTTGTTTTCATAACATGTAAACACCATAGTGTCTAATGTATTATCTGCTTGTTTCACATCAGTAAGAACTACATCAATATTGGCAAATAATTTACTATCACGTGAAAACTCAACAAATACTGTATAATAACCATCTTTGTCAGGTCCTGGGCTAGTGTCTACATCAATTGCAGACAACACACCAGTTTCTATAAACTGGCTTAAATCTTTTGCTGGATCAAATTTATTAATTTTAATTGCAAGGACGCAAACATTTTTGTCGTCACCGCTTTTACTTTTATATTGATCAATACTTACTATGTTTTTAATTAGTCCACGCAAGTCATTATGCTTGATACCTTCATTTAAATCATCCATCTCTAAACGCCTCATCCTCACCTAAACCATCATCATATGCTTGGTCAACTGCATCGTTATCCACAGCCATATTATCAATTTCACTCTTTGCTGATTGCATTGTGTCTAAAACATCTCTTGGTAACTGTAGTGTAACTAGCCAAATTTTACGTTTTACTGACTTGGCACGACTTTGTCCAGGACGTAATTCATCTGGACCAGCACTTGACTGGTTTACATCATCAGGTGTTACTAATTTTGCTGCTGTAATTAATTCATCCTGTGCATAATCTACACGTCCACCAAAATCAATAATACGTTGAGCGGCGTCTGGGTTTGGCATTAACTTGTAAGGATACATAAGGGTAACTGTTACCCAGTATCTTTCAGTTAGTGGGCCATCCACTATTTCGCCTTCAATCCAATTTTCATATGTATACACATTTAGCTTTTCCAGCACATTGTCTATTTGCATAAGAATTTGTAATGAGCTTGATGAGTTAAAATTATCACCTAGTTTGTTTAAGATATCCATTTGATCCATGATTTGTATCCGTTTCTTTATATAATATTATTTATCCTTTGATAAACCATCAAAGCCGTATTTTATTGTAGTATGTTTTAATTACTCAAACCATCTGTTAAATACATATGCGGGTAGCTCACACTGGGCAACTTAATAACTTGATAGGAGTTAAAATGGCTAAACGAGCTCGTAAAACAAAAAACCAACAAAATCAAAAACATCATGAAGATGTTATAAACATTTCATCAATGAATAAACGCCGCAGTCGCAGTGTCGTCATCATACCGAAAAGTTTAACCCAAGAAGATTACATAGAATATCTAGAAGATGAATCAACTCACATCGTATTTGCAATGGGACCTGCAGGCACTGGTAAAACATTACTAGGGGTATTGTCAGCAATCCGTGATTTCAAAGAAGGATTAGTTGAAAAGATTGTAGTTACTAGACCGGCAGTTAGTGTTGATGAACAACACGGTTTCTTACCAGGCACACTGGAAGAAAAAATGGCACCTTGGACTAGGCCAATTTTTGATGTCTTTAACGAATATTGGACACCACAGCAAGTAACTGGTATGATTGAAGACGGAGTTATTGAAATTTCTCCCCTAGCATACATGCGTGGTCGTACATTTAAAAACGCATATATTATTGCAGACGAAATGCAGAATGCAACGCCTTCACAAATGAAAATGTTGCTTACACGCATAGGCGATGGTAGTCGTATTGTAGTTACTGGAGACCTTAATCAACATGACAGGGGATTCGAACAAAACGGACTTAGGGACTTTGTTCATAAACTAAAATCACGTGGATCAGATATGATTGGCGTAGTGGAATTCCATCGTAGTGATGTAAGACGTCATGCAGTAGTTACCGAAGTATTAACGATCTACGGAGACGAAGACGAATAAGCACACCACCATAATATAAAATCTCAGGTGAGCTACCCGCAATATTCAACTTCCTCCTTTAACTATTAAGAATTAAATCAGCAATGTCGGCCCAATCGTCGACTCTAACAAGTGCTTCATTATTTTTGTCTTGGTTATGTCCATGTGCAATAAGTACACATTTCAACCCAAACGGTAAACCAGCTTCAGCATTTTCAAACTTATCTTCAATCCAATACTGTGCATTAGGATATTTTTGTGTGTAATAAGTTAGTGCATCATCTTTGTCTGCACCCGTATCTAAACAGATAACTTCTTCTACTACATCTTCACCAAATACATTTTTGATATTATCGATACGCAATAACCGAGCTTTTCTATCGAGACTTAAACTTGTAATTACAACAAACTTATATCCATTTTCAACTAACTTGGCGACACCACTTCGTGCATCACGAAATGCTTTTAGATATCCCATCCATGCACTAGCATTAAACTGGCGTACTAATTTAGTACATGTGTCTTTATCTATGCCATATACTTTTGACATATCATACACATCAATATCAGATTTCACATAACCTTTGCTAGCCATCCAACCGTCAAAAGCAGATACCCAGTTGAGCATCACCCCATCACAGTCCGTTAGGATTATTTTTTCATTAGTATTAATTTTCATTTATGCTCCTATGCTCAATGGCGTCAACATTGATGCGGTGACTTTCCACTGTGTATTGCTGTTGCTGTCCAATACAACAACTGTTTTTTGATTAACTTTAGTAACACGACCTGTTACAGTAGCATTGCGGCGTCCAGTAAATGATACAACGTCACCTACCATAAACGAACGTGATGCTTGACGAGCAAGGTATGTCTGACGCAACTTAATTGCAGCAATTGCTTGGTTAAGTTCTTCACGGTCCATACGTCCAATTTGATCTACTACTGTGTTTACCATTGCCATTATGTTATTCCTTTATCTTTTTAACTTATACATATTACTATAAAGTAATACGTCTTGGTTGTCAACCCCTAAATGCAATTTATTTCAATTATTTTTTACTTGCTATATCTTCAATGCAAGGGTGGCGTTGCGTAGTGCAACCATAACATTTACATTCCATTATACTGCCTCCCGCTTAATCCAATCAACACCATTGATGCCACACCAAACATATCCTTGATCCATTTTATAAACTTCATATGCTTGTGTAACAGTCATATTTTCATCCATGCCTTGGTCTATAGCGTTAATTAGCCAGTCAAGTGTTTTACCATAAAATTTAGCTCTACGATTTAAAACAGTCATTGCACCTTTGATTTTCATTATACCTTTTGCTTCCTTGCTTTGTTTTAACTTATACATACTTTCTAGCAAGTCTAGACCAAGAAGTCAACAGAAAACAGAACAAAGGTTTGCTTTGTTTTCAATAAGTTATAAAATAGTTTGAATTATTTTT
>Ga0206131_10004026_pt1 | contig 16386 bp, 30 predicted proteins | sample Helgoland_Spring_FD_148636 | JGI IMG/M metagenome (GOLD analysis project Ga0206131, IMG submission 148636) | Pelagic subsurface seawater microbial communities from Kabeltonne, Helgoland, North Sea - Helgoland_Spring_Bloom_20160517_1 | ecosystem: Environmental > Aquatic > Marine > Epipelagic ...
TTCAGGCTCTTCTTCAGTTTCAGGCTCTTCTTCAACTTCAACTGGGACTTCGGTTAATTCTTCTTCGCCTTCTTCCTCCTCTTGCTCTTCCTCTTGATCGACGACATCGTCTTCCAATTCCTCTTCTCTTAGTTTAGGGCCTGTGCCCTTAGCAGCGAATTCATCAAATGATAATATTTTCTTACGCATTTTTATAAATTTTATGTTTTAGTATATATCAGGTCATCTTTTAGTAAAATTCATCTCATTGATGAATTCGTCCAATGGAGTATCTATATACACTTGATTAGTTTCGTTTTTATTTAATTCTTTATTCTTTTTCATAGCCCAATCTACGCCTTCATCTCCTCCCCAAATTAACCAAGCTACATAACCTCTATCCTTCCAAGGTGTGTCTTTATACTCAGCAGAAATCTTTGAGTTTTTTCTATGTCTATTAAAAGAAGCCATTCTAGCAACTGTTTCAGTAGATATGTTTTCTCCCTTTGCTAATTGATGTGCTCTTGCCCAACCTACTGCAGTACCGGCATCTACCTCTTCTCTGCCATACTTCTCTTTCCAATCAATAGCCATTTGTGCATTCTTCTTCGCAGCTACAGGGTAATCGTTATATGAATCTTCTTGTTTCATAATCTATATATTAAAATTTTGGGATGCCGCCTATTTCTTTTGCCCTTTTACGCCATTTATCAAGTACCTCTTTAGTTGTTTCAGGAGTTAAGTAATCTTGTGTTGCAAAATATTCTTCGATAGCCTGAGTCATTGATATTCTTTGTTTTTTTGCCGTATATCTTAATCCTTGCAAATTAGCATCTACTTCTTTCGGTAACAATAGATATGTATGTTTAGGTAAAAGGCCCATATTAATCATTTGTCTCATTTTACTATCGACTTCATCATCATCGGGCTTTCCAGGCTTATAATTACCTATATCATGGCCACCTTGTGTTATATGTTCTATTTCGTGTCTAACAATATCTGACAAATACATGTATATATTAGACCAAAATCCTGGAAGTTCATCTGAAATAACGCCAAGTTCTATAATAATATATGGGTCTTGATCATCTCCTTCTAAATCAACGGTATTAGCATCGGCACCGGTCGTATCAAAGGATTGGAATATACCTTCTACTTTACCAAGTTTAGGATGCTTATCTAAATAAAGATGACATTCTATATCAAACGTAATATCGGGTCTATTTATGTCAATGTAGTATGACATAACTTTCTTACCTTTTTTCCAATCAGCAACCCATGTATCAATAGTCTCTTTAACTATTTTTCTTGTCAAAGAATCATAGCGAGCTCTACCTTCGTTTAAAAACTCGTTAAATGATTTTAAGTTATCCATTTTGTATATATCAATAAAAAGGGGGATCTTTAAAAGATCCCCCGCCCAAATTAAACATTCTAAATGTACTTAGTTAACCATTGAGTTGCTCTTCATCATCAACAACTATAACTGTTTTAAGAGCATCAATGCATCCGTCTACGTCAGCAATTGTGTGAATCAATTTATCCATTTCATCAACAATTTGCGGATGTTCACCTATTCCAACTGGACTTTTAAGATAAACTTCGAGGGTTGCAATAGCTTCCATTTTTTGGGCTTCGTATCGTAATTTAAGTGCGTTAATTAGTTTGCTCATTTTATTCTAATTTGATAATTATACTTTAAGTGATTCTTTTTGTTTCACATATTTCATAACGGCTAAATCTTTTGCTTTGGCTTCCAATTCAATATCAAGATCTAATCCATATGGATCAATGTAATCATAGATATAATCAGCATGGGCTCGGTCCATAACTGAAGAGTCTTCATACACAGACTTAGCACTTGAAAAGTGACACAATTGGCGAATACCTTCTGGCCATGTCATAGCTGCCATATTAATGGCTTCTTCTTGCGACAATTTGCCAGGGTGACACCAATGATGATGATAATCAAAGGTGGTAGGAATACCTCTTTCTAGATAAAGACGATACAAATCTTCTACTGCATATTGTGCTCCTTTGTCATCATTTTCGACGACAAGCCTAGATTTAGCTGAATCGCTAAGCCTATCAAATGCAGTAATAAAGCGATCTAGGCAAACATCTTTACCACCGTTAGTTGTATTAACATGTACATTAATAGCAGCATGATGAGTACGAGGTAAACCGATAAGATCCATAATTTGACCATGTTTGTTAAGATCGTCAATAGTCTTTTCTACAACAGGTTGGTTAGGAGAAGCAAGAACGTCAAATGGACCGGGGTGAAATGTTAGACGTTGTCCATATTTCTTGGCTAATGTACCGATGCCCTTAAGTACATTACAAATCTTATCATAATCAGGTAGATCAGAGAATTCATATTCGCTCATCCACGGGAACAAATTACTAGACATACGATACAATACGATGTCGTTTTGATGGTTCCACTTAATAATTTCTGCCAAATCTTTTACGTTTTGTAAGGCAAGAGAAGAAGCATATTCAATACCTTTTTCCTGAAAGGTACGCTTGATCATGCTGCGATTAGTTGTAATTTTCTTATCTTTAAGAGAGAGGTTGATACAACAGTACCCGTAATTAACATTAGTCATTTGTAAAAAAAGCTTTAAAAAAATAAAATAAAAATATCAAAGTAGCAATAGGCCAAATAAGAACAACAGACAATCTTTCTGTCCATGTAAATCTATGTTCTTCGTCTTGTTGTAAATCAATTAACAGGTCATATACAAAGTTGAAAAGTACTCCACATAAAAAATATAAGCCAATATAATAAACCATATATCTTTTATAGAGAAACATCGAATCTGTTTCTCATGCGATCGATAGTTTCGGCAGGAACACCATGTTGGTTAATACCACCGTGTCGATTCTCAGCAATAAGGCTAATCACATTGTAATCATACTTTTTAGCCAGCTTATAGTAAGCTTCCATTTCCCACTCTTGAGTAAAAGTATTAGAGACAGTAATACAAACTCTAAAATCATCTCCATGATATTTCATCTCCTCTTCGACTTGATTTTGGCACCATTCGTGTGCCTCTTTCAATTTAGAAGGGTCGAATTTATACTCACGAGTTCTACCTTCGGTTCTGAAATATTCATCAGTTTCAAAGTGATAGCCATTATTATGACCTTCTGCAATCCACTTAGCAGCTGTGCTTTTACCACTACCTGGCAGGCCTCTGATCAACCAAAGGTTTCTATCAGTCATATACGTATACTTCATTTATTATCGATTATAAGACTTAACGGTTTCACGGTAGTTAACCACTGCACGAGCAAGAAGATCCATTCGTTCTTCCTCATTATAAATCCTAACTCGCTTAGTGACAGTAAATTCATTTCCGCTGTAGCTAGAAATTTGTTTAACTTTCTTTTGAGGATTCAATTGATAAATGGTCTCAATAGTACGGTCGCCTCTCCAAGACTTAGTCTTATAGCTACGACGAATATAGCCAGAGATATAAGACAAATAGTCACACTTGGCGATTGGGTCATAGTAACAGATCGTACCATTGTTAGCTTGAGTTTGGCTGGTAACTTCTACACAGCGAAGGGCGTTGAGTTTGTTTGTCATATTCTTTTGATTAACGTTACATATCTAATATACAAAAAAAAGCCCAAACTTGAAAGTCTGGGCTTAAAATATTTGTTAAAAAGTGTTAAATGCTTATTAATCCTTCTTATCTTCTATCTGTAATTTCTTCATAGCAATCTTTTTTTCAATTCTAGTCAATAGCTTCTGTAGCTCTAGTTTTTGAATATTAAGTGTTATGACTTCGGCCTTTAGTGGATCTTCTTCTTTAGTAAGCTTTTTTGCTTCTTCACTTTTCTTAGCTACTTTTTCACGATCTTTAATTTCTAAATCTCTAATCTTTTGTCTTATTGCTGCCTTTCTTTCAGGATCACCTCCTTCAAATAATTCAAAATCTTTTAAATATTTCATTATTCACAATCGTTATTTATTTCACTGTCAATGTTTTCAATCCAAATCTTATTAAGATCAATCCACTTATACTTTTTTGCAGTTTTAGCTAGATCTTTTTCAGATGGTGAAATTTCAGCAATTACGTCTTCTGACGCTACGCTAACATCTTCAATTTCTCCTGTAATTTTCCAAGCTATGCTACCTATAGAATAAGTGCCATCTTCATTTTCTACCCAGTCGATATATGATTCATCAGGTTGATTAAGAGGAGAATATACTTTAAGATTGCTAATCTGCTTGTGCTTTTTAAAGTAAGACATCAATATTTTATCTATGTCGCTAACGAACGCTTTAAACTCCTTACCAGGTATAGCGTCGCTATTTGCTTTTTTATCTATATTAAACGATACATCAAAGTCTACTTCTCCACTTGACATACATTCTTCGTCATAGTCATAAGGGCTTTGTGTTTTCCAACTGTCGTAGCCTGAAATCTCGTTAAGAGTTTTAATATATTTCATATTATATTTAATTTTATTCGTATGGTATATATCTAAAATCCTTAATTACGAAATCACTATATACATCTTTACTACTTTCTTTTTGAAAATGATTATTAATAACTACTCTCATCTTCTGATCGTTAAAATAAGATAAGGTTTTCTTATCTGTTATTTCTCTAACCAAGTAATCATTAAAAGATATTCTAATTTTATCAGGTAGCCATAGTAAAGAATATTTAATAAAATGTCTAGTAGGATTTTTAAAACCGAAGAAGTGTGTCTTGGCTTTAAGATTATAGTTTTTATCGTTTACACCATGTGTCCATATGTTAGTTTGTAAATTCCAAAATCCCATAGGATTAAAACGATTAAACTTTAAATATCCTCTTCGATTATCAGTATACCCTTCAAATATGTCTATTTCAGGTGGCCAAGTTTCTGATCCCCAAAGCCAAAATGCAGGCCATTTATTTTTACCAGTCGGTAACATGGCATCTATTTCAAACCTACCATAACTAAAATCCTCCATACTTGATATTAAACCAGTACCTAACGTCGGCGTACATGTTGCTCCATTAGTATCTAATAAAGTAGTAGGACTATGATCAGTCGAAAGGTGCAAATACCCTTTGTTGTCTACGTTAACGCACTCGGGGTCATACCAGCAGAATGATTTACTAGGGTGTATTCTACCCCATCTTTCTCTTGTCAACCATTCTCTATTAGCCCAATTAATCTTCTCCATGGTCTATATATTAAAAAAGCCACCTTATTAGGGTGGCTTTAAAAAAACAGGATCGCAATCTAATTGAAGTGATATTAAAAAAGTTGCTGAAACGATCCTTAAATAACAGGTTTCTGAATTATAGTTGAATAAAAATTGCTGAAAGAAACCTTAAGATTCTATTATAGTATAGCGATCACTTGAAATTGTTTCAAGCATAATCGCTTCGGGATTAAATTCTTCTGATCCAAGAACATGCTTCATAATAGATGGACTAAATCCGCTAATGAGAGCAGTATCATTTTTATCGAATGAAACAGGAACTCCATTACTAGCGCGCAAATTCCAAAATACAATATTAGGCATTTTATAATCTGCTTGAGTATACATGAGTTCGATCATATCAAAGACAGTAGGATTCCAATCCGACTCGCTTCTGTTAATGCCTCGACCTGTTCCAGTACACCGATCAAATTGCATGTCACTAAGAATCAATAAAGTATCGGGCATTTCATCAGCTGAAATGCTATTTTTCTTAGCCGTTTCAAGAATCAATTCAAAAGTAGCTTGAAGATTAGTATTCATTCCCCAATTTGCAGACTTCAATGAACTAACTTTTTCAAGCAAAGTACCATTAGGAACATATTGCAATTCAGGATGCTCTGAGAATGTAATAAAGGCATCCTTAAATGCGCCTTCGTTGCGCTCAGAAATATACATGCCTAAAGAGATGGCTACATCAAGAGCTGTCGTTGAACCAGAAACTGAAACACCCATAGATCCAGAAGTATCTACAACTGGCAAAATCTTTTTATCAGATCCTTCCATATAGTTCTCTAGAGAATCCCACTGGGCTTGAGCTACAGTGTCGTCAAACTCATTTACATAAAAAGGGCTAGGAAGAGATTTAATAATATCATATGGATAAACAGCACCTGCGTTAACAGTAGTATCTCCATTTTGCAAATCGTCCTTAAACTTATTAAAAGCTTCATTACTATTTTTGTGGAATGCACTATTATAGCGAGCCATAGCCAAAGAAGGCACCTTAGAAAACTCAATGTCTTCCCAAAGATTAGAGCACATCTTAGTCTCAACTACATTTGTAGCATTAACCAGCGTCTTACGATACTCTTTATGAGTAAGACCCATAAAGTCTCTAACCTTGGCAGCATTGTAGCCTTTGCGAGGCATCCATTTTGCACACAGCTGATTCTTAGATGTCAATGCATCGGCGATCAAAACCAAAGCCTCACGCTCAAGAGGAGTATCGATCATCTCAAGAAGATCATCCCATCGACCGAACTCAGGAATATGCTTAATGTTATGGACAAGCGCTTTAGGAGAACCTTTAGCTACATTCTTAATGATAGTTCTAAAAGCTCGTCGCTCACCAGCTCCGCCTCTAACGTCTCTTGCCCAAAAGAGAATCTTCATCGTCAAGTCTGAATTCTCAAGGAATGCAGCCAAGAAAAGTTGATTAAGCTTTTTTTCATCCATACGACGAGCTGCGCCAATCGTGTAGAACAAATCAACGCATGCGTTAAGAGAGGTTGAGTTGGTAGTCATACCATTCTCTGTCTTCATATCACCTTGGCGGAGCGCATTAACTAGATTCATTTTCTTTAGATTTTAGATTTATACCTTAGCTTCTAGAAAGGTTTCAAATATTCCAGTTTAATCTCTCGTAGAGGTTAAACTCTTTGACAACTTCCATCCACAGATCAGCATACTTTCTTTCTTTTGGTTTAAGTATATGTCGAGGTTGTTCATTGATTAAACGCGGTTGCTTATCAATTTGTTCCTGTGAATATTCTTTACCATCGGCTGTCCATTTAACCTTATAGTAAAGCTCACGTGTAGTACCATCAAATTCTTCCATAATATCTTGAACCTGTTCTTTATGTAAATTAAACTCAGCTACAAGAAGATTGCGAAGTTCTATCAAAGTCTTATTCTCTTTCTCTATATGATTCTTCATAATCAAAGTTTTGCGCTTATTATGTTGTTTGCGCATATCTCTAATTTGATCTTCCATGTTTTCATCATTGAGCCATGGTTTACCAGCTTTAAATTCTTGAATCTTGCGAGCATATATCTTGTCCTCTAGTTTTTCTTCCATAGCCAAGTGACAATACTCAAACTCTCCAAATTCAATACGCTGTAAAAGCTCAGAAGCTCCTTTGTAAAGATATTGCTTAGGTACGCGATAATTAGCCTTATGGAACCTACGCCACCATGTAAATGCCCTCATTTTATTAGATTTTCGTATAGCTTATCACAATTTTCAATTGCTGTTGGATATGCTATGCACATCCTATCGCACCAATTTCTAGCCCAGTTAATAGCATTGTTATATTGATCTTCAGTTTTACAAGAACGTATAACATCCTGGATTCTTGTAAATTCATCGATAAAGTTTTGCATTATTCTACTTCTAGGTAGTTTAAAACTGCATCCCAGTTTTCAAACCTTTTAGTACCGAATTGGATTAATTCTCCTTTAAATTTACCAGCACCATTAGCTCGACGGTCATCGATAAGATAATCTCCGCTACATAAATGTTTATTGTGTGAAAGAATAAGTCGCTTATATGCTGTTTTACCAATGTACTTGTCAACCCAAGTCTTTTTGTCTCCCCATGCGCTAGTGTTTCCCCAAGGCGCAGTTGACAAGATATACACGTCATGCACTTTGCTTAACTTTTTAAAAGCAGCAATGGCGCCATCAATTGGAGGAGGATCCATAAATAAATTAGGCACTTCGTCTACATCTTCTCCATAAGCCGCTTTAACTTGAGGATCTAAGTTTCCTATAGCTGTACTAAGATCAACTAGTACGCCATCCATATCTACAAATATAATTTTCTTAGTCATTATTCTTAGAAGTTGAAGGTGTATTACTAAAAAGAATAGAAGCTAAGACATTAATACCAAGAGCTTGTAGCAAGCTAATCTCGTTTACCGCATCGATTGCTGGCATTAAACATCCATTCCAAAGCCACATTGTTGGGAAAGCCATAATTACGGCCAAAGATGCAAGAACAAAAATACCCGCAACAAAAATAAAAATAGTGTCTGTTATGTTTTTCATAATTTATATATGTTAGTTACACTCTAATATACGTGATAATCTGTTAATAAAAAAATATTTTAATGATTATTTCCAAAATAGTTGTACTGCTATTAATGCAGTAGCTAGTAATAAAGATACGCCTGTTTTAAGGTTAATACCTTCACCCATAAAAAACCAAGTGAATACTGTAAAAACTACCATTCCACTGGCAAATCCTATAAATCTACCTGGCCACAATAATCCATCAAAATGTTCTACTAGTTGAGCAGTTGCTTTAATAAAAAGATAACTGATAATAGTTCCTCCAGCTATAGATAAAATCAAAGGGTTCTTTTTAAACCAAGGCCAAATAAATTGACCATTAGATTGAATCCAAATTAAGGCCTGCCCTATAAGGAACAGTAAAAATCCATAAAAAAGAGCCATTAAAATAAGCTTTCAGTTTTTGTTAACATGTGAGAAATAAATGAATTACGGTGATGATCAGTAGCACCATGTTCCATAATGGCATTTCTATGCTGAGCCGATCCATATCCTTTATTAGATCCCCATCCATATTCTGGATGATCAGTACTCAGTTGTTTCATTAAAGTGTCTCGAGTAGTTTTAGCTAAAATCGAAGCAGCTGCGATAGAGACATACTTGTTATCTCCACCTATTACCGTTTCGAACGGAATACCATTATAACCATGGAATCTATCTCCGTCTACCAGAATGAAATCAAACTCTCCGTCTATTTTATCTAAACATCTTTTCATACCTTCCAATGTAGCCTTAAGTATATTTTGTTCTTCTATAAAATCAACGTCGACGTGCTGGACTGAGTATGCCAATGCATTGTCTAAAACCAATTGTCTAGCAATAGCTCTTTCATTTTCATTAAGAAGTTTAGAATCTTTAATTAGTTCATGTTGAAAACCACGGGGCATAATACAAGCTGCAACCGTAACTGGACCAGCTAGAGAGCCTCTACCTGCTTCGTCTAGACCAACTTCAGTAATAGTGTCTTTGCTGTTGTAAAAGGATTTAAGGAGAATATGTTTCATATAGCTTATATGTCAATATATCTAAAAGTTTAAAGATCCTTTCTCATAGTGATTTCATGATTATAAAATCCACATTTTTCATAAAATCCGATATTACTTTTATTACATGACAGAATAACTTTATAACATTTGTTTTCTTCGGCATGTTCTATCAAATACTCTATTAATTGTTTACCAGCTCCAAGCCCTCTGGATCTTTCATGCATAGCAACGTCTTCTATTATACCAACCTTTCCACCAGTATGTATTAGTTTTTCTAAAATATAAAGAGTAGCTGTTCCCATAATAAACCCATCTATTTCTACAACATGTGGAAAAGCATTTGTATCAGCTAATATATTCCACCACCTTCGAGTTGAACCCGATTTAGTTTCAAATGCATTTTCTAAAACATGCGATATATCATCATGGTCTTCCCATGTTGCCTTTCTAATTATTATTTTCTTTGGCTTTTTGCTTTCCATGTGTCATATCTTGCCACGATATCTATAAGTATCTTGGCCCTTACGATGTCTTCGTTTGTAAAAATGTGTTCTCCTACACCTTTAACACCTTTAACTAAATTTATAAAATCTGGAAGACTAACCTGTGATAAAGCAATGTCATGTTGGCTTACATCACCAGTAACTACTACCTTTGAGCTTTGTCCCATTCTGGTTACAAATAGCATAAGTTGTTTAAATGTAGCGTTTTGTGCCTCGTCTAATATCATAAGAGCATCATCAAACGTGTCGCCTCTCATATAAGCAAGTGGTTCAAATTTAATAATATTTCTTTCGAATAAAGATTTAGCTTTTTCAAAGCCTACTATCTTCTCAATGTTAGATTTATAAGACTTTATGTAAGGATCTGTTTTTTCTGCTATGTCTCCTGGTAAATGACCTAACTTTTCGCCGGCCTCTTGTATAGGTTTACATAGTATTATTCTTTTTATTTCTTTATTGCCCAACATGTGTAAAGCTGTATAACATGCTGTAAACGTTTTAGATGTTCCTGCAGGTCCATAACAAAAAGTTATATCGTTTTCTAAAATAGTATCTACATATTTTCTTTGTGATTGTCTTAATTGAACCTGTTTGAGTTGATTCTTTATCGAAGTCGCACTCGTTGATTTATTATTTGAGGCTGCTGCCATTTAGTTTAATATTTTTAGTCACCCGCCATTATGACAAGATCTTTTAACTTCATAAGTTTATCACACTTCTCGTACTCTTCTAGAGCTTCAAAGTATTTAACCATTAAATCTATAAACCTAGAACGTTGACCTATTCCGTGTGGAATTTCTATCAATCTATCTTCGTCTTTAAAAACAATAAAGCGATTGACTGTCTTAGTAAAGTTCCTAGTTATTTGATAATAGGAAGATCTCATCAAACTGTCTCTGTCTGTATTGCTAGATAAATCGCTCATCTTTTAAATATCTTTTTTTATAATGAGCCATTATGGCCCCGTCTTATCATATATATTTGAACAGAGTCACATTACAAGTCACATTCGCCTGTAAAAAGATTATAATATTTTCGTAGTATTAGTTAACCGATAGTATTGGATTATTTTAATCCTTAACTATATCACCAAAACGCTTTTGAACGTATTTAGCCTTCTTATTCTTTTTTCTGCGTTTAGCAGAAGGCTTTTCGTATTGTTCTAAATCCCTAAGAGCTCTCATCTGTCTAGTTCTAATAACTTTAGACTTATATTGTTTGAGTGCCTTTTCTATTCCACCTTTTTTTGTAACATCAATCTTTAACATCTTTCTTCTAGCTCCTTCTTAATATTAAATAGCTCATAACACTTTTCGTAATCTTCTTTTTGTTCAAAGAAAATAATCATGTTAGTTATTATTTGAACCTTTCTATCCATGTTACTTTCAGATAAAATAACATAGGAAGGATGCCTCATAATCGCCTCATACACAATATTATAGAAGTGGTCATCATCTGTAAGCTTACTCATAGCAAAGCTCATAGAATTAATACCATCCTCATTAAATATGTCATCGTGCATTTTCAATATCTCTGATTTTTTGTAAAAGATCTTTTTGTGTTTCGTTTATTTTAGGGAAAGTTACCCTTAATTTACACATTAAAAATCCCCGTTGGTTAGTATTATATATCGGAAACCCTTTATCTTTTATCCTGAGTGTTTTATCTGTAGAGCTTTCGGCAGGTATTTTAACTGATATTGGACCGTCAATTGAATCTATAACTACCGTAGTACCTAATGCTAAATCTAGCCATGTTAAGTATAGATCAATCCATAAATCATTACCTTGAAGTATGAATTTAGGATCTTGCATAACATGTACTATAATGACCAAATCCCCATTAGGTAAATTAGAGTTGAATTGATGAGGAGCACCCTTGCCATGCATTCTAAACTTTTGACCGTTTTTAACGCCGGCTTTAATGTTAATCTTAACGGTTTCTCCATTAATATTAATAGACTTATTAACACCATTAAATGATTCTTCAAACGAAAGATGTAAATCTACACGATAGTCAGACCCCTTAGCTTGTTGTCTTCCAAATCCTCCACCAAATATATTATTAAACATATCTGACATGTTATCAAACCCTTCAAACGGATTTTGTCCTCTACCTCCAGCATTTCCAAAAGGATTTCTTCCTCCAGCGTCATACTGTTTTCTCTTACCTGCATCGCCAAGAGTTTCGTAAGCTTCGTTGATTTCTTTAAACTTAGAATCGTCACCTCCGTTTTTATCGGGATGATGCTGCATGCTAAGTTTACGATATGCTTTTTTTATTTGCTCTTGTGTTGCTGTCTTATCTACGCCTAAAGTACTATAATGACTCATTGATCTAAGTTTGGCTTGGTACGTAATGCAGACTTTACCGTTTTAGCTATTTGACTCTTTTTAAGTCTTTCGTCAAGTTTATCTAGCTTCTCCCCTCGCTTATCCTTTCTTTCTTCTAAGCTATTATTCTTTTCTAATGCGTCAGCTATTCGCGTTAGCTGAGTTAGCAATTCTTTTAGTATTTTATCTTGCATGTCTATTCTTAACTAAATCAGATTCACCATTCTGGAAATCTTGATAAGGCAGTGACTTATCCTTTTTACCTTGATTGGGTCCGTTTACCATTATAGTGTCTTTATATGGATTTGTTTCTCCAATTTTACTTCTAAGCCAATCATCTAAGTCTTGCACTGTGCCGTGGTAATGTCTTATCTTCGATAACTTTTCGTCCTCTTGATCTTCAAGCTTTTCATTATATCTGACCATTGTTTCACGATTCTTAAAATCATGCTTTGGCTTTTTCTTAAAATTAAAACCTTTATAGAATGATTCAAGTCTGGATTTAGATGTACCACCATATGTAGTATCTGGTGTTAAGTAAATATCTCTACCTATTTCATCAGCATACTTACATATCTTATTCATTACTTCTGTTCCAACCCCTCCTTTTCTATCACCAGGTGCCACGATAAGTTTACTTAGAGACATATAGTCTCCGTTATCATGTAAGTCTAGTTCAATGTTATACTCATCCTCTAATTCCTGTAGGACAAACTCTTCGTATAGTTTTAAGTACTTCATCGTAGCTGTATTGTCATTTTAACTATATATCAAGAAAAAAGGGACTCTTTCGAGTCCCTTTAGACGGGGGCTTTAAGCAGGCTAGATAGCACCTGCAGCATGTTCGCTGTCTTATATATCACTAATCTTGTTCATTAAATGCAAATTCTAGAACGTTTCGAAGATGCTTAACAATAATAGCGCACCTTTCATACATCTCAAGATCCTCATAGTATTTGATCATCTTTTCAAGAGTCATGCGAATATCTCCTATTTCAATGTCGTCCATTTGTTGAAGATGCCAATTACTAATCCCATTCTTAGTAATATTTTCATAATTAGCTTCAATAGCTTTTTCCATCATAGATTGTCTAAAATCCTCAATCTTACGTTCAAAGTTTGAGTTACTGCCATCCATAAAGTTTTCAAATTCAAAATCGTCCATATTATCCATAGTTTATTTATTTTTGAAGGTCCCAAAGATCGTGAAATGCATAAGAGAAGCTTTCAGTGTATTGTTCATTATCAATCATCTCTTGTGCAGATTGCACAGTAGCTTTCTCAAAAGCTGGTTGACCGTTAGCAACAATCTGCCACAGCAAATCACTGTAACCATCGTCGCTTACACCTTTAACTTCAAAAAGTCGCTCATACAACTCTTTTACTTTAGAGCCGGCCATGTGTTCTACTTGATTCATTTGATCAATAGTCAAACCGCTATCTTCAATCAAGTATCGTCCAGCTTCTTTATGGCCTTTGGTGTTAAAACTCATGGCCTCAATAGTGTTCCAAAATTCTTGTTCGTTCATTGTGTATGATTAATGTTACAGGTCTAATATACGAAATCCTGGTGAACTGGAAAATCTGGTCAATCTTTTTTAAAACTTTTAACATTTATTTTGACATGGTCTGGTATAGCACACATCTTTACGTCTCCTTCTTGATCATCGTCTATAATAGAAAGATATAATTTATCTATCTTGTCTATAGTAGCTTTGTAAATTTGACCGCCTCCTATAACTATATCGGGCTTCATGGCTAAAGCTTCTTCTAATGTATTATAACTACTACCTACTACAATTAGATCTCGACCTGGAAGAGGAGGTAAAGCCTCGTAAGTCTTTCGACCTACGAGACACTTCTTATTCATTGTTACCTCTTTAAACCACTTAAGGTCATCTTTACAGTGCCACATAAGCTGGCCGTCTTTTCCAAGATAGCCAAGCTTATTGATTGCAGCGATTGCGTCCATTAGTCTTCTTCGACTATTTCAGCGTCGATAGTCTCTTCACCGTCTTCGGTATTTTCAGATTGAGCAGCGTACATCGCCTGTGAAATTTGGTTCCAAATTTCTGTCAATGCCTCTGACTTCTCATTGCAAAGATCTACGTCTTCGGTCTTGTGAGCCTCTTTCAGTTCATTAAGTGCAGTTTGCAATTGACCAACTTGATCCTCAGTCAATTTATCCTTAAACTCTTTGATCTGAGCCTCAGTGCTAAAGATGAGACTATCTGCTCGGTTAAGAACTTCAACCTTTTCTTTTGTAATCTTATCAGCATCTGCGTTAGCTTCTGCTTCCTGCTTCATACGCTCAATGTCTTGTTCGCTTAAGCCGCTTGAAGCTTCAATACGGACACTCTGTTCCTTATTAGTTGCTTTGTCCTTTGCACTTACATTGATAATGCCATTGGCATCAATATCGAATGTAACCTCAATCTGTGGTACACCTCGTCGTGATGGTGGAATGCCATCCAAGTGAAAGCGACCAATTGTCATATTATCTGTCGCCATTGAGCGCTCTCCCTGTAGAACATGGATTTCAACGCTTGGTTGATTATCAGCTGCGGTCGAGAAAGTCTCACTCTTCTTAGTTGGAATCGTTGTATTAGCGTCGATCAACTTAGTGAAGACTCCGCCCATAGTTTCAATACCAAGTGAAAGCGGTGTTACGTCAAGCAGTAGAACGTCGGTCACGTCTCCTGTCAAAACACCACCTTGAATTGCTGCACCGAGAGCAACGACTTCGTCGGGGTTTACGCCTTTCGATGGCTCTTTGCCAAAGAATTTTTGAACTGCATCTTGAACTGCTGGAATTCGAGTAGATCCGCCAACCAAAATGACTTGATCAACATCTTCTTTCTTCAAACCAGCTGCTTTAAGTGCGGTTTTACATGGATTAATACTACGCTTAACCAAATCACCTGTCAATTTATCGAATTGCGCTCGACTCATATTGCGAACCAAGTGTTTAGGTACCCCGTCAACTGGCATAATATAAGGTAGGTTAATCTCAGTCGATGAAGTACTTGACAATTCAATCTTTGCTTTTTCAGCAGCTTCACGCAAACGCTGAAGTGCCATAGGATCTTGTGTCAAGTCCAAATTACCGTTCTCGTCTTTAAATTCTTGAACTAGCCAATCTACAATGGTTTGGTCAAAGTCATCACCCCCGAGGTGTGTATCTCCATCCGTTGAGAGTACTTCGAAGACTCCATCTCCAAGTTCAAGAACGCTAACATCATGTGTACCTCCACCGAGGTCAAAAACAATAATCTTTTGATCAGTTGTCTTTTTATCAAGACCATATGCCAAAGCTGCAGCCGTAGGTTCGTTAATGATACGCTTTACTTCCAGTCCCGCAATTTGACCAGCTTCTTTAGTAGCCTGTCGTTGAGCATCGTTGAAATATGCAGGTACAGTAATGACTGCAGCATCGACAGTTGTGCCGAGATAATCTTCAGCAGTCTGCTTCATTTTCTGAAGTGTCATAGCACTGATTTCTTGTGGGCTGTATGTTTTGCCTTCAATATCAACTCCGATTCCAGATCCACTTTTCTTAACTTTATAAGACATACGCTGAGCTTCTTTCTTAGCTTCAGCATGTGACATGCCCATAAATCGTTTGATAGATGAAACTGTGTTTTGTGGATTAGTGACAGCTTGTCGTTTTGCTGGATCTCCAATCTTACGTTCTCCATCTTTAATAAAGCCAACCACAGATGGGGTTGTACGCTTACCTTCGGAGTTTGTGATTACGATAGGCTCGTTGCCCTCCATGACTGCGACACATGAATTAGTTGTGCCGAGGTCGATTCCAATGATTTTACTCATGATTATTTAAATTAATGTTTATTTGTGTTGTTGTTAACGGTTACTATATAGAAAAGATTATGCCATTTGGTAAATAGATGACAATGTGTCATAGTATTGACATACGTGTCATTTATTCACAATAAAGATCAAGATCTCCTTCATCCCAAGCATCCATAATAATTTTAGCACCTGGAATATCTTCGCATTCATGAATGGACATCCATCCTTCTGGCGATTTGTAAAGGATTTCTCCTCCATTTGAGTCTTCGACGTGACGAATAGTATGTTCCTCTTCTTCTACTTCGAGTGTGTATTCTCGAGTACTGGCCCAATAAACTTCATCACATGATGTTACTTCAATATCAAACTCTTCCATTATTTTACTTTTTGTTTTTTAGTTTCTTGAGAAGGAAAGCGACTAAAGTCACCCATTCCATCATGATCTACGTCATCTACAGCATCTTGAACCTTTTTCATAA
>Ga0206131_10004027_pt1 | contig 16384 bp, 14 predicted proteins | sample Helgoland_Spring_FD_148636 | JGI IMG/M metagenome (GOLD analysis project Ga0206131, IMG submission 148636) | Pelagic subsurface seawater microbial communities from Kabeltonne, Helgoland, North Sea - Helgoland_Spring_Bloom_20160517_1 | ecosystem: Environmental > Aquatic > Marine > Epipelagic ...
AGCGGCCAGATGTGGCTTCCAACAATGCCATTTTAGACGAGCTAAACAGTTTTGCTGATGCTATTAATCAAGACACAATGCCAATCGTAAGTCTTCGTGACGGAACAGAGGCCTTACGCATCGCTCACGAAATTATCAAATGTTTTAAACCAGAAATATGAAAAGAGTAGCAGTTATCGGTGCAGGCACTATGGGAAATGGTATTGCCCACACATTTGCCCAAAATGGTTTTGAGGTTCATCTTATCGATCTCAAAACCGAGACCTTGCAACGTGGGATGGACACTATTGAGAAAAATCTTGGACGATTGTGTGACAAGGGCATTATCGACGCAGCTAAAAAAGCTGAAACCTTAAATAATATTAACACTTTTACTAGCCTTCAAGATGGTGTGAAAGGTGTTGAATTGGTAGTTGAAGCTGCAACAGAAAATCAGAGTCTGAAACTCAAAATATTTGAAGACCTCGATCAAATATGTGATGCCAATACAATTTTGGCCAGTAACACCTCTTCTATTCCGATCACCCAACTGGCCGCAGTGACCAAACGTGCTGATAAAGTTATTGGCATGCACTTTATGAATCCAGTACCTATTATGATTTTAGTCGAAATCATTAGAGGCTATAACACCAGTGACGAAGTTGCCAGTACTATTGAAGCAGTCTCAAAACGGTTGGGAAAAACACCTGTCATTGTGAATGATTACCCTGGATTTATTGCCAACAGAATTCTTATGCCAATGATAAATGAAGCTATTGAAAGCCTTTACAACGGCGTTGCTAATGTTATGGCAATTGATACCATAATGAAATTGGGTATGGCGCATCCGATGGGGCCACTTCAATTGGCTGATTTTATTGGTCTAGACGTTTGTTTGTCCATTTTAAATGTGATGCACGATGGATTTAAAAACCCTAAATATGCACCTTGTCCATTGTTATTGAATATGGTTCGTGCTGGTAAATTAGGCGTTAAATCGGGTGAAGGTTTCTACGATTATTCCACTAGTAAAAAAGCCGAAGTTGTCGCCGATCAATTTAAGATTTAAGCATATATACAAATGGCAAAAATACTGCCTTTTCGTGCTTTGAGACCAGCACCAGGCTATTCTGGTGAGGTCGCAACACAGAGCTATGACAGTTATGAGAAAGAGGAAAGAGAAACTCTAATTTCTGGTGACAACAAAACTTTTTTAAAGGTAATTGGTGGTGCTTACAAAACATTTCCAAAGTCGCCAAAATCACGCTACAAGGCCGTGAGAAAAGCCTTTGAAAAAGCTAAAGAAAATGGAACTCTAATTAAAGATCAGTTAGATGCCATTTACATTTACCGCATCACCACATCATCTGGCTATAAATATTTAGGGACAATCGCCTGCCTCCCGATATCTGATTATGACAACAATACTATTCTCAAGCACGAAGACACGCTTACAGCGAGAGAAACAATTTTTGAAACCTATTTGGATTTGGTGAATTTTAATGCCGAACCTGTTTTAGTGAGTTACCCCGACCATGAGGGCTTGAACGAATTGCTTCAGACCTATTGTCAATTAGATCCGACAGATGATTTTGAATTTTCAGATGGTAGCAAACATACCATTTGGGCCATTTCGAAACCTTCAGATATTGTCAAAATTATACAGCAATTTCAATCGATAACTCAATTATATATTGCAGATGGTCATCACAGAGCAGCCTCATCCAGTAGACTTGCAGCATCACGAGTAGACGCGGCAAGCCAACAGTTTATGACCTATCTGATTCCAGAGTCACAACTGCAAATTTTAGAATTTAACCGCTATATCAAAAATTTAAACGGACATACTGAAGAGTACTTTTTAGAGCAATTAGCCAAATTCTTTGAAGTCAAGCTCATTGGAAACGAAATGAGTTTACCTAAAAAATTACATCAATTCACACTTTATCTCAACAAGAAGTGCTTTGAGTTAAATGTTATTCCTAGCTACTTTGAAAATCAACCAAATGCTCTAGAAGCATTGGATGTTTATATTTTGAACAGTCTTGTTTTTGAACCATTATTGAATATTTTGGATCTTAAAATGGATGATAGGGTACAATTTGCCCCTGGGCACTTATCTATCTCAGCCATGCAAAACACCGTTGATCAAGGCAAATACAAAGCGGTATTCGGACTTTTCCCGATAGCAGCTCAATCAATCCGCTTGATTGCAGACCAGCATTTAACTTTACCCCCTAAAAGCACCTACATACAGCCTAAATTACTTAGTGGTCTAACCATTTACGAACTGTTATGAGCATCACAACAAATATCTTAAATCTTAACAAAGAAATACCAGCTGATGTGGTTCTCATTGCGGTTTCCAAAACAAAACCAGTTTATGCCCTAAAAGAAGCTTTTGATACGGGACAACGACATTTTGGAGAAAATAAAGTCCAAGAAATGATTGATAAACAAACCCAAATGAGTCATGAGATTTGTTGGCATATGATTGGCCATGTCCAACGCAATAAGGTCAAATACATGGCATCTTTTGTGCATCTCATTCATGGAGTGGACAACTTGCCCCTACTCATGGAAATAAATAAACAGGGGCATAAAAACAATCGCGTGATTGATTGTTTGCTTCAGATAAAAATCGCTCAGGAAGAAACTAAATTTGGATTAAATGCTGAAGCCGCCACAGATATTCTGGAATCTGAAGCCTATATGGCAATGACAAACGTTCGAATAGTTGGATTGATGGGAATGGCTTCATTCACCTCGAACAGGGCTCAAATCAAACAAGAATTTGAATTTTTAAAAGTAACATTTGACCGTTGTATTGGCATAGACCAAAATATCAAAATATTATCTATGGGCATGAGTAGTGATTATGACTTGGCCATTTCATGCGGCAGCAATATGGTTAGGGTTGGAAGTAAAATCTTTGGAGAACGACAATAAACAACAAGATTATTTACACTATAATTGACATAGAAACAACTGGAGGCAAATACAACGAGGAGGGCGTAACAGAAATCGCGATTTACAAATTTGATGGTCATCAAGTTGTTGACCAGTTCATCAGTTTGGTAAATCCAGAACGACCAATACAACCTTTTGTGGTCAATCTAACTGGTATTAATTCTAATATGCTCCGCAATGCTCCAAAGTTTTTTGAAGTGGCTAAAAGAATTATTGAAATTACTGCCGATACTATTGTAGTGGCGCACAATGCAAGTTTTGATTATCGGATTCTACAAATGGAATTTGACCGACTTGGATATGCTTTTGAGCGAAAGACCTTATGTACGGTAGAACTTTCAAAAAAACTCATTCCAGATCAGGAATCCTATAGTCTCGGAAAATTATCGCGAAGTTTAGGAATTGCCGTGAGTGATCGTCATCGCGCTTCAGGAGATGCTCAGGCCACTGTAAAGTTATTTAAAATATTATTAGCTAAAGACAAAACGAAGTCAATTATATCAGCTGCTGTTCGTCTCACTCCCCGCCATCAAATGGAGCCAAAACTAATGGAATTATTAAGCTCTCTACCATCTGAAACAGGGGTTTATTACATTCATAATTCAGATGGTGATATCATTTATATTGGTAAGAGTAGAAATATTAAAAAAAGAGTCAATCAACACTTTATAGGTAACGAGATTAAAAGCAAAAAAATACAACTTCAGGTTGCTGCGGTTACCTATGAGCCCACTGGCAGTGAACTTATTGCCTTACTCAAGGAAAGTGATGAAATCAAAGCCAACAAGCCCATACTCAACCGGGCTTTGAGACGATCCATTTTTACACATGGTTTATTTAAATTTATTGACGATAGTGACTATTTAAATCTGCAAATCAATAGCTTAAAAAACAACAAGGGTGCTATAGCCACATTTGGCAATATTATTCAAGCCAGAAAGTATTTGATGGAAATGACTGAAAAACACCAATTATGTCAAAAACTTACAGGATTATATCCTACTAAGTCGAACTGTTTTAATCATACCATTAAGGCATGTAAAGGTGCCTGCGTGGGAAAAGAAAAACCAGAAGAATATAACCAACGCGTAAAATCATTAGTTTCCAAAATTGCCTTGGATAATAAAAACATGTTGATCATCGATGCGGGAAGAGATATAGAAGAAAGAAGTGTTATTTGGGTTGAAAATGGACATTTTAGAGGAATGGGTTATTTTGACTTAAATTTTCAAATCAATAATAGTGAGGTTTTAAAAAGTATCATCACGCCCATGGCCTCTAATCGTGATGCAACACGAATAATACACAGTTTTATTAGACGGAAAAAGTTTTTAAAACTAATCGATTTAAATGAGTAACAATAGTGTTCATATTTCTTTTACTACCTTTGAATGATGCAGAACTCTAGGACCTTAAAACCTTGGCAACTTAAACTTCATGAAGTAATTTATGAAGCAGATACCCCTGCTGGGAAACGTTTTGATGTGATTTTGCTGATTTTCATTCTTGCCAGTATTTTGGTGGTCATGTTGGAGAGCATCACCCATATTGACGCAGTATACGGTAATCTTTTAAATACGGCGGAGTGGATTTTTACAATTTTATTTTCCATTGAATACATTGCGCGTATCATATCTGTAAGAAAGCCATGGCGTTACATTCTTAGCTTTTATGGAATCATTGATTTCTTATCCACTGTGCCGCTTTATCTGACTGCTTTTATAACAGGGTCTCATACGCTTATTACGTTCAGGGCGTTGCGTTTGTTGCGTGTATTTAGAATTCTAAAACTAGGTCGATTTATTGGCGAATCTAATAATTTTATTACTGCCTTAAAGGCCAGCAGAGCAAAAATTGCGGTGTTCCTTTCGTTTGTTATCATCCTTTGTGTAGTTCTTGGGACTTTGATGTACCTTATTGAAGGTGATGCTCAAAGTGGTTTTACGAGCATTCCAAGAGCTGTTTATTGGGCTATTGTAACGCTTACCACTGTAGGATATGGTGACATTGCTCCAGTAACAGCATTTGGTCAAGCAATTGCAGCCTTAATTATGATTCTAGGTTATGGTATTATAGCCATACCGACAGGTATTGTGACTTCAGAAATGTCAAAAACAAAAGACAAAATAGTGAGTGTTAACACACAGTCTTGTTCCAATTGTAACACTGATAATCACAGTGACGGATCTAACTATTGCTACAAATGTGGCTATAACCTACACCATGACTAATGAACTAATTGTTGTTGTAGGGCCAACGGCTATTGGTAAAACAGCTCTAGCCATAAAGCTTGCTAAAGCATTTGACACTTCAATTATTTCTGCTGATTCGCGCCAATTTTATAAAGAAATGACAATTGGGACGGCAGTCCCTTCCAAAGATGAACTTCAAGCCGTAAAACACTATTGCGTCCAGCACATAAGTATTCAAGATAATTATAGCGTGAGGGACTTCGAATTGGAGAGCTTGTCAATTTTAAAACAACTTTTCCAAGTCAAAGAGAAAGTGATTTTGGTTGGTGGTTCTGGCTTATTCCTTAATGCCATTATCAAAGGTTTAGACGAAATGCCGGAGGTTAATTCAAATATCAGAAAAGCACTGAATGAACGTTTAGACCATGATGGACTGGAACCGTTAGCAGCTCTATTAAGAGAACTGGATGTACAAATTACATATCAAATAGATATGAGTAATCCACGACGTGTTATTCGAGCTTTGGAGGTTTATCTGAGTACAGGAAGATCTCTATCTACTTTCAAAAATCAGTCTAAAACGCCAAGACCTTTTAAGGTTAAAATTATTGGACTTCAAGCTGATCGAAATCAAATTTATCAAAGAATAGAGGATCGCGTGGATATTATGATGGCTCAAGGGCTAATGAAAGAAGCCCAAGATTTATATACATTTAAACATCTTAATGCTTTACAAACGGTCGGCTACAGAGAACTTTTTGACTATTTTGATGGTAAAGAAACCCTCGAGGTTGCTTTATCAAAAATAAAACAAAATACACGGCGCTTTGCCAAGCGTCAAATGACATGGTTTAACAATCAGATGGCTGTTGAATGGTTTGATTACCGAATACCAGCTAAAAAGATTCTTGAAAAGCTCAACTAAATTTACTTCTTAACAACCAATCGAAAACCTTCTCCGTGAATGTTTAGAATTTCGACTTTGGGGTCAGCTTTCAAATATTTACGAATCTTGGCTATATAAACATCCATACTTCTTGAAGTGAAATAATTATCATCACGCCATATTTTGGTTAATGCCAATTCTCTTGGCATCAAATCGTTTTCATAAATGGCTAACAAGCGCAACAATTCATTTTCCTTTGGAGATAATTTTATGGGATCTTGATCTTCAATGGTAAGAAAACGTAGCTTTGAATTGAGTTTAAAGTCACCTATTGTAAATTCAAATTTTTTGCTGTCTGCTAATGAATCTGAACTTTTACGCTGCAAAATGGCTCTAATTTTCATCAAAAGAACATCACTGTCAAATGGTTTGTTGAGATAATCATCTGCCCCAACCTTGTAACCTTTCAAAACATCTTCTTTCATGGTTTTCGCCGTTAAAAATATGATAGGGATTTCTGTTGATTTTTCTCTAATTTCCTTGGCTAATGTAAAACCATCCTTATACGGCATCATGACATCAAGAATACACAAATCCACATCATCCTTTTTAAATTTCTCAAAACCCTCGAGCCCATTTTTTGCCAAAATAACTTCGAATCCATTGAGCGTCAAAAAGTCTTTTAAAACTGTGCCGAAATTAAAATCATCCTCGACTAGCAATATGCGTTTTTTTGTTTCTTCCATAATATTATGTAATAATCGGTAATTTAATTGTAAAAGTGCTTCCTTTCCCTTTTTCGCTATCAACTTCTATGCCACCCTGATGATCTACTACAATACTCTTCACATAAGCCAAGCCCAAGCCTTGGCCTTTTACATTATGCACATCACCGGTATGAACACGGAAGAATTTTTCGAAGATTTGTTTTTGATCTGCTTTGGTCATTCCAGTTCCTTTGTCGCTAATGCTCATCAAAATAAAATTACCTGCTAATTCAGTTTGTACGTGAATCTCAGGTGCCTCTTCAGAATATTTAATTGCGTTGTCTAATATATTCACAATTACATTCGTCATGTGCATATCATTAGCTAATATAGAAGATTTTGGTGCTTTTAAGTCAGTCGTTATTTTACCATTACGTTCTAACAAAATGAGCTCTGTATGTGCTAGAGCATCATGAATCAAATCATGCAATTTGACCCGTCCTTTAGAAAGATTTAGATCGTTTTTTTCCAATTGAGAAATGCGTAATACATTCTCAACTTGGGCGTGCATGCGTTTATTTTCATCTTTTATCATTTTTAAATAACGTGATACCTGTTCCTTATCATCGACAACTTTAGGGTTCTTAATAGCATCTAAGGCTAGTCCAATAGTAGCTATAGGTGTTTTTAATTCATGGGTCATATTATTAATGAAATCAGATTTTATCTGGGATATTTTACGTTGTTTGATGAGTTGATTAATGGCACTACTATAAGCCAATATAATGATCAGAGTAAAGACCACAGATAAAACGGTTATGCCTAATATGGTTGAAAAGACAAACTTTACCCGATCTGGAAAACTGACATAAAGGCTGAATTCGCTCAAGCCATCATTGTCTAAAAACAAAGGCGATCCAAAGACTGTATTTTGATTGAATTCAAAATTATCCGACTGGATGGATGTAGCGATATCATTATTATAAACCGCAAATTCAAAGGCAATATCGATATCATCATTACTTAAAGCATTCAACAATAGTGATCTAATATCTTCCTCTTTAACACGTCGATGAATAGGGTTTATTTTTGCCAAATCTCTATAACTCGTCTCAAACATGATCTGCTCGCTTCGAGAAACTTGTTCAATTTGTAGCAAAACACTTTCTGGACTGACATTTTGATTCTCAGGATCGTTAACATCGTCAAAGCGCTTCATTTCGCGCTCATTATGCAACTGTGTGACATAAATACTATCAAATGAGTAGTCCAGAAAAGAGGGAATTCTAAAATTTTCTTCCATTACTCCGTTGCGATACACTCGAGTTATTTTTGCATCGTTTTCATCTTGAAAAACATATAAATTTCTCAAGGTGGTGGTATCCATGACGATTCCTCTATTCTTCAACAACTGAATGCTCATAAAAAAATTACGATACTCGCGATCCTCAATAGTCTTTGAGGTAAAGGTTAATGCTTTTTTGACCTTAAATGAAAACCGCTCTTGCTCACTTTCAAAGGAATCCGATATGAAATAGGCTTGAATAGCTATAATTCCAACAAGTGAGAAACTCATCAGAATTAATGTGAATATAAAAAGCCGTTTTTTCATGAAGTAAAATTATTCAATTCCTGTGCTCAAAGGTAACAATTAACCTATCCTTAACGGACTTAGGTATATTTTTAGATCTTGTACATTTTATTTAAAGTATGATGCACATTTAACACTTGCTCTTTTGTGTTTTTTAAATCAACATTTGTTATCACAAAATCTGCCAATGATTCCGTTTTAGACTGATCCCATTGGTTATTTAGAATGGCATAAAAACGAGATTCGGTCATGTTCTCACGACTTAAACAACGTTTCAAACGATCTTCAACAGATGCCGTAACAAGAATTACCGCATCGCAATTTTGATCCAATCCATGTTCAAATAAAATAGCGGACTCTTTAATCACATAGCTGCTCGATTGTTGAGCTAACCATAATTTAAAAGCCGCAGCAACTGCCTGATGGACTAATCCATTAAGCTTCGTAAGCAAAAATTTGTCAGAAAATACACGATCAGCGATATAAGAACGATTCAATAATCCTTCTTTGAACACATCGGATCCAAAAGCATCCACAAGTGCGGCTGATAAGTTCGGATCGTTTTGCATCAAATCTTTACCAACCTCATCAGCGATAAATATGGGTACTCCCAAAGCATTAAACATTCGAGCAACAGTAGTCTTACCACTTCCAATACCACCTGTTAAACCAATGATTTTAGGATATTCCGTCATCATTCGATCAAAATAAATTCAACGCGATTTACCCCAATTTTCACATTTCGAACATAACTAGGCCACTTTATAAGTTCAGGTTTCAAATAACCCATATCAACACTCGAACTGTCAAGAGTACATGTAATGATAAAGTCATCACTTTTGATTAATGGAAACCGATCTAGACTGGTATAAAAACGGACTTGGGTTGATTTGGGGAAGTGCCTGATTTGTGCATTAGTCAAAGTGGAATTAATAATGATTGGCACTTCGATAGTGCCTTCAGAGAATTTGTCAACTTTGGCGATAACTCTAGTCTCTGAAAATGTTAAGCGAAATCTGGGATCATCTAATTTGGAAAGAGCAACTAATTGATCTAAATTGGCTTTTATCTGTTCCTTTTCGAAGGGTACTGTGATAACAGATTTTATAGCTTTTAAAGATCCAGACGGTCCTACGATTATTACCGAATCGGGTTGAAGTACGGGAGACTCGTAGCTATCATAACCTGGTGCAAATGATAACTTCGCATTTAAAATGATTGGAACCTTTTTTTGATCATATTGATCAAATGGAATATCAAGAGGCTCACTCGCAGCCATATCCCAATCTACATCTTTATCCAATTGTGACCTTATTAGGTTGGCATGCTTATTTGGCATCCATACATAAGAGGTTTGAGTCACATCTAAGTCCTGAGCTGAAAGACTCATTTTAGGATGTATAACGGCATACCTTAGCCAATTAAATCCGTAAGTCGTGAGGGTTAAATCAATTTGCACCTCACTCTCATTAACAAGAACTTTATCTGTTGGAAGATCTGTAATGTTTAATGTGATTCTTAAATTATTGGTATAATACTTGGACATTTTATTGAGTGAGGCTATTGAAAACACAAAGGCGAAACAGATCAAAAAAATCTTAAAGCGACCTTCTTTCGCTTGTTTAAACAATATTTTTAACCAGTGCTTCATGGTAGCAATTTAAAAAATCGATCAGGAAATAATTCCTCCGGTGCTTTACTTGACAAAGCTAATTTCACGGTACTAAACAAAAATCCAAATCCGTATCCATAAAATTGAATGTTAGCAGCAACCACAGCCATAGCACCAATGGAAAAACTTGAATTACGTATCAACGCAACCACAAAAAGAAGGAATTGATAAACCCCTAATAAGGCTAAAAACCACCAGTAGCCGAATGCAATCATGACAAACGAAAACACCACTCCCAATAGGTAGCAGCTTGGAAACCAATACGTGAGTCGTTTCGATTCAGGATGCCGTAAATTTAATATTGGCCTTACTTTACCAAAGCGATTGACTTGTGTGTAAAATTTAGACCATGACACCCGCCTCTTGTGGTAGACAAAAGCCTTTGAAAAAAGAACTGTTTTAAAACCTAATTTTAACAAACGCATTACCAGATCTGGATCTTCACCAGGGTGAATGCGGCCGAAACCACCACTAGCCTCAAATGCAATTCTCGACAATCCCATGTTAAAACTGCGCGGTTGAAAAGTTCTCTTCGACAATACACCTCCCCTTATACCCCCTGTAGTTAGTATTGAAGTCATGGCAAAATTAATCGCTTTTTGCAATTTTGAAAAACTTGAATGAGCGGCATCTGGACCCCCAAAACAGTCTGCATGGTTCTCTTTCAAACCAATTTCAACTTCTCGCAGGTACTGTTTTGGCAAAATAACATCGGAGTCTAATATGATAAAATAATCGCCTTTTGCCCGCATCATTCCGTAATTACGAGAATCTCCAGGACCTGTGTTTGATTTGATGAGATAAGTGATGTTGAGCTGTTTGTGAAAAGAATTTATAACAGCTTCCGAAGTTTCTGAAGAACCATCCTCCACAACTACTACCTCAAAGGTTGTTTCTCCTGACAAATTAAGCATACTAGTAAGTAATTCCGAAATCTCGTTAGGCCGGTTAAAAACCGGAATCACGAAGGAAAAAAATGGTGCTGCCATGGCGACTTTTTAATCGGTCTAATTTAAACAAAAAACAAAGGCCACCCGAAGGTGGCCTTTGATAAATAGAATTAATGGAATTTTATTGCTTGAGTATGCGCAAGGTTTCTGTCCCTTTAGCCGTTGTTACTTTAGCAAAGTAAACCCCTGTTTTTAAAGTGCTCATATCTACTTGCACATGATTCGCATTTGACGCCAATCGAGCAACTCTTTGTCCTAACATATTGAAGATAGTAACATCTTGAATATTGTCTTGAGATTGAATCGTCAATGAATGAATCACTGGGTTAGGGTATGATCTTAAAGCATTTGTCAATTCAATATTCTGAACAGACAAGGCTGAAGTTAATTCCATATAACCTACATGGAAATCATAATCCTGAGAATCGTCAGTAGTACCATCACTACCCAAGAATGCAAACTGAATTTCTCCTGTCATACCTGAAAGGTCATAAACAAACTCAGTACCATTAGTTGCAGGTTGGTTGGATGCATTCCAAGCTTCCAGTACCGTCCATGTGGTTCCATAGTCAGCCGTCATGAGTAAAGAAACTTCATCATCACTTCCCATATTATCAGCCGCTTCAGTATTCCAGTTGGTCACAGCAACATGCACGATCAAACTTAAATCGCCAACAGAAACGTCATAAATAGGAGAAATCAACCAATCTCGTTTATTGTTACTATATAAGTTGATTGCATTGGAGGGAACACTTGAAGTTCCATCATTGTAGGTGGTGCCGCTTCTCCATGACCCCGAACCTAAATCGCTTGGTCCATCAATAATTTCACCACTATCAGCCTCATTCCAACAATCAGTTGGTGGATTGTTATCAAACGTAGTTACATCAGGATAGGTAGTTACAGTAGCGCAAAGTGTGGTAAAAACAACTGGACCTGTCCACGAACTAAAGTCTCCTGCACCGCAATCAGATCGAACATATACTTCGTAATCAGTTTGAGGATCTAAAGATGAAATATCCACTGTTGTTGCGCCAGTAACAGCAGTTCCTGAAGCAGTTGGTTCACCTGTTCCAGCAGCTTGAACAACATATTCGTAGTCTGTTTCTGTGTTTCCTGCTGTCCAAGAAAGCGTTGCGCCGTTTGCAGAAATAGCAGAAACAGTAATGCCAGTAGGTGCTAAACATGTCGGACCTTCGGCAACTACAAGATTATCAATATGAGGATTTGAAGTTCCGTAAACACTAGTTCCTCTAAATCCAATCTTAATGGTTTGACCAGCATACTGTGGTAAGTCAATTACAATTTCAGTCCAGGTATTTACTGTACCTGCAGTTTCATAAACAACCACAGTGTCAGTCCCATCAAATACTAAAACCTCTACGGTATCTGAGCCTCCACCATCATAGTAATCAAAAGTTAAGCGAGGCAAACTCAAGGAAGATGTGTCCAAATATGGAGACATCAAATCAGAAGTTGAACCAGATGAAAAGTCATAATCATTAAAGAACACTGCTTGCGCACCTTCAGTCACTGAACCAGGGCCAAAGTCTGATCCATCATCCAACGCCCACGGTGTTGACGTTGATGAGTTTGTCCAGCAATCTAGCGTTTCGAAACCATGAGCATAAGGAAACGACGTAATCGGGTCACACTGCCCAAAAACAAATCCGCTCAATAGTAAAGCGAATAGAAAAGTAATTTTTTTCATAAAAAAAGTCGATTTTGAATAATTTAAGTTTGGAAAATAATAAATTTTATCAAACCAAAGTATTTCTTTTGAAAAAAATTTCAATTAATTTTAAATAAAAATCTAAAAAATTAAAGAACAAAGAAGGACGAAAAAGAAATGAGAACTTATTTCGAAGGTATGTTGGAAAGTACTTCCTTAAAGAAAGTCCAATATTTTTGCACAGAGCTTATCGATGCTCTTTCATCTGGTGAGTGGGCGCCTTTGATGGTAGGACCAAAACTAACCATATCCATTCCAGGATTACGTTCGCCTAAAATTCCACATTCTAGGCCAGCATGTATAGCAGCTACTTTAGCTTCTTCACCATTATTGAGTCTTTTATACAACTGAACCAGAACCCTCAAAATATCCGAATTTGTGTTAGGTTTCCAACCGGGATATCCTCCTGAAAAAACAACATCGCAGTCGGCTATTTCGAAAGCAGCTCTGAGCACATTAGCTAAATCATCACGTGAAGATTCGACTGAAGAACGGGTCAGACAATGGACCATCAATTTGCCTTCGAATAATAATACACGCGCAAGGTTATTCGATGTTTCAACCAATCCTTCAATGTCTGGACTCATGCGATACACTCCATTTTGCGCAACTCGTAAAGCAGTCAATAAGGTGGATTGATCCTCTGATGTCAACATTCTTTCTGGCGCAGCAAAAACGGTAGTTGAAATTACTAATCCTGGATCAATGGTTTTATAATCGAGTTTGATCAAATCACCAAGTATTTGTACCTCTTGTTGGAGTTTATCAACATCCTCAACTTTGCATACCACTTCAGCTTTCGCTTCTCTCGGAATGGCATTACGCAAACTTCCACCATCGATCGACACTAAACCAAAAGGTACTTTTGAAGCTACATCTTGTAGTAATCGGGCTAAGATTTTATTAGCATTACCTAAACCCAGATGTATATCGACACCTGAATGGCCTCCGTTTAACCCTTTTATCAAAATTTGCAGGCCAGAGTATCCTTGAGGTACTGGAATCATCGGATAATTTCTGGTAGCAGAAATATCTATTCCACCCGCACAACCAATTCCAATCTCATCGTCGTCTTCAGTATCAAGGTTAAGTAAAATAGTTCCCTTTAACCAATTCCTTTTCAGCTTCAAAGCTCCTGTCATGCCTGTTTCTTCATCAATGGTAAACAAGGCCTCGATAGCTGGATGCGGCATATTGGTGCTTTCTAAAACAGCCATAATGGTAGCAACGCCTAATCCATTATCAGCACCAAGTGTGGTGCCTTTGGCACGAACCCAATCCCCATCAACATACATCTGAATCCCTTGAGTGTCAAAGTCAAAATCTGTATCGTTATTTTTTTGATGAACCATATCAAGATGCGATTGGAGTACAACAGTCTGTCTGTTTTCCATACCAGCTGTAGCGGGTTTTTTAATCAAAACGTTCCCTATGAGGTCTCTTTCTGTTTCAAATCCTAAGTTTTTACCGAAATCGATCATAAACTGTATCACACGCTCTTCTTTTTTGGAGGGACGCGGAACAGCATTTAGTAATTCAAAGTTTTTCCAAATGGCTTGGGGCTGAAGATCTTTTAAGGTCATAGATATAAATTTATTGCTACAAATTTAATCAATCAATTCGGTCAATCCCAATGTTTGGTTACTTTTGAAAGATGCGACCAAGAATCAAATTATTTTTAACTCTTAGCATTATTCCGCAATATCTGCTCTTACAATTTTTGCGGCTGCATCCCGATTGGATTGAAAACTATTACAGCCGTGGTCTTTACACCTACTTAATTGCTTTCCAAAATAGACTATTTGGATCGATACCCTTTTCAGTTGGCGATCTGACGTATATCATTGTAGTCATCTGGATTCTGAGGTGGGTGCTATTAAAAAGCTGGAGGTCATCGTTAAAGCACTTCATCTTTAATATCGGTAGCACAGCAGCTGTGATTTTTTTTGTATTTCATTTGATGTGGGGACTCAACTATCATCGTTTACCTCTTGCTCAGCAACTCAGTCTTAGCACGAATTACACAACTGAACAATTGATAGAGGTAACAAATATGTTCATTCAGAAATCGAACAATCTTCAAATTGAAATCACAAAAAATGACAGTCTTCCTGTTCATCATAACCTTAACATTGAAATATTGAGTCAGGATTTAAATATAGGTTTTGACGTTCTTTCTCGTTTACATCACAATGGAGTTTCAGTTCCGCCAAGTACCAAGGTATCCTTGCTAAGCACTCCACTAACCTATATGGGTTTTAGTGGTTATTTAAATCCATTTACACTTGAATCTCAAGTAAATAATTTGTTACCTTCCTATACATTAGCAAGTACAATAGCCCATGAGCGAGTACACAAAATGGGTTATGCAGCAGAAAATGAAGCGAATTTTTTAGGTATTTTAGCTTGTCATTATAGTGACCAAGAAATCTTACAATATAGTGGCGCCATAATGGCTTTAAGAATTTGTTTGAATGAACTTTATAAAGTGGACCAAGTCCAATATCATTCCTGTTTGGAAAAAATAAACTTCGGAATTTTGATGAACTATAATGAATCCAGTCTTTTCTGGAATAGCTATCAAAATCCTTTTGAGCCATTATTTAAAAAAAGTTACAACCAATACCTCAAGTCTAACGCACAAAACAGCGGCATCAAAAGTTATAATGAAGCCGTAGGTTTAATTGTCAATTTTTTTCGAACATTGAAACAATGAGAAAAAATTATTACATTCACAAACTTATATATCGCTATTTCTTTAATTAATCAATTCAAATTTAAAATGAAAAATTTCTTTTCGTTGCTCATTTGTGTTATGACTGTAACTTTTACTGCTCAAGCTCAAATTGACTATTTTCCAAAAAATGACGGGGTCATCGCTGTAAATACGAATTATACTGCATTGACCAACGCCAAAATTTATGTCAATCCAACTACGGTTTTCGATAACGGCACTTTACTGTTCAAAAATGGTGTTGTAGTAGCTGTTGGTAGCAAAATTGCAATTCCCCCAAATACTGTGACGGTTGATGCCCAAGGTAAAACCATCTACCCTTCGTTTATTGATGCTTATTCAACTCTCGGCGTTGCAAAACCCGAACGTCCTCGAGGCGGCGGACGAACTGCCGTATATGAAGCTACGCGAGAAGGTTATTATTGGAATGATCATATTCGGGCAGAACAAGATGCAGTAAACTACTTCAAGTTTGATGATAAAGCTGCAAAAAGTTACCGTCAAGCGGGCTTTGGTGCTGTCAATACCCATATGGCGGACGGTGTTGTTCGAGGTACTGGATCGCTAATCGCTTTAACTCCAGATGGAAGTGATGCGCAACGGATTTTAAACTCTAAATCGGGACAATACTTGTCTACATCCAAAAGTGTACAATCTGCACAATCTTATCCCAGCTCAATCATGGGTACTTTATCCTTATTGGAACAAATGTATATTGATGCCGATTGGTATGCCCAAGGAAATGTTTCTACAACTGATCTTGCTCTTGAGTCCTTAATTAATAATAAAAACATGTTTCAGATCATGGTAAGTCAAGATCGAAACAATGCTTTGAGAACTGATAAAGTTGGAGACAAATTCGGAGTTCAATATGTGTTTGTCGGAAGTGGTGACGAGTTTGAACGACTCGATGATGTCAAAGCAACTAATGGTACTTTTATTTTACCGATCAACTTTCCAAAACCTTATGA
>Ga0206131_10004036_pt1 | contig 16363 bp, 38 predicted proteins | sample Helgoland_Spring_FD_148636 | JGI IMG/M metagenome (GOLD analysis project Ga0206131, IMG submission 148636) | Pelagic subsurface seawater microbial communities from Kabeltonne, Helgoland, North Sea - Helgoland_Spring_Bloom_20160517_1 | ecosystem: Environmental > Aquatic > Marine > Epipelagic ...
CGAGATCCTCGAAACCACCTGAGATGAAACCCTCGCCTTCGCAGTAACCACAATCCTTATCGCCATCTTCAGTGAAACCTGTACCGTCACAGTGTTCACACTCTTCTTCAATCCTATCATCGACTTCACAGTCCTGAGAATGATTGAATAACACTTTGCTTAGGTCAACATCCTGCCCTTTAAATGGTCCAACTTGATGAACATCAGGCACATCACCCCAAGCACACGATTGACAACACGGCATGTTCCACTCGACAAACCAACCATCTTCACGCAAACGCGTCTGTAACTTAGCGAAACTCATTAGACGACCCTCGTGAAAATTACTGTTGCGATAATACAAACGTTGACGATATACAATCCGAAGATAGCAAGTTCAAGGCGATCGAACTTCCGATCATGTTCATCAAAAGATCTTTCAATACCCGACATCAAGCCGTTAATTTTTTTCATCGATACACCTCCTCTGACTTTACGAACACGGTGTAATCCGTGTTATGATTAGGAAAACCCTTATCATCGTGGACTACCATGTCCACAGCAAAACCTTCGTCAAACACTTCGGAAACGAAACCAGTAGCACGTTTACCGTCGCGTTCAAAATTGACATAAGATCCGTTCAGGTACGCTTTTGGATTAGTTGTTGATTCGCTCATACTAAGTCTCCTCCAAGCAGTTTTGCAATGCGTTCCTGCTGTAGTTTAATTTCTTCTGCCTGACGTTCAATTTCTAAGAATTGCTTGTCTATTTCCGACACTTCTGGTAACTGAGGGAATGGTATTACATTATCGTTTTTCATACTAAATATCCTTTTGTTTTTAATGTTTATTCAAAAAAATCATTAAGAGTGATAACCTCTGACACTCTCTGTCGAGCGAGGTCGACGTATTGTTGACTGATCTCAGAACCAATCCAGCGTCGATTCATCTGTTCGCATACAACTGCGGTGGTGCCGGCACCCATAAAAGGATCGTACACGAGGTCATCTTCGGCACTGAAATTTTCCAGTATAGTTTTCACCATCTTGGTTGGCATCACGGCTTGATGACCCTTGGCATGTTTCTCACGCGGCATCTTCCACACATCAGATAGTGTGCCTCGTTTGAAGTAAACATCCTTGCGGAACATCCTAGAAATGGGATAATCTTTTTCGAACACCAGAATGAACTCAAATTGACGATTCAACACACCTTCCTGAATTGCTGGTTCACCGTGGCCCTTGTCCCAAATGATTATGTCTTTGAGACTTTCGGAAAATTTGCCGATCATTTGAAACAATGCTTGTTTACTACCAGCAACAACAGCAATATTGTAAAAGACTCGATTAGAAACTCGAAGACATTCAGTTAAAACTTTCGAATGGAACTCTAAGTATTCTTCTGTAGGCAAGTCATCCGTGAACTCACTGTACTTGGCAACGTTCTTTGGAGTGTCATTACCACGAGAAATCAGTTTACCATTCGAAACTCTTCGACGCATATTGTAAGGCGGTGACGTGATCACCAAATCAATAGTATCATCTTCGAAACGAGACAGAGTGTCAAGGCAACTCTCGTGGTATATCACACATCCTCCCTATCAACGAACTTTTGAAACTTATTATTAAAAGAATCCAACGGTAACTCTCTTTCAACGTTTACAGTCCATGCTTTGAACACTTCTCTGGCTTCTTTCTTACTCAAACCGAAAGACTCTTCCAGAACTTTGGGTGCACCAAACATATTGATTGTGCCACTTTCCCGCAGCTTGTCCAGAAAAATAAACATTTCGTTACCCATCACGAAGTCTCCCATACTTTTACAACCATGTTATCATCGGTGCAAGAACCCTCACCAACTTCGCGGATGATTTCACACCCATTCTGGGACCATTTAAACGGGGTGAGAAACTCAAAGTGGTGCGTCACACCAGCATAGGAACTGTAACGTGACTCGGTAATCTTACCAAGAACTCTCACACTCGAACCGACATAATCGATTTCGCAAATCTTACCAGTCAAATCTCTCATTGTGCAACTCCTTCAGCAGCCAAAAACTCATCAATTTCTTCATCACTCATACCAACACTGAGACAAGCACTGATGGCATCGTTGATTTGTCCATCCTGAATCAAATCAAGTGCGTGAATCAAATACTCACCGACTTCACCCTTTGCATACCATGGGACCATTATTCTACCTCCGCATAAGCTTCATCACTAAGGTACACTCTAAGACTGTGTACCACACCCATTTCTTCTAGAGCATTGACATACTCTAACAGATTACCAGCATCACCAGTCTCAAGAAACTCGCCGGTGTTTGTATCTACTAATGTACCCATATCGCTCTCCTTTCTTTATTTTATGAGACTATTATACACTGGGATTGATGTTTTGTCAACATATTTCTTAGAACATTTAGTTATATCAATAGTACCAAGAGTTATAAAATTCTCGCTTTCCATCCCACTGATAAGCACTGCTGTAACTGTTCATCGTGATCCCGTACTCACCGATTCGCTTGGTGATGGTCTCTTCAGAGGTGAAGGCATTGTAAACAGGAACAACGTTCTGACAGTCTCGCCCTTCACTACCCTCGACAGTTCGACAAGCAATAGGACGCAACACGACAGTGGCATTGCCTATCTTCTCAACAACCTGATACGCATCGACCTGAGTCTGTTCATAACCCCAAGAACACACAAAGATGTCATCAACGATTACACTGTTACGAGCCATCGTGATTGCTTCTTTCTTCGCAGCAGCGCGTTCTGCTTTGAACTCACGCACTTCCACTATCTTTGCAAGTTCACGTTCAACGAACTTGAACATGCGCTCAGTGGTGGGGAAATAATGATTGAACTTTATAGTGTAACCCATGCGAGCACGTTTGCTAGGCTTGGTACACATAGCAGTCTTAAACTCACTATCGATTTCCAATACAAAACCTTCTTGGGCGAAGGCATCGGCGAGGGTAGCAATTGCGTTGGTCATATCTGATCTCTCATTGATTAAAAACATATTATCGCATACTTTTAAATGTTTGTAAAGCATTTTTTAGATGAATTTTAGGAATATGACATATTCCGCATTTTCCTGATAGCTTTAGCTTCAATCTGACGGATCCGTTCACGGGTCGCGCCGGGGAACGCAAACGCAGTTTCTTCTAAGGTATGGTCGGTACGACAACCAATACCAAATCGCATGTATATGACCTTACGTTCTCTTTCGGACAATTTCTCCAAGGCGGTTTCGATCACTTTCTTGGCATCAGAAACTTCATCAAAATGGTCGAAATCTGTTTCAGACACGGCTTCAAATTCGACACAGTTTTCCATGTCAGACTCTAAATAATCGTGCTGTTCAAACTCTCTCTCCACTGATACTGGAACTCTACCAAACTCTAAAAACGTAGAACCTTTCTTCATTTGATCACCCTTTCTCAATCGTTTAAAATCATATTATGACAGGTATTTTATGTTTTGTCAACACATTTTTTAGACTAATTGGTTATATCGTAATAACTTTTTGATCTAAGCAGACTCTGAGCCGCACCTAAGACCCATGGGTCACGGTGAGGGAAGTGATACCCTGAACTACCATCCCAACCCTCGAAGTACTCGTCAAATCGATCAGAATACGCTTCAGGATACACTTTGAGCAGGTTTACGAGGTCTTTACAGACATCATCGAACTTGTGGTCATCCCAGATGTTCTCATCCAAAGAGTAATACAGACAGCTGTGGACCATCACTTGAAGACGATGTCGCTTGATCATCGCACCAATTGGGTCGGTAGGGTTAGGGAACGTGTAAGTTTCGCCCTTCTTCATAGGAGGTCACACGTAGCATCCCAGAGATCGTTGTGGGTTTCCGGAACAAAACCACGTATCTCCGGAGCAGGACCACCATTGGCAAGGATATGATACGCTAGGAAGTTAGGAGTAAATCCTTCACCAACTCTGACAAGACCACAAGCACTTTCTTTGAAGATCTCGATCACGGGTCGGTCACAAGACATATTACATTTCATTTTGACAATCATTACGCTTTCCTTTTAGAGCATTTTGTTATAAAGATAGAACGGAAAGTTCGGCTTTGGTCAAGTCTCGAAACTTTCTACGACTCGGAGACCACGTCCTCAAGGGTCTGGAAAAGTATTTGGCAACGGTTTCACCCTTGGGAATAACACCTATGAGGGTTTAGGCGTATTAGGCGCCTTGTCCCACACAGTGATTTCTTGACGAACTCTAGCCATTAAAACATCCTCCCAAAATCAACATTAGACCAACCCTCACCATCAACCATGTAAGCAGTACCACATTTCTCGTTGACGATGATATCACCAACAGAAACGGAATGCATTCGAGTGAACTTCTGAATACAAGATCCTTCAGGACCGTATCCGTTACCGACGTGGAAGACATCTTCGAGATTGTCAACACCAGTTACACGAGCAACTGATTCGAAGTGACCTTCCATCCAAGGGGCGTAGTTCTTAGAACCACCCATAAACTTGACATCACGCTGGATTGCGATCTCAGGGAAGTCGCCGAAGTCACCACTCCAACCAACTGAATTCAGGTGGTCAGACGCTTCGTTACTGAGGTGAAACTGGTGGATTAAGTAAGACATAGTTGATTCCTCATTGATTAAGTACTTATTATACGCTACATGATGTGAAAACACAAGCGCTAAGTTACTGATTTTAAAGGAGATAAAAACGATTATAAGTCGTTGATTTGCAAAGTTACTGATTTTAAAGGAGATAAAAACGATTATAAGTCGTTGATTTGCAAGGGGTTTTTGGGGGAAATAAATGTCTTTTTTTAGATCATTTTGTTATATGGTTAGAACTATTAGTTATATAAACAACTCGTTCCCCATCGTTGACCGACCCTGTTTCAAGGCATTTACCGCACTTGGAGCCGATCACATTGATGAGGGAAGAGTTCTCTGCAAGCATAGATTCAGTGATCTTGTTGCAAATACAGAGGTACACATTACACCAGACTAAATTTTAGAGTCATACTGACCTTCTTTGTATGTGCCTGGAACACTAAACCATGCAATCACTCTATGGAATGCACTTTGCACATCTTGATCGTCTAAAAATTCAACTTCTTCTATTAAGAAATCACGCACCAAGTCGTCTGTTTCTTCGTTCAGAAATTCGCTCAACTTATTCATTATATTAATCCTGCTTTTTCTAATGTCATATTTACAATACCCGCTTCGATCAACCTACGTCGATTGACCATGTGTTGTGCTTGGGTATCTTCTTTCGATCCGCCGTAGTAAGGCACACAATGACCTTCTTCGGACATGACCGAGGTAACTGGTCTCCAAGCATCAAGGGTTGGATCATACACCATAAAGTCACCAAGGATACGCCCGAACTTGCCTTTCATATCTTCGCCATCACGAGCAATCTGAGTTTGCAGTACTGGGTTTGGTCCAAGCAGTTCCTTCAATCGCTTGCTTGCGGCTTTGCCGAAAACTTTCTCTACCTTGTCACGGGTTCGAGATTCTGGAGTATCGATACCCATGATGCGTACTCGTTCTTTCTTTAACCAAACGCCGAAGCCCAGATCGATATCCACATCAACGGTATCACCGTCAACAACTTTAACTAACTTTGTTTTATACTCGTACATCTTTCAATTCCTTTCATCTTTTGATCGATATTGGTAAGGCGAAACAGTTGTTGCCTTTTACGATTGCACTGTTGTTGTCTAGACTTATTTAAAATGCGACGGCGTGCATTCGCCATAACTTCCTCCTTAAAAATTAAATCGGATTTCAGTTTCAATCTTAGTCTTTGCTTCACCAGTGTCTTTGGTTTCAAGTTTGCCTTTTACAACAACCTCATTGAATTTAAATTTGTACCCTGATTCGTAACTGTGCCCGCTGGTCATAGGTCCAATTTCAAAGTACAGATTATTTTCTGCTTTGTAACCAAAACGCATATGTTCAACGGACTTGGTTTTGTTCCAGTCTCTCATCTCATACTCGTTCTTATACTCAGCATACGGACCGGCGAGTGCTGGACCTGGGCTTGATAATATAATTAATAATAAAAACAGTTTCAGTTTCATACATTTTATTCCTATAAAAGGTTGGGGGGTTCGAGACCCCCCAGTGTTTTACAAATATGGCGCTGGCATATACAGACTTGAACCTGCTGTGTACACACCGTAGTTAGGTGTGAAGAGAGGTGCTATTAGACCTCCCATTACAAGCGAAGCAAAGAATACAATGCCTAACCAATTTTTGATTTTCTTGATCATGCGTACCAACTTACAGCAATCATAATCGGTGCAACCAAAAGCACCCCAACCAGTTGCGCGATGGCAACCATTTCTTCTTTTTTAGAGGAAAGAAATTCCTCGCTTTTTACAAACTTTTCCATTTTTACGTCCTTTGTGAGATTTCTATTTTTCTCGGACGCTGTTCTTCGGGTAGTTCCACTTTGAGTTTAATCACTAGTAGTCCATTGACGAATTCAGCTCCATCAACGACAACATGATCTGCAAGTCATAATCGGTGCAACCAAAAGCACCCCAACCAGTTGCGCGATGGCAACCATTTCTTCTTTTTTAGAGGAAAGAAATTCCTCGCTTTTTACAAACTTTTCCATTTTTACGCCCTTTGTGAGATTTCTATTTTTCTCGGACGCTGTTCTTCGGGTAGTTCCACTTTGAGTTTAATCACTAGTAGTCCATTGACGAATTCAGCTCCATCAACGACAACATGATCTGCAAGTCGGAATGTTTCCACGAATTTCTTCGTAGTAATCCCTTTATGAAGATACTCAGTTGTATCCTCTTCAGGGTTGCCCTTTATGACAAGAACACCGGGTCGAGACTCGATGTCTAAATCACTTTTTTTATAACCACCAAGTGCGAACTCCATGGCGTATTCCGTGTCAGAATATTTGATAATATTGTGACGAGGAAAACCCTTCTCGTTTGCGCCAGCGGCAGTTAATCTTTCTATCTCATCCCATACATGGTCGAAACCAATGAAACGAGAGTGGGGGAACGAAAACACTTTACTTCTTGTAGTAACCATTGCTATCTCCTTATTTAATTTAAGCAAGATTGTTGTCTATCGATCGGACAATTCCGCATCGACACATTATATATAACATATTCCATTTCAAAAGTCAAGTCATTTAACTAAAAACTTTAGCAAGCGTCAATAATACTGCGGTTCCTGATATAGCACTACCAATCATAATGGCTTTATCATTCCAACTACTACCAACATAAACCCAACAACACGCAGAGATCGCATAAAGAACTTGCCCCGTGACATTGAAATCTGCTTGCTGCAAAAATATTCCAGAGACAGCAGATATGGTTGCTGCCCACTTGACGTAACTATCAAGGGTTCCTGTTGGCGTAGTAGGTTTTAGATCCTCTACTTCCATTTGAAGATCGTTCATTTCCTGTAGGAGACGCTTTTTCTCTGCACTCAGTTCCATAGCAAGTCTACCAGCTTTGCTCATGGTACTACCTTCAAAATGCTCTTTGATTTCTTCTTTCATATTTTTATTTTGAAATTGGTCGGGGTAGAGAGATTCGAACTCCCGACATCCTGCTCCCAAAGCAGGCGCGCTACCAGACTGCGCTATACCCCGTCAGTTTAGTTGCCGTCCCAGTTCAGGTCCTGTTGTTCACCTTTACTTTCTTCGTGCTCGACACCTGGAACTCGTGAACCTTGTGAACGTCTAACAATGTCGTCCTTGTCAAACTCAGACCAGTATAATTCAAAGGCAATACCATCCGTGACCCCAACAAACTGATGCCAGACACCAGCAGGAACTTCCATGTAGTCTCCCGCATTGAGGACTGTTGTGTCCACAATCTCGGTGTTTTCGGGCCATGTTTTGATTAACATTTTACCCTGTTCTACAAAGAACCCATTGCTCTTGGTGGAATGATAGTGTTCAGAACATTGGTAGTTTGCTTTAAACTCGATGCGATGAAACTCTAACGACCCATTTGCCTCAATCTGAGTTGTTGTACCCCATACTTTACCTGCGGATTTCATATTACTTTCCTTTTAATTTAAATAGTCTTCAATTTTGGGTTCTTTCAATCCCTTTCTTTTTTCGGGTGGGCTTAACATATAATCTGCCATAGCCTCGTACATGACGAGATATATAGGCATTTCCTGAGCGATCGCCTGTAACCGTTGTGACTCTCTACGACCTTTTTCCCAGACTCGATTATCGTCGGAGTAATCATAATACCAATCATGACTTTGTAGTTTTTTAAAATATTCTATCTGATCCATTTCTTGAACACTCTCCATTAATTCATCGAACATATCGTCGTTCATAGTTACTCCGACTCCTTTATCCACCTTTTATATTTGTCATAACCACGGGCGGCCGCTTTCTTACGATCTTTGTGTGTCGCAGGTTTATTAAACTTATTACAGTTCTTCGCAACTGGATTTGACTTTATCTTTTCCATTTTTCCTAAACCTTTATGTAAAAGCGAAAGCACAACTTCTGTTTCGCATAACTTTATTCGAACTCAGACATATACTCAATCATCATTTTCTTCTGCAACCTTCGAGCCTCTTTCTCCCAAGGCTGGTCCCAATAGTCTGTATCAGAATGGTCATTACCTTTCCAATATTGTAAATTTGGTCCCAATAGTCTGTATCAGAATGGTCATTACCTTTCCAATATTGTAAATTCTCGGTCAACTCTTTTCGAGCAAACTGTTTGACATGAACTAACTCATGTGCTAGGGTCGACATCCAGTTCCCATACAACGCAACATCTATATTGAAGTTTCGCGAACCCAACGACTCGCAAAGACCCTCACTATGAGAGTTGTCTACAGAGAGTCTGTGATGAAACCTAACTTGGATTTTGGTGTGGAGTCGGTGTATATTTAGTTTTTTAGCGAAGAATTTGATTGCCGTCAGTGCCGAAGCCTGTAAACCCATGTCTAATTGACCGCCAAGGGGACCCGAGAGAATAACTTTCATAGTGAGATACCTGTTTTATCAATTTATGTGTCCATTATACTTGTTTTTAGATCATATGTCAAGCGATTTTTTCGATTTTTATCCCTGTTTTCATCAAAAAATCTTCTCCACAACCCTTACGGGCGGCGTAGTCTTCACCGATATAGACCTCTGTAATACCACTTTGATAAATTAGTTTCGCACACTCGATACATGGGGTATGAGTACAGAAAATCGCTGCATTTTCACACGATTCTGAACTTCGAGCAACCTTGGTGATTGCGTTCGCTTCTGCATGAAGAACTTCTGGTTTTGATCGAAGGCGAAGATATGCGGGATCTAACTGGTCTCGGTCTTTCATCCAGTCGGGCCAGTCTTCGATCTCGCAGTTGTTGTCCCAACCCGAAGGCATCCCATTATATCCAATAGAGATGACACGGTCTTCTTTAACAATAATCGCACCAACTTTCAGTCGTCGGGCGGTACTCAATTCAGCAAATCGTTTTGCCATATCCATGTACGCAACAAGAAACTTCTCTTTCATTTAGTTTTCTCGGTAGAAAATATGAGAACCTATGTGCCCAATTTGAGTAAGTGAACTTGCCCAATAAGGATCAACATAAACTGTATGATAATGAGTAGCACCCTCAGTAATACCTGCCATACGCCCTTCATTGATCGTTTGATGTGCAACTAAGACTGATTCATTCCATGCATCTTTTTCGGTAGGTTCGTCTGACTTACCATCACAATACCAACTGAACTGACAACGGTTCCTTACAGGAACCATGTTATTGGGATTTTTCCAATGAGGTTTCAATTCTGCTTGATACACAACACCGCAAATTGAGTCGGGGTAACGACGATCATATACACGATTCATAACGACATCAGCAACCGCAAATTTACCCGCAAGATTCTCAGATCTACTTTCATGGTAAATATTAAGTGCCATACAATAAGCGTCTTGAGGAACCACCTCTTCACCACCGTGACTTACAATATTCCAATCAATTGCAGACGAAGAAACCTTGAGCGGTAAAAAGAGTATTAACGATAACGCTAAAACGGACCTCATTTTTGTTGACCCAAATTCTCTACCTGTTTTCTATACCCATGATACTCGTTACAAACTTTTTCAAAGGTATGTAACATCCTTCTAAATTTTAGTTCGTATAGTTCTTTTACTCCACCGTATTTGTTCATCAAGGCGTCCGACGCGTCTGCGCTAAAATGTTTACCTGCCCATTCAGTGTCATTAATAAAATGAGAAGTTATCATATCAATATCTTCGATAACATTAGTACACTCCATGAGTTGTTGTTCAAAATCAAATATAGAAATTTTATCCACGATAGAATTTTTCCCTTATTAGTGTGTCGATGTTAAAGGCAAGACCTACGAAACAACCAAGTGTAGCAAGAGTCGCGGTTATCCCGAGACCTTCGTCTGTTGATATTCTTTCAAAGAAAGCACACATAAGAACGGTTGCGTAAATACCGATTTTTAATATCATAACAGTTTCTCCTTAATCTCTGACAAAAGGGGCCTCGAACGGTTTCGGTCATTCGCAGCAATAGTGTCCTTCAAGAATTGTACATTAGCACCAGATTCTTCACCGAACTTTGCGAAAGCAGCCATGTCTTTAGGGAAGCAGTGACCACCATAACCAAACTGATCATCGGGGCCAGGGACCTGTGTGTGCGACAACCCTACTCGGGGATCAAGACAAAGACCATCAATCACAACATCGAAGTCTTTACCACCACACGCTTCGTAAATCTCATAGGCTTGATTGAAGAATGTCACTTTGGTTGCAAGAAAACCGTTCAGAAAATACTTGGCAAACGATGCTTGTTCTGCTGTCATGAATCTTACAGTCTTCAGATTAGTCAGAATCGGTACGAAGATCTCATGCCACCATCGCATCGAACCACCACCATAGATCGCAAACTCTGAGTCCAGAAACTCTTTCGTAGGATTCGCACCTGTTGTACCACGTATATACTCTGGGCTGAAGGTAATATCCAGATGTGCAAACTCACGAAGAAAAAGAGGATTTGTAGTTGACCGGATCAAGTACTTCACATTTGATCCATATTTTTTAAAAACATCAACAATGTTATCAACATAACACGAACCGTCCTCACTCATAGGAGTGGCAACACATACAACGACACCATCAACGGTTATGTTAGACGGGAAGTCTAAGTTTTCGCCCTTATGAGGATCGTCAAGATAGACCTCAACATCACGGTGATGCAAAAGGGCTTCACTAACAGCGGTACCAACAGGTCCAAGACCAGCAACAACAATACAAGTCATAAACTACTTCTCCATAAACTTTTTTAATTTTCTACCCAAAGAGTTGTCTATAACCAGACAGGTGTCGTACAATTTCTCAACGACCCAAAAAAAGACATCCCAAAGAAATATGGGGACCATAACTAACCCAATACCAAAAATACGACGATAGTCGATATCTTTAAATTTCGCTCCAAGTTTCACAATCAACTCGCTCTCCATAGTCGGGATACTCCTCACAAAGGTCTGATAGTTTGTCAGCAATCTTTGCTGAACTTTTAGAAAAAATCATGTTAGGAACTTTTGGCGCATCGTTGCGTAAAAGTTCTATAACTAATTTTTTATATAGGATTTTGAATTCTTCGTAGGTCATAATAAACTCCATAACAATAAGAAAAAAGGGGAAGCAGTGAGCCCGAAACTCCTAGCGAAAAGATTACGCTCCAGATCCCCCAATCAACACACATTATACTTCATTTAAGGGATGTTGTCAAAGGGTTTATTAAGTTTTTTTAGAACATTTTGATCTAAAGGTAGGGGGGGCATATAACTGGAAGTGCGTTAATATCAACAACACCTCCAATGCCAGGTATATGGGCAGTTATTTTTACAGGTACTTCCACTGATACTTCACAATCATTTGTAGGGAAACTTGAGCATCCCGAAATAAGAACAAGAAAACTAAGAAGAAGGCTTTTCATATTCATCTGCCAAAACATCCTTTAAGGCTTGTTCTTTAGGGGATCCTTTATACCATTCAATCACAGTATCCACTCGAAATGATCGCCACCCTTCTTTGTCCAAACACCACACAACTAAATGGTCATTGGTCTCTTTCTGTTCCATGATCTCAGGAACATTGTGGTTGGACAATTCGACATTTAGTGTGCAGGGCATCACTCGAATCTCACCATCAAAAATCTTCTTAAAAACAACTGTTACAACACCCTCTCGGGCCGCTTGTGTAAAACCAGTCATATCACTCATAGTCGTTTTGCCTTGTACCAATTAATGTGGTCGGACCAATTATTAAACTCCTGTCTAATCGGGCAGAAGAACTGTCCGTTATAGGGCGGCTTGCTTGTGTCCTTATAGGACAGGTTTAACTCAGTTTGTCTCATGTGCACACTCCTGTTTTTGCTTTCATATATGTATTATATCAAAAATATTACTACTTGTCAACCTTTACATCTGGATAAAATGAGTTATAGAAAAATGGGTTATTAGAAACAACCTGATTGTGGAACCACTCTGGGAGTTTACGATCGGGCTCCTTGTAGTATTTGAATACGGATTTAGTAGAGTGACTAATCTTTTCGGCATAGTAAACATTATCATGTTCATAGTTTTCATTCTGAGAGATATCATTCAGATTATGATCGAAATAAGGTTCTTCTATGAAGTTGTAGATCTTCTTCAACATTTCTTCGGGCGCTTGTGTTATGTCTTCATAACGAACAAACATTACTCGCTTCGTCGGAAACAGTTCGATACATCGGGGGATTTCTGTACGAAGACTCAACGTCATGGGATTCGATTGATTGACATAATAGTTCAACTTCTCTTCTACCGTCATCGCCCCTAGAAGTGTGTTGTCTAACGAGGTGTATGTGTGTGTTGCTAATGTTTTGTTTTCAAGTTTTTCGAAGCTCTCAACGACATCTCTTAGATCCCGTACTGTCACAAGAATTTTACTTTCGGGGAATAAGTGAAACAGATTGCTCCAGTAACGACTCTTCGAAAAAGCAACAGGTTTATCAGTCAGACCTTCATACCAACCGTATGTCGCTCCACGAGCAAACCCATACATCGCTTTGTCCGCCTTGGTCTGTTCCATTGCCATGAACTCTTCTTTCACTTTTGTTTTTGTGAGAAGGTCGTTAAGCAATCGAGGTACAACGCAGGTGCTTGATGTGAATATGCGCGGGTTCTGCTGAAGAATGTTTAGTAAAATTGTGCTACCAGATCGTGGTAATCCCGTACAAAGATGTATCTTCATGAGTCAATACCATGAATACGATCATGCTCAAACAACATCAGGAATCCGTAATGGATAATCTTCGTTATGTCCTTTCTGAAATCCGCAGGGCAGTCTCCCTTCTTACCATAACGTCCGTTATACTTATCAACGTTACCAGAAAAGAAACCCATACCATGACCACGGTCTATGATCACTTCAGACGATTGTAGTCCGCCTTGACCATAGTGTGCGTCATAGGTTGAGTCAATGTATTTTTTGAATTCGTCGATTAGTTCATCTTCACGAAATTTATAGTTCTTCATCAATTAACTTTCCTCTTCTCTCCATTAGTATCTGTAACGATAACCTCATCATCATCGGTTATTTCAATTGTCTTTGCTTTAAAGGCTTCGAGTATTGGGACCCAGACATCGATCATACCACTTCGATAACCAAAGTGTCTGCCTATCATATAAGAACCAAACATAAGACCTACGGCTATTGCTGTGTGTAGATATGGATTCATTCGAATCTCCTAAAAGACTTTAATATTTTTTAATTTCTCGCCTGAAGCAGACTTATCGAAAACTGGGATATCATCATCAACTAATGTCTGTTCAGATTCATCCAGATCATATAATTTCATCTTCGATCTATCAACACCAATAACAAATCGTTTATCCTTGTTTGGGTCGTTATAACGATTCTTCAACTGTTTCACCATAATCTGACCAAGATTGGTTAGTTCATCATTAGAAATTAGAGCAAACATTAGATCAGCCGTGGCAGGAAGACCAAAAGACTCCGAAGTGTCTTCTAACCCAGGATCTGAATTACCGAATCCCGAACGCGTCGTTTGTGTCGCGGACACAATGGGCACATTAAATTCGACAGCAAGACCACGCAATTCTTCGGCAATGGCTTTAATATAAGTGTACGAATTGATCGCGCCGCCCATAGATTTCATTCTCGAAGACGCACATATATTTAGATAATCTATAAAGATAATCTCAGGAACAAACTTCTTTTTCAATCTCAGTTCGGTTAACAATGCCCTGAAATGACTACTGTGTGCTTGACCTGTCGGATACTCTTTGATGATCAGTTTACCATTTGTGCTATCCGCAATTTTACGCACACGGCTTGTGAACATTGTTTGAGACATGTTCTCTAACTGATCTATTGGCACATTCAGTAGGTTCGCGTCAATACGTTCAGCGATACGTTCTTCTGCCATCTCCATCGTGATGTATAAAACATTACGACCCTGCGCGAGGGCAGACGCCGCAACATGACACATGAACAACGATTTACCGACGCCGGTACCAGCAAGAGCAATGTTTAAGGTCTTGTTAGGAAGACCACCTTTCGTAATCGAATTGAAGTATTCAAGATCAAAGGGTATTCTTTCTTCTTGCGCATGATAAAAGGCATATCGTTCATCAACATTCACTAGGTAGTCGTGACCAACATTTGTGTCGAATGTTACTGATAGGGCGTCTTGTAGAATGTCAGGCAATGAGTTCTTCGATAATGTCTGATGTTTACCATCGATGATAGAGATCGACTCCATAATCGCAAGATAAACCGCACGATCTTGACACCACTTTTCTGTCGTATCTAAGAGCCATTGTTTATTCTCTTCTTTCTTCTCAAAGATGTTTGGAAGAATGTCGATGGCGTGTGTGTAAGTTTGTTCGTTAAATCTTTCTGACTGATCGATTTCTATTTTGAAAGCATCCAGTGAAGGAAGTTTATTATACTTCCCCACAAATTTAGTGACCTCGCTAAAGAGAATCTGATAGACACCTTCGAAGTATTCTTTCTTAACAAAGGGAATGACCTTACGCATGTAAGATTCATTCGTCAATATATTTCTAAGGATAGTCTGTTCTAAATCAATCTTCACGGTTTTCCTCTGGATTGCCCATTACTAGGGATTGTGATGCGTGAGCATCTTCTAGAATGCTTTGTAGAATCTCTGCCGCTCTATCTTGTAGACCAACATCATCTTCTGACAAACCTTCCACTGGTGTAGATATTAACATAAAATTGAATGTTAAGCAATCATTTTCTCCATCGAATGCGATATTGCCGAATCTAATTACGGATTCGGTAAAGTCTCCATTCAGGAGTCGAACATCCCATGCTTGTTCGACCCCCGTCTCCGTTGAAGGGGACAACTCATAGTCGACCCCTTCGCTTACCATTTTAATACTCATTAATCTTCTGCCATTTCTAAATCAAGTTCAATCGAGTTTCCTCCAGAACTGATACAGTACTGTTTCTCAATGAACTCTTGAAACTTGGGATTTGCTAGAATGTCTCGCCAGAAGTCTTCTGTAAGAGTATCCTTTTCACGTACTTTAGTACCGATCACTTCACCAGTCTCAATGTTAACCAACTGATACCACCCGTTAGAAGGTTTGACAACGAAACCACAAGCAAGGGCAACATCTAACAAACCACTAAAGCGTTCGATACCACCATCCCAAGATACACTAATCGGGATCTTCGACTTCTCTTTCACAAATCGAGACTTCTCAACATTCACAATGAAATCATAACCAGTCACCTCGGTGCCTGTCTTGTTCTGTCGACGACCTAGAATCCAGATGTTATCAGCACTGTAATAGATGCCAGTACCGCCACCAACGATGTCTTTAGGAAAAAGACCAATCTCTTTGTAAGTATGATTGATCGCAAGAAGAGGAATGTTCTTCATCTTCAGGTAAGGTGTTGCCATACGAAACAAACCTTTGAGGGCTTTTGCTCGTGACATATCAGCAACAGACTTTTCATTGATAGCATCTTCGAGTTCTTTCTTCGAAGCGAGGTTACCGATCGAGTCGATCACTATGATCACTTTATCTTCTTTTTCAAGATTTTCAAGTTGACCGATCAAATCAAACTTGAGTTGTTCAACATCCGTTATGGGAGTGTGAAGCACTCGTGTCATATCGATGCCGAATGTTTCGAAATATGATTCGGGTGAACCAAACTCAGAATCATAGAACAACATGATTGCTTCTGGATCTGCTTTCAGATACCCGGCTGCCATCTTCAACGCAAACGATGTTTTGAAGTGTTTAGATGGACCAGCAAGGACTGTCAGTCCAGAGACTAAGCC
>Ga0206131_10004041_pt1 | contig 16354 bp, 8 predicted proteins | sample Helgoland_Spring_FD_148636 | JGI IMG/M metagenome (GOLD analysis project Ga0206131, IMG submission 148636) | Pelagic subsurface seawater microbial communities from Kabeltonne, Helgoland, North Sea - Helgoland_Spring_Bloom_20160517_1 | ecosystem: Environmental > Aquatic > Marine > Epipelagic ...
AAAAGCAGAAGAAGGCGAAAACAGTCGAGAGAACGCGAAAAACGAAGAAAGTAACGTCGACGACGCGGATGGTAGATTTCTATGAGGAAGGGAAGAAAAAGCGTAAAAAGGGCGAGGAAGAAAACGCTGAGAAGGATTCGTCGAGCGAGGACGAGGACGGAGAGAATGAGTCGATTCTGAAACACCAAATCGTGCACTCCGCAATAGTCAGAGCGGGTGCAAAGGGTATACACGCAAAGGATCTCTCTGAAAGAGAGAAGGTCAAGTTGAATACTGTGCGTGCAGTCCAGCTAAAAGGCATGCAAGAAGGCATTTACAAACGGGTCTCGCCTGGCACGTATGCGATTACGTCGAAAGGAAGTGAGAAGGTGATTAAAAAGATGAAGAACTCTCCTAACTCTGTGCTCACAATCTCGACACCGACGAATGCGAAAAATTTTACCACGATAAAGTCGCCGCTCACGACTCAAAGAAAACTTCTCACGACTGACGACATATCGTCTCGATTGACGGGAAAGATGATTTCTGTAAAATTTGAAGATCCGCCCGAGTGGTTTGTTGCAACCGTACTATCATTCGATGTGATCGAGCAAAAATCTTCGCTGTTTTACCAAGACGGCGATCGAGAGCTTTTGAACATGGCAAAAGCGTGTCGTAAAGGCCAACTTTCGTGGGTAGTGCACGGCGACAACGGCACGTCTAAAACTCATTACCGTTTACCCCCTCCCTCTCCAATTACGGATTCTGAAAAAGCTCAGCGCGCACTCGAGAGGTTACGTAGCTACATCAAATCTTTAAACGGTACTTTGCCCGAAGGATGGAACGACGTTGACATCCACTACTATCGCAACGGCGTTTCAGAAAATTACTTTATTTCACCAGAGGGCAAGAAATATAAAGGACCTCGGGCAGTAGCAAAAGCTTTGAACCTGCTATGAGCGCACGCAAAAAAGGAGAAGTAATGTACCACCACTAGTAATTCTAGACTTTCGTAGAGAAACGCGCATTTTAAAAGAGAATACCACTTGCTAAATACACATACGCTACGTTTCGTGGCTAAATTATGCTATTATTATCATCATCTAATTGCGAACTTCTCTTTTACTCTCATCATCATCATCATCACTTGGAGGCTTTTTTTGATTTTTTCTCCTTCTTCTCTTTCTTTTCCTTCTTTTTCTTCGAGACAGAATCCGTGGAAGACATGCTCTGAGAGTTCTTGGTTTTAAACCCGAGCGTCGGCTGCAAAGCGTCTGCAAAAGAATCGATCGAGTTTGGATCTTTCACTTCCTCGTACTCGAAAGCTTTCGCCAGTTGGTCGATCTCCTCTTCGTCGTCGTCTTTGCCGTCACTTTTCAAACCAGCACTCGTGGCTATTTCTTCGCGTTGTCTTCTCAACCGCACCTCTTCGGCATCTTTCGCCTTATCGGCGGGCGTCTTCACTAATTTGGAGCCTCCAAAGAACGGGTCCGTTTTTGGAACGGTTCGAATAAACTCCGCGCTCGTTGGCGAACTCACTTTCTTCGTCTTCTCATCATCGTCATCGTCGTCGTCGTCTGAATCGTCCCATCCATCCATACGAATCGCAGTGGACTTTTTCGGCGTTCCGTCTTCGTCCCAGTCTCTTCCGTTTCGATCATTATCGCTATCGTCGTCGTCGTCGTCGTCGAAAAAGTCGTCTTTGCCTCCATTCTTCTTTTCCGCCGCGTCCAAAATGAGCTTTTCCATCGCGCCGAGCGGTTCTTCGATTTGCTTCCCGCCGACGGCGTTTACTTTTCCGCCGGGCAAATGCGAAAACTGTGGCAACACCTTCACCTTCAACTCCTCTTCGGTCGATTCTTTGAAGTTTGAGTTTTTCTGTTTACCCTCTCCGGCTAAACCAAGCGTCGCAAACTGTTTAGCGTTCTTCGCGAGATTTTCGGCAAGCTCCGCGGGCGTTTGAGCAGCGACAGCTGAAACGCCAGCATACGCCGACGATATCGCCGCCGACGCTAAAACCAATGGAACTTCACCAATCTTTGTGTTTGATAGCTTCGCAAACGTAAGCGCGTCTTCATCTTTATCCTTGTTACTACCACCACCACCACCACCGCCGCTAAAACTACTTTGCTTTCGCACCGTCGCAGGCGCCGCGACTCCCGCCGAAGGTGCTTCACCACCCCCGACGTTACCTCGTTCATGCGCCATCTTCGCCTCGTGAGAATCTTCAATCTTTCTCTGATGTTGCTCGTACGAGCCCGACGTTTTCATCGTCCTCAACGCCTCTTGCGCTTGAACTATGTGCGACGTATTCTGTTTCAACTGACTCTCCAAATTCGTGCGTTTCAAACACAAAAACGGGACGTGTAAAAACGTGCTCAACGCTTTCAACCCGAAATTATTCAACATGCTCGTCTCAAATACAAACGGTCGGATTGGCCTGGTCTCAGAAAACAATCTCGCCACTTCCTGCTCGACGTCGTCTATGTGCAAAATCCTCTTCGACGCTGGGTAATCTCTAAAATTCAAGCAAATCGCCACCGGCAAATGCGTCGGTACTTTCTCAATCTCCCTCAACACGTACTCGTACGTCCACTTCTTACTCGGATCTACGCAAAATATAGCCGCGTGTGCGTTTGAATACACATCAATCATAGTCGCGTCCAGCGGAAACGTGTGCGCGCCTTCTTCGATCCCTCCGTTGGCCTCGCCAACCGGCCCGTTCATCAAAGCCGCCCTATGCGCCAACGTCAAACTCTCCGAAATTTTCCTCGCGTTCGCTTTATCCACCACGTCCCACACTTCCAACATGATTTCGTCTCGTAAAGATCCTTTCGCTTTCCACTCCACGTGCGCGGTTTTTATCTCGTTCGTCGGCTGGTACTCGGAGATGAAATCGCCTCCTCGCAATCTTCTCAACAAGGCGGTTTTCCCAGTGGCGGAATCGCCTCTCAAAACGACTTTCACGTTGTACTTCTCTCCGGTTTTTTTAAATCTGTTCGCGATGGCTTGGTCCATTTTCGCAATTTGACGTCTGTTTTGTTGTTGTTGTTGAGAAGACGAAGAAGAGCTCATCATCATCGATCCTAAAGGATTCGACGCAAACGCGGACGAAGAATTCGACGATGAGGAGGAGGAGAACGGGGATGAAATCGCAGGAAGCCAGGAGTACCAAGACGTCGAAGGAGAGCTGGTGGAAGCGAGAACATCGTTAGTGTTTCGCTGCTGATGCGTTTCCGGAGTCGACGACGACATCGTGCGTGGAAGGTCGCGTCGTAATTAATATTTGGGTGGAAATTAAATGGAGAATGTGATGCAAAATCCACGAGTACCTAAAATAACACACACACACCGCTATTACGACTTTCTTTCGCAGTTTGCAACAGAAGATGTTTTTTGTCTGCAGTTTTCCAACTCGAGACTCAAATCGTCCAACTCTTTCTCCAACGCTCTTCTTTTTTGTCTGAGCCGCGCGATCTCGTCGTCTTTCGTCTTCTCGGCGTTCGAGAGACGTTCGAAGAAAGACTGTAACCGAGCGACGGCGGTTGCGAGTTCGGCTTTATCTTTTACCAGCTGCGAATCGGTTTCGGATTGGAATTTTTCACACTCGATGAGGCGTTTATTGGCTAAAACGAGTTGTGATTCGAGATCGGAGACGAGTTTGGCGGTTTGCGTGTGTTCGAACGAAGCGCGTTGGAAAAGCAGACGTTCGCTTCGCTCGTCCTCCTCTCCCGTTTTCGTCGGCGACGAAGCGCCTTCTTCCAACTCTTCTTCTTCATCCTTCGCGAAAAGCTTCCCTATCAGAGCATTCACGAGCACATCTCCATCCATCATCCCTCGCAATTTCTCTTTCTCCTTTTCCATCTGCTCTTGTATCTCTCTCGCGTTCGTTTCCGCTTTCCTTTCCACTTCTTCTTTCAAAACTTGGAGCGTTTTCTCTTTTCTTTGTTCGTTGAACAGTAACCGATCGACTTCCACTCTCAATCGCATTCTCCCGGCTTCGACTTCGATGAAATCGTTCGTCATCTTCGCGTTGAGTTCACGCATAAATTTTAACTCGCGTTCGAGTTCCCTCGTGTGCGCTTCCGAGAGTTTTTCTTCTTCCTTTTTCGCTTTTCTCTCGCGTTCGAGTTCTGCGTTTTTCTCGTCTGCTCTTAAAAGCTGTTCGCGCAAAGCGTTGAGTCGCGAAGGGAGAAACATTTCAGACGACGCGTGTTCGGACGTTTCGTTTTGATGAGCGTTCGATTTCGCGTTCATCTTGGTTCGAGAAGAAAGAGAGCGCAGGAGAGAGAGAATCAGAGTTTCGCGCGCTTAAGTGCTTACGCGTATTTTGTGACGAGACACCCGACTTTGAATTCAATTTTCTATTACATATAAACGCGCGAGGAGGAGGAGAAGGAGGAGAGTTATCACTTCTTCACTAAGTTCTTCGCCAACAGTGGATTATTACTCGCAAACTGACTCAACTTTTGCTTCTCTCGCATCTTCGCCTTCCGCATCTCTTCCTCTTTCACTTGCTCGGGAGTTAACTTCCCGGTGGCTAAATCCTTCGCTTTTTGTGCCTCTTTTAAAGCTTTTTTCTCCGCCATCGCTTTCGCGTCTCTTTCGGCTCTTTGCGCGGGCGTTAACGATTCTTTGTTCCCTTTCGCATTTTTATCGTTGCTGCCTTTCTTGGCGTTCTTTTCGCGAGCGAGGTCGCGAGATAATCCTCGCGCCATTTGACGCGTGATGTGATGTGTGATTTCAAGTGACGAATAAAAAGAAGTTTCCCCTCAGAATATTCAAAGTTGGAAAATAAAAGACGATGATGACGATGATGTTAAGAAGTGCGTCGAGAAGACGCGCCGCTTCTCATTCGTCGTCCTCCGAGTTGCTCTTTTCTCTGCTGAAGAAGAGTTCGTCGTTCACGACGACGGGTTTAAGAGGTGATGTGTATTACGATGATGATGATGATGAGAAGAAGAGCGTCAATACCTATTACCCGATGATGATGAGAAAAGAGAACAACATTAACGACGCGAAAAGGAGGAGGAGACATGAGAGGATGTTTTCCTCCTCGTCAGCGTCGACGTCTTCTTCTTCTCCTAATACTACTACTAAAGTCGACGATATCCTCAAGCAGTTCTTGTCGTTAACCGCCGAGGAGAAACGAGACGTGTTTCAAAGTCTGTTCGGAAAAGGAGGAGAAGAGAGGAAAATTTTAGCCGAGAAGGAGAAGAAGTTGTTCGCGGCGTTCGATAGCGACGGGGATAAAATGTTAACGCCGCAAGAGTTTCAAAACTTTCACCGGGCATTTTTGTGGCGACATTTACAGCAGGAGCCGGAAGTAGGAAACGAGGACGGAGAGCAGAGGAGTAGCGGGAGTAGCGGGAGTAGTAAAGAGATCACCTACGCGCAGCTTAAATCGGTGGCGCTTTCGCAGATGTACCCGTTCATCGGGTTTGGTTTTTTAGATAACGCTTTGATGCTTGCGTTTGGGGAAACTATTGAATCATCGGTCGGACTGTCGCTGGGTTTATCAACGATGGCGGCCGCGGCGATTGGGAACACGTTGTCCGACGTCTGCGGCGTCGGGTTGGCGAATAAGATTGAGTATTGGTGTGCAAAGTTTGGATTGACGGAAGAGGTGACGATGACGACGGGCCAGGCGAAAGAGATGCGGGTGGTGGTGGCGAGATTAGGCGGGGCGATGACGGGAGTAACCATAGGATGCATCGTCGGATCGTTCCCGCTCTTGCTTCATTAGCTTTATTTATTACTTTTTGTAAACGTATTTATTATTGTATTGTTTTAATTTACACGCATCTGTTCGACGCGGCGTTGCTTTAATCTAACTAAAGAGTTCCGCTCAGGCCCGGAACGTGTATCCCGACCGCTCAAACTCTTGAATTTCTCGCCTCGAGATGAGCAAATCGCAACCAATTCGCGCGTGCGTAATACCGGCTCTGCAAGTAATCTCTTTTCCTTTCAATCGGTACGTCAACGTGCAGCAGTAAATCATTTCTGACGCACCCGCGACGACACCGTGCACGGCTTGTTTCTCCCATCTCGACTCAGTCGGACGTCCTAACGCATCGCACAGACCGAGCGTTTGCGCGATGTGCTTTTGAATCAACGTACACCCACCGTTCCCGGTATCTAAGCACGCGCGATACTTTCCGAGCCACTGCAATCCCATGTCTCGAACTTCTACGTACTCGTCCGTAGATATTTGAAAATCTTCCGCGCACGGCCCTTCCGCAGGGATGTACATGGGCGGCTGCCAAAACGGATTCTCGTTCGCATTCCACTCTTCTGCGCTCGTATTCCCTTCTTCTTTTTTGTCCTTCTCGTCAGCGGGTTCTCGAAACCCAAGCAACCGTTTCTTTGCGCGTTCCAACATCACTCTCCTCCTCTCAACTTTCCTCTTCCTCTCCTTCTCTTTCTCGTCGTCAACAACGTCGTCGTCTATCACAATGGGTTTCATATCTTCCTCCAACTTTCTCTTCTTACTCTCTTCGTTCCAAGCGAGTTCGGTTTGCTCGTAGGATTTCGTCAACTTCTCTCGATTGACGTCTCTCCCTGCAAACATCGGCGACTCTTCGTCCTTTTCTTCTCCCTCCTCGTTCTCATTCTTCTTCAAACTCTTCTCCAAACTCTTACTCGGTCTGCTCCAATCGAACATGTCCACGAACGCGTTGTTCGTCCTCTTCGGCTTCTCCTTCTTTTCCTTCTCCTTCTCGATTCCATCGTCGTCTTTTCGTTCCATCTCTCGAATCTCCTCCTTCGTCATTAAACTCGCGCCTTTCACTCTCTTTTCCCCTCTGCTCAACTTTTCCCACACCGGCTTCTCTATACCTTTGAAACAATCGTAACACTGCTTGTGATGCTTTGGCGCATCCGAGATATCCGTTCCACAATCTCGACAATATTTCTCTTCTTTTGCGATTTTAGAACCGTCGATGTGCGTTTTATTCGTACACGAAGACGCGAGGTGCGTGGAACGTCCACAACGCGTGCACGGCGCATTTTTCACCTCATTCGACGGTGGATTTGGTTTCTTTTTCTTATACTTATTGTTGTTGTACGTGGACTTTTTCTTGAAGTCCGCGAAGGTGTGGATGGGCATCGAAGAAGTGGAGTGAAATGAAGCAATTTTTGGTGGTTTTCAAACTTTTTTTGCATGCGTTTTTTTTACTTTTTTGTTCTTTTTAGGTGTTCACATTTGTGGTGGGGTCGTCCCTCTCTTTCGAGGGGTCCAGACTTCCTTCAAGTCATAATACTAGTATTATTAAACAGAGCTATCGTCTCGCTATCAACCGTTACGATGATGATCAATCGCTTGGATGTATAAATTCTATAACTTTCTCCTAATAACGCGCGAGTGCGCAATGTGTATGCACAGTATCATCATTTTTTCTTTTTTGGTGGTTTTAAAACGACAGCCATCGCGTTCGCGTCGACTTCGTCGTGCAGCGCGTGCCACATTTTGGAAGCGAGGTTGAACTTTAACGTTTTCAAGATTCGACTGGAGCGCAACGCATCTGGAACTTTCTCGCTCGTGCCGTGGATTTTTCGCAAGGCGACGCCGTCGACGTTTCTTCCATCGGCGCCGGTACTTTCGCTTTTGCTCACTTTATACAAACCGCGATAGGTTTTCGAGTTTTCACTGGTTTCCGAGAACAAGATTATGAATTGATGCTTCGCCCCCGGAGCGTTTTCAGTTTCCAACGCTTGCAACGCTTCGTTTCGAAGACGTTTCATCTGATCGCTTTCGCCTGCCAAGGCTCCAAATTTCAGCGCTATTTTAATTTCAGACGCGTTCGTTCGTTTTCCAATGTTTGCTGATGCTTTCGAGAAGGATGGTGATACCGATGGTGACGAAGCGCGTCTCAATCGCTCGGCATCCTTCGTCGTAAAGTACGGAGAGGAGGTTTTATTTACTTTTTTCTTCTCTCCAGACGCAAATGACGAAGATAAAGACGCTTTTCCTCGTCTCAGCAAAGCAATCTCAGCAACCGAGAGTTTCGTTTCCGCTTTCGATACCGCGGCTTCGTCCGGATTGAGCGGCGAAAACCACGCCAAAGGTTCGGGGTTTCTCCTCACTTTCGAAACGCTCGACACCTGATTTTCTTCGTTTTCTTCTTCTTCTTCTTCTTCTTCTTCTTCTTCTTCTTCTTCTTCTTCTTCTTCCGTGCTTTTATTCCACCGCATAAAACTCGGCGCGCGCTGTATGGGTGATCTTCGTTCAAACAAATCATTTCCATCTTCCTCTCTATCCTCTTCATCATCATTTCTTCGCGTGATAATATTGTTAGCATTTGAATTCTTAAACGGCGGCGACGTCTCGAACGTCCTCTCGCCGCCTAACAATGAAAACGCGTTGATAAACTTCACCGGCGACGAGACGTTTGGAGGAGCGGGAGGTAACGAAGTAGAAGACGAACCTCTCGCGTTCGGCGCGACGATGTGATCAAAGCCTAAATCATCGAGCTCGTCCAACGCGTCTCCATCTCTCGTTCCAAATACATCGTCGTCGTCTTCGTCCTCTTCCTCATTATCCTCCTCCTCCTTCGCGTCTTCTCCTCCCTTTTTGTCGTCGTAACCGTGCAAAAAATCCTTCGACAACTTTTCAACTTCCTCTCTCAAATCGTACTTCTCTTTCAACTTTTGAATAACTTCCAGAATACCAAACTCGTCTTCCTCTAACACCGCTTTCACGTATTCTCCGCCAACGTTCAACTCGTCCAAGGCGACGTGGAGCAACACCGAATCCGACGGGCTTTTATTATTATTATTATCATCATCATAATCATCATCATCATCATCGTCGTTCGTCTTCTTCGTTCTCTTCGTCAAATCCTGCTCTTTCGAGAGTAAATTCTCGCACAGAACGAGGAGCACCGAGCACGACTTCAGCTCTTTCACGGACGCGATAGAAGAACGCTGGTTCGTGACTTCGCTCAGCCACGATAACAACCCCGACATCATCGACGATCGTTGTTCTTTCATGTCTTCTTTCGTGTTCATTTTGATATACAATTAGTATAAAGTTTGTGGGATTTTCAAAAAGTCCTCCAAAACACACGCGTTGTTTTCCTCAACCGTCAACTGTCGTCTGGCTTATTTTGGACCAAAACCAAAAAAAAGATACGGAAGTTGATGAATGAAATTTCTTTATTATAGTAAGCGTCGACGCACACACACGCAAGAGATCGAAAGAACAACTCTTCAGAAATAATAGTAATAATGTTCACCTCGTCGTCTGCATCATCGTCTTCTATCGGTTCTTCCTCTTTTCTTCTTCAAAATCATCTCTTTGGAGGAGGAAAGAATGATGATGATGTTGGAAGATGCTTTTTGAAAAAAACTCGTGGCTCTCGTTCCACGTCGTCTTTTGCGAGAAGACAGTTAAGAAGAAGAGGAAACGACAACAAATCCATCGCGATAACAGAGTGCGTGACGGCGAAAACAGCCTTAAAAGAGTGGTCGAAAACGGAGAAAGCGATCGAACGAGGCGAACAAGTCTTGTTATTCAGAAAAGGAGGGATCAACGACAACAACAACGGTGGGTTTCAGATTTTGGAGAATCAGTTTGTCATATTCCCGACGTCGTTTCATTCTGCCAATAATGGGGGCGAAAGCGACGCAATGCCCGATATGAAGAAAGGCGACTCGGTGCCATTTTCGATCGTCTGTCGAATAACTCGAGCGTGGCAAACCTCCGATAAGAGCGTGATTAAAGCTTTGGAGAAATTTCACGCGTTGCGAGAGGATGAAATCGTATCTCGGGTGAATTATAAACCGAACGAACCGTATTCGATTTTAGAGGTGCGAGCGTACGTGTTGCCGAAGGACGAGTACGCGTTACCGGCGGACGTGGAGAAGTACGGCGGTTGTAAATCCTGGATTGAAAAACTCCCGTTTGGAATTCCAGACACGACCACGCTCCCTCCTGTGCTCGATCAGAGAGACTGGTTGATTTCTCAATCCGACTTAAAACGGAAGCTTGAGTTTCTCGTGGCCACCGGCGTCGAGATCAAGGAGTTGCCCATATAAACTATAAAATATATTAGTAGCATTCTTTTCTGTTGTAATATAAAGTATAAAATCTACGATGTTATGGAATAATACGTGTATATAGTTACATTTGGTGTTTTGTCTCTCTCTTTATTGTTCTCTCTCTCTCTCTCTCTCTTCTCTTTTTTTATCTAAACTCGTCCTCCCTCCAACGCTCTGAACGCGTCGATCAAATCGGTTTCTAATTGCGTCAATCTTTGTTGCACCACGTCTTCTCCATCCCCCGGGTCTTCAAACTTTTGACTGGCAATTCTATACATCAAATCTCCCATTCGCGCTTGGATGACGTTAAACGTAATCTTAGCTCCGTCGGTCATTTGTGTTCTCTCAACCGCGGCGTTGGATAAATCGTAAAACAAGACGATGTTTTTCAACATCGCGATGGACTTGTAAAACGGGCAGTACTTATCGTACGGCGTGAACGAGTTTTGTTGAAGAAAATCCTCCTTCAAAAACTTGGCAGTTTCCAACGTAATTTTATCGCTCTCTGCTAACGAATCCTTACCGACTAATTGAACGATTTCGTTCAATTCGTCTTCTTTTTGTAAAACGTCCCGAGCTTTCGCGCGCGTCTTCAAAAACGTCGGATCCGTCTTCTCATAAAACGGTTCTAACGCGTTGTTGTATTTCGAGTACGAAATCAACCAGTTGACGGAAGGAAAGTGTTTTCTCTGCGCCAACTTTTTATCCAAACCCCAAAAGACTTGGACGATACCTAAGGTTGCGGAGGTGACTGGATCGGAGAAATCCCCGCCCGGAGGAGAAACCGCGCCGACGATGGTCACGGAACCTTCTCTCGACGGCGAACCTAAACACTTCACTCTTCCTGCTCTCTCGTAGAACGATGCCAATCTGGCGCCTAAATACGCCGGATAACCAGAATCCGCCGGCATTTCCGCTAATCTCCCTGAAATCTCTCTCAACGCCTCGGCCCATCGAGACGTGGAATCTGCCATCATAGAGATGTTATACCCTTGGTCTCTAAAATACTCTGCTAAGGTGATCCCGGTATAAATCGAAGCCTCTCTCGCCGCGACTGGCATGTTCGACGTGTTCGCCACCAGCGTCGTTCGCTTCATGATGCTTTCTTCCGAACCGTCCGGCAACGTCATCGTCAACTCCGGGAACTCGTACAACACTTCCGCCATCTCGTTCCCTCGTTCACCACAACCGACGTAAATAATGCCGTCAGAGTTACTATACTTCGACAGCGCTTGCGAAATGACCGTCTTTCCGCACCCAAACGCGCCTGGAATCGCGCACGTTCCGCCTTGCACCGAAGGGAACATAATATCCAACACTCTCTGACCGGTTAACAACGGATGATTCGCGGCTAATTTCTCCGCCGTCGGTCTTGGCGCTCTCACTGGCCACTGCTGCAACATCGTAAACTCCTTCTTCTCGCCATTAAACTCGACCTCGATAACTTTCTCTTTCAAATCGTACTCGCCTTCCTCCGCCAAGTACGTGATTTTCCCTTTCGCGTTCGGCGGTAACATGATTTTGTGACTAATCAACACGTTTTCCGGAACGACTGCAAAAATATCCCCGGCAGAAATGTGGTCGCCAACCTTATACCTCTTATTCTCTCCGCCTTTGGGATGTTGGAACTCCCACGTCTTCGCGATGTCCAACGCCGGCACGTTCACCCCTCTCGGAATGAAGCAGTCGCCGCTCAATTGCGCAATCGTTTCCAACGGCCGTTGAATCCCATCAAAGATGTTCCCCATCACGCCTGGGCCTAAGGACACCGACAACGGTTGTCTCGTCCGTTGCACCGGATCCCCGACGGTCAAACCTGCCGTTTCTTCGTAACACTGAATCGTCGCCGTGTCGCCTTCGAGCCGAATGATCTCCCCGATGAGTTGATCTCCTCCGACCCTGACGAGCTCGTACATGGCTGCGCCGTACATGTTCTCCGCGATCACGACTGGGCCGGAGACTTTTTTCACCGCGCCGTACTCGGACTCCGGTTGTTCGTCCTCGAATGCCGCCATCTTTGTTGTTGTTGTTGTTGTTGTTGTTGTCTTTGTCGTTTGTTCTCGTGCGTTCTAATAAAATGGATAAAACACGAACAAAGTGAGGGAAACAAAGTCTGAAGTTTTTCGCTCGAAAAAATTTTATCAATCGAAAGAAAGTTTAGTTTGATGAAGATGAAACTTGTGTTCTCGTCGCGCGTAAAATTTGTCTGTGAGGTTGATGAGTGATGAGAGCCGAGCCTTTTTCAAGGCTCGCTTTAAATGAATGAAATACAAACTTTCGAGTCGTCTAAAATCTCGCATACTATTTACTACTAATATTTCTCCCTTCGTTGCCGTGGTAATCTTTCGTTACCAAGCGCTCGGAGAATCCTCTTGCGTGTCTTCGAGTTGTTTTAAAATGCGTAACCTCAACGGGTCGTCGTCTTTGGCGTGTCTTCTTCTTTTGCGCCACGGCGCGGCGTTTTCAAACTCGTCTTCGTCCTCTTCTTGAGAAGAGGCGAGAGGTAGGACGATGTCGTCGACATCGGTATCGTCGTCGAGTTGAACGTTAAAGTCATCTTTTTCGCAGTTGGAGACGAGGTTGTCGATGTCTCGAATAGCCGAGAGGTGGTTTTTGCGGAAAGATTTTGATACCGGGTCGTCCTCTTCCGAATCCTCGGATATCGGGAAGGAGCTCGCGCTGTTCGAAGGCGTGTCCTTCGCGCGGCTTTTTTTCGTATTGATTTTAACGTCGTTGTTGTCGTCGTCGTCTTTGATAGAAGTTAATCGTCTTCCACTCGTGCCGTCGCCTTTGACGATGCGGTTCGCTAATACCTCCAACAGCGTCCGTTGGTTCTTATCCTTCTTCGCTTTGTTTTCCCACGCCCATCGTTTGTGTTGCTCTTTCGTATTTTGCGCGTGGCATCGGCGACACAAAGTGCGCATGTTGTCCACCGTGCACTCGCCGCCCCCGTCCTTCACAGCAAGAATATGGTCTGCCTCCCACGCGGACCCTTCGTACGCGTCTCTCGCTAACTTGTCTGTTTGCGCGCGCGTAAATTGTGGCGCTAAACTTTCAATAATTGGCAAGCGCTGGTGCGGCTTCAAACATTTAATGCGAGAGACCAACGCGTGGCAATCGAGTTTGCATTTTTCACACACGCCTCGGTCGCGTTCAAAAACAGCCATGCGTAACGTCTTCCCCGATCTCGACTGCACGTGGTACTCGAAACAATCCTTCGAACAAAAGAGATCGTGTAAAGAAAGCGGATGTTGCTCTTGCTGTTGAGAATTGGAACCATCGGCGAGAACCATCTTCTTCTTCTTCAACTTTACGTCGTCGTTGAACGCGTACGGTTTGCAGCAGCAATCGCACAGCACTTGAAACTGCATCGTTGATTCCTCATCACCAGAATGAAGTATTATAAACTGTTCGCGCGCTTCGAATCCGAAATTGCTTTTGCGCACTAGAACTGTTCGCGAAACGGCGTCTTTTGGAAGGGTGCCCAGTTTTATCCCAGTGCCGTGTCTCGTCGTGCTCTTTTGTTTCTTCGTTTTAATAAGCGTACTCTCTTCCTCTTTCTTTATCGTCAAATCTCGAAGCAACTGCGCGACGCCGCCGCATTGAACTGGCGTTCGCGATTGAATGACGATATTTTTATCTCGCGACAACAAGCAGTTCCATTCTTCGATAAAAAATTTACAACAGTTGAGCGCGTCGCAGTCGTCGATTAAAGCATCCGGTAAAACAAAGTTGCGCAAAAGCTCTCGCGTTTTTTCGCGCAAAGCAGGAGACATGGTTTTACACGTAACGTCTCTGACTTCGTCTTCTTCTTGGCCGCGTCTATATCTTTCAAGAAACTTTGTCAGCTTATCCCAAGCAACGAACACGTCCACTTGCTTCACCGAGCAGTTCAATCGGGTTTCGTTCGGCAGCAAGCGCATGTCGTGTAAATGTACGCGATCGGTGTGCTCGGAAACGACGAACCAAATAGGCACGCGTTCCGGTTCGGTAAAGAAGGATTTCTTCCGAATCTTCGTTTCCAAGGACCTTTTGCGTTTGACTAAGGATTTGATGCCCGATTCGTTTGGCGTTGGATGTGTTTGAGTTTGGGTCAAGCCGCACACTTGCGTGGCCTCTGTTTCCAGGTGTTCATGTTGTTGCTGCTGTTCCGTCTCGGAGAACAAAACCTGCGGCGCCTCGAGCATGACTTGCGAGCCGTGTTCGTCGCAGTCTAAATTTTCGCGACCGTCACGGTCGTCGGACCCATCCGTCATCATTGTGTTTTGTTCAATCTTCCTACCTAATCTTTGCCAACGATCGGTATCGAAAGCGCATCCTTCCGCCTTCGCGATGCAATAGTAAATGTTAACGCACGTCTTTGAGTTTTTCCCGTTCCGTTCTCTTCGCCAGGCTCGGTCTTCGGCTTGGAGTAAATCGGCAGGCTTTTGCGGTAACTCGACGAAACATACAGTCGATGCCGACGACAAATCAATCCCGACAGCTAAAGTGATGCCAAAAACAGCCACGCGAACTTTCGCCGGCGAAGGCGTCTTCCCGTCCTCTTCGAAGCCTTGCGATTTGCCCCCGTAAAATTTATCCACGCGCTCGCGGCGCTCAACTGCATCTGTTCGTCCATCCACGCAGACAATCTCCTCCGGCGATAGAACTTTTTGCAATCCGGCGTAAATTTCATCCAATACGGAATGGTGATGACCAAATACGACGACTTGTTGCGATTTATCGATTAAAATAGACTCTTCGAGAAATTTCACCGCTTTCTTCACTTTCAGTTTCCCGATCGCTTGCGCTTCGCCATCGGTATCGGTAACGATGTTCAAATCGTCTTTCTCTTCGTCTATTTCCTCGAACGTATTTCGTTGCGAAACGACAATCGGTTCCTCGTCTTCGTCGTCTTCGTCGGACACCACGTATCTGTGCTCTCGTTCGTCATCACCGCCTTCGCCGACACCAAGTTGCTTCCGCAACAGCGCGAACTTCTTCGCGCGTTCCTTCATCCAGTGCGTAAACTCGCTCGAGATGTCCAAGTAAATCACCTGTCTTCGCTTCGGGGGTAATTGATCCATCACCTCGCACTTCAATCGACGGATCATCACCGCGTACTTTAACAGCGTGTGCAACTCGTTCAATCGGCGACCGCCTAAAGATTTCCAAAACTTATTCCCCGACCTCGAGGCTTGCGCTAAAACTAATCGACAATAATTCACCCCAAACTCTTGCTTCGTGCCAAACATGTTTGGTCGTAAGCTATCAAGCTGGTTGAAAATATCGAAGGGTTTCACCAACGACGGTGTCCCGGTGCATAAAATCGCCCGCCTCGATCGTGTCTTTAACAACTGCGTCGCGATTGCCGTGTACGCAGCCTCGCTTCCGTACACCGACGTGCTCAACACGTGCGATTCGTCGCATATAATCGTACCCCAGTTGATGTTTAAAAACGAAGTTCGTAAATTACTCAACATGTGATACGAGCTCACCGCTATTTTTCTCTTTCCTTTATACTCTCTCCCTTCTCTCTCGTTCTTCTTATACGCCTCCCCTAAAGCTTCTAAATCCCACTTCGCCGTGGAACCTTCCACGACGACCACGTCTTCCGGTCCAATATCCGGTATCCATCTCTCCAATTCGTTCGCCCACACCGTCCTCATGCTCGCCGGAGCGACAATCAACACTGGGCCTTCCTTTACCTCGTAACAACACATCAGCGCAATCGCTTGCAACGTCTTTCCGACGCCCATCTGGTCCGCAATCATCACTCTCCCGCCTCGAGACAAACCGTACTTCACGCCTTCGATTTGAAACTTGTACATTTTCTCCAACGTTTCTTTCGGTATCCGACTCAAACCTACCTCAAAATTCCTCGCCAACTCGTCCTCGTACCCCGGGTGATGATGCTCCTTCCCCTCTCCCGTGGTGGTTCTTCCGAACACCTTCAAGGTCGTCGCCGGAATCTCCCCTCGATTACAGCTCTTCTCCCGAGGAGGTAACACGTTCTTCTCGTACAACACCGACTGGACTTTCCCAGCCACTTCTCTCGGAAACATCCAAAACGCGCAGTTTCGGTCGTTATTCGTGGATGTTTTCGGCACAAACTGAAACGGAAGAAATGGTTTCGCGCTTTGCAACGCTTTCACGATGGAAGGGACTCTCGGTTCCGACGTGCACGTCAAAATAACATCCTCGTCGGAGATGAATTCCAGTTGCACGATTGGGTCGGAAAAAAGTTTCTTCATCACGTGTTGTTGCTGCTGCTGTTCGTGTTGGAAAGAACTCTGCGGCTGACGCGAAAACGAAGGAACAGCCGAAGGAGGAACCGACGAAGCCGGTAAAACTA
>Ga0206131_10004045_pt1 | contig 16352 bp, 17 predicted proteins | sample Helgoland_Spring_FD_148636 | JGI IMG/M metagenome (GOLD analysis project Ga0206131, IMG submission 148636) | Pelagic subsurface seawater microbial communities from Kabeltonne, Helgoland, North Sea - Helgoland_Spring_Bloom_20160517_1 | ecosystem: Environmental > Aquatic > Marine > Epipelagic ...
CAAGGGTTGGTGCTTCACGCTTTTATTTGAATAAATCTCTACAGATAGCTGTTCAGTAGTAGTCCAAATTTATGTCTTTCGTAAGGCTGATAGGCATAGTTCAAATACTTTACCGTTCATTCAATACATTTAGGCACCCCGATGCCACTTCTGCTTTGTTTACTGATTGTAATCAGAAGGTCGAGCGTTCAATTCTGGATAGAAAAACACTTTAATTCAATGGATTAGCGTATTTTTGATCGTCTGCGGGTCGCAGTATTGCCTTAAAAGTTTGCACTTAGGTTTTACCGTTGCGTTGATGCTATAGCTTTATAGTGATCTATACGGAGCCATCCACACATGACAATACCCTTCCAGAGGTTCTTTCACCTAGGCGTGCGTTACGGCCCATAGGCAATAGTAGGCAGCCAGGTCGCTATTGCGGGAAATGCAAATACCAATGCGACCCCAATAAGCTGGATCACCATGAACGGGATGATGCCTTTGTAGATTGTGACTGTATCAATGCCTTTTGGGGCAACGCCCTTCATGTAAAAAAGTGCAAATCCAACTGGCGGGGTGATAAATGAGGTCTGCAGACAAACGGCAAAAAGCACTGCAAACCAGACAAGGTTTACATCCAGCCCAATTAAGACCGGCGCTAGTAAAGGCAGAACAATCAATGTAATTTCAATCCAATCCAGTACAAAACCAAGCAAAAAAGTGATCAGCAAGACGATAACAACAACTCCGTTCGGCCCAAAAGGCAGGGCCATCAGGCTGTCTTCAATTAAGGCGTCGCCCCCAAAACCACGCAGCACAAGCGAAAAGGCAGTGGCGCCTACAAAGAGCGCAAAAATATACGAAGTGGTTTTCATTGTGTTGCGTAATACGTCGCGGATGCCATCCAACGAAAGTCGGCCACGCGCCAGCGCTAGCAGCATCGCTCCGAGGGCGCCAACACCCGACGCCTCAGTCGGGGTCGCAATACCCATGAAAATGCTACCCAAGACCGCAACTATTAAACCTGCGGGCGGTAATGTAGATTTGATAACCTTAAGAACCAGCCAAAAAGTCACGGCCTCTCCGTCTTTAGGGGCGGGCGCGACTGAAGGACGTAGCCACGCGTAAACTAAGATATACGTCCCATAAAGAAGGCCCAGCATCAGCCCAGGCAACATCGCCCCCATGAATAAATCACCTACCGATACCCGAATTTGGTCAGCCATAAGGACAAGCATGATGGAGGGAGGGATTAAAATACCCAGGGTTCCAGTTGCACAGACTACGCCGCAAGCAAGTGAGGCATCATAGCCGTGTTTAAGCATTAAAGGCACGCCAAGAATGGCCAAAAGCACCACTGCAGCCCCAATAATGCCTGTTGATGCTGCCAAGAGCACCCCTATTATTACCACTGTGATTGCTAATCCACCTCGCACCCGTCCGAACAGCTTGGTCAAATCGGTCATCAGATCTTCGGCAATACCGGATTTGTCCATCATGATGCCCATAAAAACAAACATCGGTAGTGCTACAAGCACCCAGTTGTTCATTACCGCGTAGATCCGCGCCACCATGATCGAGCTATAGCCCCAATTAACCCCAAAAAAGGTATCAAGATAGGTGTCAGACAGGACTGACATGCAGGTAAATGCAATCGCCAGACCTCCCATAAGCCAGGCAACAGGATAGCCGGTAAAAATCAAAACGATAAAAGATACGAAAAGTGCAACCGCCATATATTGAGCTGGGTCACTGATCATCTGTCTGGCCTCCACTTGTAGCGGCAGGGCCATATTTTAGCGTAAGTATCACCCGCAGCCCCCGTGAAAGTCCAACCAACAGTAAAAGCACAAAGCTGAATGTAAGGCAGCCCTTGATGAGCCACCGCGCGCCCAAGCCATTAGCAGAGGTGGAGGTCTCTCCTGTGGCCCAGGACAACGCGACGAACGGCAAAGATTGATAAATGACAAAGACGACGAATGGCAAAAATAAACATATGAGGCCCGTTAATTCGAGCCAAAGTTTGGTTTTATGCCGCAGGGTCTCATGGATCACGTCAACCCGAACATGGCCATCATTTACGAAGGTATAAGACAAGCCCACTAGCCATGCGGATGCATAAAGATACCACTGCAATTCTTCCAGTTCGATCATACCGTGTGAAAATACATAACGCAGAACAACATTGCCGATAATTACAGCCAACAATAACAACCAAAGCCAACCGAAGGCGTCTCCGATCCATGTAACCCAATTTTCAATTCGGCGGGTCAAAGTATTATGTTGCATTTCCCACTTAGCCTCAGAAAAATTTGGCACAGAAGGATCTATATTAAGGGGATCACCACTTGTGATTTTGGTCATATGCTTGCTCCACTACGGTCTACACCGTATAAAATCTGCCCTACAACTTTACAATTGCAGGGCAGAGCAGAAATCACCAGTTAGGAAATGCTATTAGTTGAAATCGCGAGGCAGATAGCCCCATTCCTTCCAAACCTGATAGTCAGCATGGAACGCTTGCTGTGATTCCCAAATGCGCTTGAAGTCAGCATCTTTTGCAGCTTCTTCAATCATCACTTCGTCAGCAACACGCTTCAACTCTGCAATCACATCGTCTGGAAGTTTTGCCGCAGTAACGCCTTTGCTTTCGAAACTCTTAATTTGCGCTCCTTGCAACGCTTCACCCGTTGTGTAAGCCCGCATTGTTGCAGCCGTGCAGGCCATTTCAAACAGAGCTTGGTCAGCGGAGCCCATGGCGTTCCACTTGTCTAGGTTTATCATGAAGTGGGTAGAAGTTGAGGGCTGGTGCCATCCTGGAAATAGATTGAATTTAGCAATCTTATAAAAGCCAAGAATTTCGTCGATGGCAGGCATCGAATATTCTGTTGCATCCAAAGTTCCTTTTTCTAACGCGCCAAAAATCTCGCCTCCGGCCATCAGTGTTGCTGACGCACCAATCCGGTTCAAGACCATGCCACCCAAGCCAGAAAAGCGAATTTTCAAACCTTCAAGGTCGCTGAGCTTTTCAATTGGGGTCCGAAACCAACCCGCGGTCTCTGGACCAATGGTCGAGCATAGCAGTGGATGAATATTTTGCGTATGATACAGCTCTTCGGCAAGGCTGTGACCTTCGCCTTCAAACCACCAAGCGGCGTATTCTTGAGGCTCCATACCAAAGGGCACTGCTGAGAACAAAACAGCAGCAGGGATGCGACCTTGATCATAGGCCATGTAGTTATAAGCTGCTGGTAGATCACCGCGGCTGATTGAAGGTGAAATTTCAAGTGGTGGCACAATTTTACCGGGCTCGAACACTTTTAGAGTAATACGCCCGTCGGTAACAGTGCTCAGCGTTTCTGCAAGCCGTGCAACAGGGTCACCCAAGCCTGGCCAACCAGTATTAAACGTGGCCTGAACTTTCCATTTTATTTTATCCTGGGCTGACGCGTCACTTGCAATCCCACCGAGGCTTAAAATTGATAATGCGGCGGTCACTGCGGTGGCACGGCCAAAACTGGTCACATTTTTTCTAATTGAGATCATGTTATTTTCCTCTCATATCCCATTTTCACTTTAGTCTAAGTTGGTGAAGTTGTCATAATATTTGGCAACTCTACGAATTGGGCATTAAGCCCATGCCTTTTTGTAAAGGTCTATTATATCGGATTGATCAGCAACCCTTGGGTTGTGTGCTGGTGCTCCTGAACGCACGGCATCTCCAGCCATTGCCGCCTGCGCTGAAACATACGCGTTCATGTCAATACCAAAGGCCGACATCGTAGGAACTTCCAATCGGTTGTTGTATTCATACAATCCAGCCACCAGTGCGGCACAAGCCTTGGCATCATTATCGTGGTCAGAAGCCAGTCCAAGAACACGCGCGCAGTCAGCATAGCGGTCTGAAGCGGCATCCTTTGAAAAATCGGTCACGGCAGGCAATAACATGGCGTTGCTCATGCCGTGGGGGACGTGAAACTGACTGCCTAAAGGACGGCTCATAGCATGCACCAGCGCGATAGATGCGTTTGTAAAGGCCAAACCGCCAAATGTTGCCGCCAACATCAATGCCTCGCGCGCAACCATGTTATCAGGTGAATGATAAGCGTTTTCGACATTGGCCGCGACCAAGCGCATGCAATCAAGCGCCATGCGATCCGAGTAAAGTGTCGCCTTGCGGCTGACATAAGCCTCAATGGCATGGGTCAGGGTGTCCAGTGCATTGTCGGCAATCAAACGCCGAGGCTTAGACAATGATAGCTCGTAATCGATGATCGCCGCATCTGGAACAAAGCCTTCACCACGGCAGGAAATTTTTTCTCTCGAAGCATTATGAATGATCACTGTGTGGTGTGTTACTTCAGAACCAGTCCCAGCCGTTGTCGGTATAGCGATCATGGGCAGGCCAGTGCCGTTGAAAAGTTGTGGTGGCCGGTAATCCTGAAGGTCACGACTATTTTTTACCATCACAGCAATTGCTTTTCCAGCATCAAGCGGACTGCCGCCGCCGAGTCCGATCACTGCGTCATGACCACCCGTTTCCAACAGACCGATACCGGAAAGCACAATCTCATCGGTCGGATCGGGGAGAACCGCATCGAACACCGCTGAGCGCAATCCACCAGCCGATAACAAGTCTTGTAAGCGTGTGGCAAGGCCAATGTTGACCATAACCTTATCCGTTACAATTAAAGGATTTTTAATATTACCAATCTTTGCAAGCATCTCGACGACGGAATTTACAGCCCCTTTGCCAATATTCAAATGGCGCGGTGCGCATACGCAAACCGTTTCAGGCATTTTTATTCCCCCATGTGGACCGGCGTTTGCGCCAGATTTCTAATTTTAAACTAAGGCAAATACTAAGGTCTTGTCAATTAAATGATAAATAAATTCTCATTTAATTGACAAGACCTCGATATGCTCATAATTTCGTCACAGAATAAATGCATGAAAGGTTCCCAAATGCTGCGAATAGCCCATCTTATTGGTGGAAAATCTGCCTCATCCAACGAGGCCCGTCTCAGTCCAGTTTTTAATCCAGCCACTGGTGAGCAGATTGCTGAACTCGAATTGGCAACAAAAGCCACCGTTTCTGATGCCATTGAAAAAGCGAATGCCGCTTTTACCGAATGGTCCGCTCGAACCCCAATCAACCGCGCTCGGATCATGTTTCGCTATAAGCAGTTGTTGCAGGATAATATCGAAGACCTGGCGGTCATGGTCAGCCGTGAACATGGCAAGACCATCGATGATGCCAAAGGGTCAATCACCCGTGGCATTGAGATCGTTGAGTTTGCTTGTGGCATTCCACAATTACTGAAAGGTGAATACTCTGCCAATGTTGGGTCCGGGGTTGATAGCTATAACTTGCGTCAACCATTGGGCGTTTGTGCGGGAATTACGCCGTTTAACTTTCCAGCAATGGTGCCCCTTTGGATGTTTCCCGTTGCGCTTGCTTGTGGCAATACGTTCATTTTAAAGCCATCAGAAAAAACGCCCAGTTGCCCAATTCGCATGGTGGAATTGGCCCATGAGGCTGGCGTTCCTACAGATGTTCTGAGTGTCGTAAACGGTGATAAGGAATCGGTGGATGCGCTGCTGCACGATCCACGAGTTAGAGCTGTCAGCTTTGTTGGCTCCACCCCGATTGCGGAATATATCTACCATACCGGCACTTCGAAAAACAAAAGGGTGCAGGCGCTTGGTGGTGCTAAGAACCATATGATTGTGATGCCGGATGCGGATGTATCACGCGTAACAGACGCTTTGATTGGATCGGCATTTGGATCTGCGGGTGAGCGTTGTATGGCCATTTCTGTCGCAGTTTGCGTCGGAGAAGAAACAGCCAATTCTGTACGCGATGCGGTCTCGGCTGCGGCACGTAGGTTGAACGTCGGCCCCTATACCGATAGCGAATCTGATTTTGGCCCTCTAAGCAATCAAACGCATATGAACAAAGTAGTTTCCTATATCGATAAAGGTGTCGAGGAGGGAGCAGATTTGGTTGTGGACGGCCGTGACCTGCGGCTCCAAGGATATGAGGGTGGATATTTTGTAGGGCCTTGCGTGTTTGATAACGTCACCCCGGACATGACGATTTACAGAGAAGAAATCTTTGGCCCAGTTTTGGGTATCGTCCGCAGTGATAGCTATTCAGAAGCATTGGCACTGGTTGATGCGCATGAATTGGGTAACGGGGCGGCGCTTTTTACCAATGACGGGGGCGTATCACGCCATTTCGTCGAAAAAAGTAATATTGGTATGATCGGTGTGAACGTCCCGATACCCGTGCCCGTGGCCTATCACAGCTTTGGTGGATGGAAACGATCACTGTTTGGCGATCATCATATGCACGGCCCCGAAGGCATTCGCTTTTATACCAAACTAAAAACAGCAACCGTTGCTTGGCCTGGTGGAAAGAACACTGGTCCTGAATTTTCAATTCCCACCCTGTCGTAACGGCAACATTATTCCAGCATGGTGAACAAAGCTGTGCTGGCTATTTCATAAATCATGCCATATTTTGGTGTTGTAAGGTATTGGAGCGTGAAGAGCATCGTGAGCGATTTAAAAGCAAAACGGAATTCCCCACGACGAATTCTGGAAATTATCGAGGCGATTTGTCTGAATCCAGAATCTGCGACGGCCTCTGGCCTCTCGCAATCGTTGAATATTCCTACGCCTACAATTTATCGCTGGCTTGAAGCTTTATGCGAAGAGCGCTTTATTGCCGCGCACGCCTCGGGCTATTACGTTCCCGGAGAGCGGTTCCGAAACCTGATCCTGAACAGTTTGCAATATGAGCCGGGTGTGACAGTCCGGCGTTCAATTCTTCGAAATCTATCTGAAAAACTGAATGAAACAGTAAGTTTAGCTGTGCCGCATGGCACAAAACTGATTTATTTTGATCGGCTGGAATCACATTGGCCGTTTCAAGCCAATTTGAGAGTTGGTGAGGAGCTTCCTCTCAATTGTTGTGCGTCTGGAAAAATGTATTTGTCGACCTTGCCGCGCGACCAGGCCATGAGTATTTTCGATCGTATTTTACATAAGGGGTCTGCACGCAATACTATCGTTGAGAGAATTGCTTTCGACAAAGAGCTGTCACTGGTTGCAAAAATGGGCTTCGCCCTCGATGATCAGGAATGGTTTGATGATATGGTTGGGGCGGCTGTGCCCATCTTTGCTGAAAGTGGTGCACTTGCCTGTTGTCTATCAACTCATGCATTAGCCACACGCAAGCCGATATCGGTATTACGTGAAGAGATTTCTCTGATGACCGCCGCCGCCGCAGAGCTGCGGAGCAATTTGATTACAGCACCGTGAGGGGTTCTGGATGCTCCCGCTGCAGATTATGGAGGTGTTAGATACTCATTGTGGTGCAAAATCAAAACAAGGCCGGAAACTACGTGAAGCAACAACGGCCTTTTTTAGTTTGGAGAAATGCAAAAATATTAAGATATTGACTGAAAATATGCAGCCGAGCAAAGCGGCTCAGGCACGCATTAATTTTAAGGGTGATAATGAGCTACAAAGAAGACAGCAAGGAGATCTCCCTCAACCGATCTCTCATCTTAGTGCGCACGGTCACCGCCAAGGCCTGCCGGGTGAACTCATCTAAAACAGTCGGAACCTTGTAGTCACGCCCATTAATTGGAGTTGTCGGACGAATGATAACAAACTGGTCCAAGAAATCACTGGCAGGCATAAGGTCTGCTCTCTTATGCTGATCGATGTGATCGTTTGTGATTGGCTAAAAAATTTGTTCCAGTCCTCTTAGGCGGCTTCAACAATTCATTCTGTGGTAAGGATAGATTTCATACTGTAAACATAACCTTAAGAGGGGTGTGTTTTGAATATATGTTGCAGACACTGTGTTGAACACAGTAACGTATGAGCTGCGGATTTATACATAGCGCACTATATAGCGCACCAAATATTTAGCACTATAATGTTTTGTTTTCTAACATAAAAATAATAACACATATTATCATAATCCGCGTGTCGGGGGTTCAAGTCCCTCCTCCGCTACCAAAAATCCCAATAAAATATAATAAAAACAACCATATACGGGATGTCTGTATGTTTACTGGACCCTCGGAAAAAACTTTCACACACTTTCACACATCTATGTTACAGTTTTCCTATGAGTAGGAATCAGGTTAAGGAAACAGTTAAACTACAACGCGGACTGCATCTGTATAAAACAGGGCAATCAAAATATTGGTATGTCCGCATACTTATTCCTCGGACTGAAAAGTTTATTCGCAAATCCACAAAAGAAACCAACAGGATTGATGCTGGAAAAGTTGCGTATGAGTTATTTCAAGATTTCATGACGAAACCATCGAAATATTCAAAAGTTGCGGCACCTAATTCGTTCAAAGTTTATGTTGAAAAATTGATTGATAAACAAAGACGGGATGTCGAAACAGGTGCGAAAAGTCCAAGATATTTGAAAGACGATTTGAAGATTATCAACAGAGAAGACGATGGCATTCTGACTTACTTTGGAGACTACCCTGTAGACGATATCGCAACATCAAGTATGCGGAATTATTTCAACCTTCTTGATGATAATCGAGAGAGTCCACTCGCAGCCTCAACAAAGAATAAACATGGTGTCATTCTCAGTAAGATTTTCAAAGTTGCTGCAGAGTATGACGCAATCAAACAAATCCCCGTCATTCCAATTTTCTCTGTGAAAGATAATCCAAGGGTTACATTCGAAGAAAATGAATACAAAGAATTCCTGAGTTCCATTAAGAAATGTACCAAAAAGGGCGATGTTGTCCGAGGCCATAAGATTACCGATGAATTCTATTATTTTGTCTGCATCATCGTGCATTCCTATCTGCGTCCAACGGATAGAGAGGCTTTCGCACTCAGACATAAGGATATTTCATCCAATGATGATGGGACAATCAATCTGCGTGTAACAAAGGGTAAGACTGGTTTCAGACATTCGTTTTCAACCGAGTTGGGGTTGGATTTCTACAATCATCTGAAAAGAATTAACTGTGATTATTCAAAACCCGACAACTTTCTTTTCTTACCAAAAATGGAAAACCGGACACATGCAAACAGGACATTCCAACGAATGTTCAATTATGTCTTGGAAACCCACAATCTCAAACTGGATAAAGACGGACAACCAAGGACAACTTATTCGTTAAGACATTACGCATTGCAGACACGTCTTAATAAAAGTGGTGGAAAAGTGAACATTTATGACTTGGCCCGAAATGCAGGGACATCAGTCAATCAACTTGAAAGATTTTATCTGAAAAGAATGAAGGTGAGTAAGAAATAAAGAGAAAATCTGAACAGTTTTGTTTCAACGGAATGATATGAAACAGATTGACTACCGGACTACCACAGTAATCCAACAGTGTAGTAGTCTAGGGAATACGGACAAGAATGAGGCTGTGTCTCTTTCGAAATGCATCGTCGATATGTCGTTTCAATTTTGTCTTTTCTTCATTGGTGTGTGGTGGTGGCAGGTAGGTAATCTGACTCTTTTTTGATGCAGATACCTTATTGATTGCGTCTTTTTGTGTAATTTCCATGTTTAAAATCCTTAATTTATAAATACATTTGTAAATACATTATTACATACATATCAACTATTTAGGACATTTTTGATGTTTCATATTTGGATAATAACACGACCTTGTGGAGTGTGTGGGAAGACTAAGGAAATGGTATGTTAATCGCGTAGGATAGACATACGAAGGAATTAAGGAATGAAAAATGAAATGAACCTGATGCATCAGACTGTTGATGTCCTGATAAAGTCTGCAACCCACCAAGAAGATTACGGGAAAGAGTTGGAAACACTGGATGATATTGCGGCTGTCTTGAATACTCTGGAATGCAATATCGACAGGAAATCACCAATCACAGGAAATGCCCTGAAAGTTGCAAAGTATAAACTGGGTAAGAAAAATCTGTTGCAGAACCATGAACCAGACTGGGAAAAACATTTTGAAAAAAGTTAGACACCCAAACTCAAACTTTAAGATAAGTAGGTATGCCAACCCTTAAAGAATTATCTTTTAAATCAAAATTAAGTAGCCAACAGAATAGTTTGTAGACAAGTTTCACGAAGTGAAAGTTGGATACAATGGAAAATATGAGTGTTACGAAGTGACACGAATATTTGACCAATAGAAGACTGATTAAGGTGAATTATGTCTACTGTATCGATATTTGATTAGCTGAAACTGATTTCCTGAGAAACCGTAAATGAGGTATGAATTCAGACTAAGCTATGACTGAATCTGGTGTTTTGAGGATTTGAAAGTTGGCGGCGTATCTGGTTGATTTGTTGTTGCGAGACAGCAGCCCAACCGAAGGAGATACACCACCATGGAAACGACTAACATTGTAGATTTAACCAGTCGAGACCGGATCACAGACGCGCTGACGGACTTGCTTAGAACAGGGGCAAAGCACCTGATTGCAACAGCGGTGGAGGTCGAACTTGAAAATTATCTGGCACAATTTGCCAGTGCGCGTACGCAGGCCGGTCACGCGGCGGTCGTGCGCAATGGGCATCATCCATCCCGCCCCTTCCAAACTGGCATTGGTCCTGTGAGCGTTCGCATCCCCAAGGTGCGTTCAAAGACCGGTCAGCCCGTTACGTTCCGTTCAGCCCTGGTGCCGCCCTATGTCCGCCGCACCAAGACATTAGAAGCGGCCTTGCCATGGCTCTATCTAAAGGGCGTTTCCAGCGGTGAAATGGGCGCAGCCCTCAAGGTTCTTCTTGGCCCTGATGCGACGGGGCTTTCGGCGAATACGGTCTCACGTCTAAAGCGCGATTGGGCAAAAGAGTATGACGGCTGGAGAGAGGTTATGTTGGATGAAGAACCATTGGTTTATATCTGGGCTGACGGCGTCCACAGCGGCCTTCGGGGCGAGAATGACAAGCTCTGCGCCCTTGTAATTGTTGGCGTAACGGCTCGTGGGCACAAACGGTTCTTGGCCATCGAGGATGGGGTGCGCGAGTCTACGCAGAGCTGGCGCGAAGTGCTGCTCAACCTCAAGAGCCGGGGAATGAATGCACCTGCGTTGGCCATAGGAGACGGTGCTATGGGGTTCTGGGCCGCGTTGGACGAAGTGTATCCTACGACCCGTCAACAACGCTGCTGGCAACATAAAACGATGAATGTACTCAATTGCCTGCCCAAACTATCGCAACCAAAAGCCAAGGCCGCAATTCACAACATCTGGCAAGCCGAGACCAAAGCTGATGCGGAAAAGGTGTTCGATTTATTCCTCAAAACTTATGAACCCAAATACCCCAAAGCAACGCTGTGCCTACAAAAGGACCGCGAGGAGCTTATGGCATTCTTTGACTTCCCTGCCAAACATTGGCAGAGCATCCGCACCAGTAACCCGATTGAATCCGCCTTCGCCACAATCCGCCACCGAACCAAGCGTTCCAAAGGATGCCTCTCACGCGATGGCATGTTGCACATGATATTTAAGCTGGGACAATGCGCTGAACAAAACTGGAGGAAACTACGCGGCTTTGACACCCTCGCCAAAGTCATCACTGGCGTCAAATTCAAAGACGGAATTGAAGCCACAAAACCAAGCCAGATCGCCGCATGACCAAAAAAACTCAAACACCAGATTTGACAATAACTCATTCAGACTTGTTTTAATGACTACTGGACTACAGGATTTCTTTGGTAGTCAGGTAGTCAGGTAGTCAGGTAGTCAATGATCTGGAAATTATGATGCAACTTATGTTCTCTGGAACAAAAGTTACCTAATGACTATTCGATATTTAGACATGTTGATCATTATCTTGTTTCACCTAATGGGGTTTTTTCATCGTCTCTCTCAACATACAAACATCATTATAGAATAATTTCTTTTCAAAATGATGGGTTGCGTTATTCTAAGACAAATCACTGGAGCAAATCATGAGTTTGATAAAAAAATATATAGATGTCTATTCTAATTGGGACTTAGAAACATTTAGGAATATTCATCATGAAGATTATATGTTTATCCGTGAAACTGATTTGTTAACCAGAGATGAACACGTAGACAACTTCGCTAAACTAACAACAGACCCAAACTGGAATTGGGACTGGTTCAAATCTGTAGATGTGTTGTACGAGGACAAACATGTTTTACTTACAAGGTGGGAAGACAATGGTGATATTGTGACAAACACCAGTATAATAAAAGACGGACTTTGTTGGCGGGCGATAGTAGTTAGAAATCCGATAGATCCGTAAACAACTATGTGATCTTCTCACAGATAAATTGTACTTTAACAATCAATATAATATCAAATGAAAAGTAAGGAGATAAATAATGACTAGTTATTCAGGAAGTTGTTTCTGTGGTGCAGTTGGACTCGAAGTGCAAGGAAAAGCAGATGTTGAAGCAATCTGTCACTGCCAAATATGCCGCGATTGGTCAGCAAGTCCCGTAAATGCTGCGGCGTTGTGGAAACCTGAAAATGTTAATGTTATCAAAGGTAAAGAACATCTATCATCATATGCGGCAGTTGCAGGTCATGAAAAAACTTGGTGCAACTTATGTGGGGGTCATCTTTTAACAGATCACAGAGATTCTTTCGGGGTAATTGATGTGTATGCTTGTATTTTGGATGATTATGAAATTAGCCCAACTTTTCATATCAATTATGAAAGTACGGTACTTCCAATAAAAGATGGGTTGCCAAAGTTCAAGGATTTTCCAGCCGCATTGGGCGGTTCTGATGAACTGATGGACGAATAACTTTTATATAATATCAAATTTTCCGACGCAGACCTAGACTACGCGATTATAGACGTCGCCAACCTCTGTAACACCACGATGTCCGACGACAACGTCCTCTACAGTGGTTGTCGATATTTTATTAGCTGAAACTTATTTCTGGAGAAATCGTAAAAGAGGTATGAATTCAGACTTGATTTGATGACTACTGGACCACAGGATTTCTTTGGCAACTTGGTAGTCAGGTAGTCAATGTAAAACAGTGTTGTCACTGGATAGTTTCATGAAACTTAAATTCCAAATCAGGTGGTAAAATTTCCTTACGGAGTCTGTTACAGATTCCAAGACTTGAGTCCGTGACTAAATCTGCAACCTAAATCCCACAATCAAAATCAAGAAGGTGAAGTAATTACAAATGTAATTCTGGAACAATCTCACTTATTCCGACAATGGGGAAAGTTTTCGTCAAGATCCTCTGACATGATTTTGTATTTCATACTGATACCCTTTAACTACGGCAAGTTTGGATCGATACGTTTAACTTTCAAATCAACATCTGATTCAAGGGGATGTGTCAGAAAAACGATAGTGTCTGTTTCGGTATTAACCAAATAATTGAATGGAAGTTGCATCCCCGAAACTGCATACCGGTCACAACCAATTCTTTCGACTGCAGAAACCACCTGTTTTGGAATGCTATATTTTGTGAAAAAATAATTAATGATTTGATTGTCAACCAGTAAGACGACAATCCACTTGCCCCATTTGTTCATTCAGTCAGTCCGATATCGAAGTTATTATAAGTCTCTCCCACACATTAACCTGTCTCATTACAAAACGTCCCAAGACGATAGTCGATTGATCACTGACAAGCCTACAAAATCTGCTAGCCAAAATTGACGCAAAGGTTGTGCGTCAGACCTGTGCAGTCGTCTTGAAGTTCGTAAATTTTACAGTCGTTGGTGACCTGATCGACCGCATACTTGCGGAGATCCAACGCCTGCCTACACCGTTACTTCCCAAATGAATCGTGAATGATGACGCCTGAACAAAAATGGATCGATAGGTTTGTAAAAATGGGCGTCCACCAGACAAAGTTTCCGATCAATTTTGCCCGCGAGACCATAAAGGTTACGTGAAATGATAAAATCACAGTACAACCGGCTAAAAAAGGTTGAGCGGAACCCAATTTGGCAGCAATGTGGAAGAAAAGGCGATTTACCTGAGGAATGTTGGTATAAATGCTCCGAAATAGTGACAAACAAACAGAATAAGATTTAGGTATAACACCGATGGAAGAAATGTCTAAGGACGCTGAAATAAAAAAGATGCAGTCTCAGTTGTCTAAGCTTAAACTAGAATCCAAACTGCGTAGGAATTTAGCCTCAGAAATTGAAAAACAAAAGCAAATTGCTCTTGCTGCGCAATCGGTTGCGCAAGAAAAAACAAAGGAATTGGAAGTTCTATCTCTGCAATTGGCAAAATATCTTCCCCCGCAATTGTACCATTCAATTTTCTTGGGCGAAAAACAGGTAAATATTGCGAGTACGAAAAAACCAATGACGATATTCTTTTCTGATCTGGTTGGATTTACTGCTTTGTCTGACAAGATGGACTCGGATGATTTGACCAATATGTTAAATTTTTACCTGACTGAGATGTCGAGTATCGCCTTGGATTTTGGCGGTACAATTGACAAATATATTGGCGATGCTGTCATGATTTTTTTTGGGGACCCGCACTCAAGAGGCGTTGCGGAAGATGCGATAAACTGCGTGGCGATGGCCGTGAAAATGCAGCGTCGCATGATGGAATTGACCCAAGAATGGGAGACGCGATTTGGGTTGCCTCGCCCCTTGCAGATGCGGATTGGTATCAACTCTGGAATCTGTACGGTTGGAAATTTTGGCAGCGAAAGCCGGCTTGACTACACAGTTATAGGAGGTGCAGTAAATTTAGCCTCACGGTTGGAGGGGTTGTCCAAACCAAACGGAATCCTTCTTTCTGATCACACCTATAACCTGGTGCATAATGAGGTATTATGTCACGACAGAAAATCTGTCAGGGTTAAGGGGATTGGTGATGATATTGTCACTTATCAGGTGGCCGAGTGTGCTAGAATGATCCCGCCGGGGCTGTGAAACAGAGGACGGGTAATTAAGATTATTCTTCTTATTATTTAGAACTGGCTTGCATTATCAGTTTGGCAAACCGGAATACATGGGCTGGTATGTGCAGAACCTTAACCAACCATAAGTGGTCCTAGGTCATTGTCTGCACCGGTACTGCCAAGTTGTTGGCTCATTTCAGGTAAGTTAGTGTCAGGGATTTTCACTCAGGTATTTGGGTCTGGCGGTGCAAATCTGCTATGCACTGACTGAGTATTTGTCTTGTTTCAGCGTCAGCCCAAGAGAAACATCAATTGCGTTATTCAAACCTTTTACGCGGATTAACCTGCAATGTGTATTAAGGTTTTAAGTATAATTATTATGCGCTGGCTTTTTGGGTAAGATTACTATTTTCTGTTGATTTTAATCGTGTATTATATTTTACTTACAATAAGGGGAGTTGATATGGATTATTCAGGAAGTTGTTTATGCGGATCGGTAAAATTCTCATTTCCTTTTGACCCCATGTTGCAATTCAAATGTCACTGCAAAGTATGCCAAAAGGTATTTGGAAATAGCTTGCATGCTTTGGCTATGCCTTTAGATGAGCTTACATTACACGGCGATCTTTCAAGGAATACGGTTACTGGTGGTAGTGGTAGTGACCTACACTACAATTTTTGTCCGAAGTGCGGTACTTTTATCTTCAATAAACCGGATCTACTTGATCCGATGATTTATATGCTCGCGGGTCTTCTCCATGGACAAATCGAATTTTCCCCAACTGTAGAACTTTGGATTAGAGATAAACCAAATAGTATGCCAGAAGCGCCCACAACGGTGGCTACTTTTGACGATAACGGTACTGCTGAAAGGTTGACTGAAATGTTAGAGAATTTAGATCAACGGTCCTAGTCTAGATCTTGGTAATTTATAATAATCCAATGCACTTCTGATAAGCACTAGACCAATAATTTCCTTTTCTTACCAAAAATGGAAAACCGGACACACGCAAACAGGACATTCCAACGAATATTCAATTATGTCTTGGAAACCCACAATCTCAAACTGGATAAAGACGGGCAACCAAGGACAACTTATTCACTGAGGCATTACGCGTTACAGACACGTCTTAATAAAAGTGGTGGAAAAGTGAACATTTATGACTTGGCCCGAAATGCAGGGACATCAGTCAATCAACTTGAAAGATTTTATTTGAAAAGAATGAAGGTGAGTAAGAAACAAAGAGAAAATCTGAACAGTTTTGATTCAACGGAATAATACGAAACAGATTGTCTACCGGACTACCACAGTAATCCGGTAGTGAAGTAGTCTAGGGAATACGGACAAGAATGAGACTGTGTCCCTTTCGAAATGCATCATCAATGAGTCGTTTCATTGTTGTTTTTTCATCATTTGTGTGTGGTGGTGGTAGATAAGTTATCACTGACTTTTTTGATGCTGATACCTTATTGATTGCGTCTTTTTGTGTAATTTCCATTTGTTTTCCTTAAT
>Ga0206131_10004047_pt1 | contig 16349 bp, 12 predicted proteins | sample Helgoland_Spring_FD_148636 | JGI IMG/M metagenome (GOLD analysis project Ga0206131, IMG submission 148636) | Pelagic subsurface seawater microbial communities from Kabeltonne, Helgoland, North Sea - Helgoland_Spring_Bloom_20160517_1 | ecosystem: Environmental > Aquatic > Marine > Epipelagic ...
CATTGTTAAGACTATTAAATACTGGAATTTTAAAAGATTTTAAAAATAATTCTGACTTTTGGAAAAAATATTCAAACCCAATAGAATCAATTACAAAGTCTGGTTATGATAAGTTTTTGAAGTTTAACAATATTAGTCAAGGAATTAAAAGTTATAACCAAAGTGTTACATTAATTATAAATTATTTGAATAATAAACAGAGCTAAACTGTTAAATATAGTATATTTAGTAATCCAAATTAAAAATTATGCAAAAAAGAATTACTACACTTCTATTACTTTTCACATTCAATTTCATTATTTCTCAAGATTATTTTCCTACAAATGATGGCATTAGTTTTAACAATTCTAATCATACATTATTTACAAACGCTAAAATTTACACTAGTGATAAAAATATAATTGAGAATGGATCTATGTTAATTAAAGATGATAAGATAATTGCTGTTGGCAAATCATTAGATATTCCTGAAAATTCAATAATAGTAGATCTTAGCGGAAAATCTATTTATCCTTCGTTCATTGATATTTACTCAAAATTTGGGATTAAAGCTCCTGAGCGAAATTTTAGCGGAAGAAGATCGCCTCAATATAATAATACAAGAAAGGGCTATTATTGGAATGATCATATAAGACCAGAACAAAATGCTATTGATTTCTTTCAATATGATGAGAAAACAGCTAAAGAATTAATAAAAAATGGTTTTGGAGCTGTTAACACTCATCTTAATGATGGAATTATTAGAGGAAAAGGTGCTTTAATAGCATTGACTAATAATGGGGATTCAAATAGTATAATAGATATTAACTCAACTCAATATTTATCATTATCAAAAAGCGTTACCTCTAGTCAATCTTATCCATCATCAATTATGGGTGTCTTTGCCCTACTCAAACAAGTTTATTATGATGCAGACTGGTATTCGAAAGGTCTTTCTAAAACCAATGACAAATCCTTGAAGGCATTGAACAGAAATAAAAATTTAATACAAATTTTTGAAGCTAAAAGTAAAATTAATTCATTGCGAATTGATAAAATAGGTGATGAATTTAATATTCAGTATGTCCTATTGGGGGGAGGGGATGAATTTGAACGAATTGAAGAAATAAAAGCTACAAATGCCAGCTTTATCTTACCTATCAACTTTCCAGATGCATATGATATTGAAGATGTATATTCTGCAAACATATTACAACTTTCGGATATGAGAGAATGGAATCAGAGACCTTCAAATTTAAGTCAATTTGAAGAAAATGGAATACAGTTTGCAATAACAATGGATGGTTTAAAATCTCCAAACAATTTAAAAACTAATATAAAAAAAGCTATTGATAATGGCTTAAGTAAATCAAAAGCATTAGAAGCATTAACAAGTGCCCCCGCTAAAATAATAGGAAGAGATGATGTATTGGGATATCTAAAAAAAGGTTATTTAGCGAATTTTCTAATAACATCTGGGGAAATATTTGATTCTAAAACTATAATTCATGAAAATTGGGTGAAAGGAAATAGAAATATTATAAAATCAATGAATGTTAAAGATATTAGAGGAAAATATAATTTAACTATAAATGAAAAAAATGCCATTTTAAATATTAATGGTGAAATTGACAAACCAAAAGCTAAATTAAACGACTCAACTTTAACCGTTAAAAAACTAACCTACAAAAAAGATTGGATCAATATGACAATTAATGAAGATTCAAATCTGATTAGATTAAGCTTAAGATCAAATTTAGAAAACAATGATTTAGAAGGTAAAATTTATTATTCAAATGGAATTGTTAGTAACATTTCTGCACAGTTTTTTGATAATCAAGAATCTAAATCTAAAGAACTAAACACTAGAAATAACATAGAAAAAAATGTTCTTGCTGTAAAGTACCCTAATATGGCCTATGGATTTGATGAACCCCAAAAAAGTGAAGATATTTTAATTAAAAATGCTACGATTTGGACAAATGAAAATCAAGGTATTTTAAACAATACAGATATACTAATAACAAAAGGAAAAATATCTAAAATTGGTAATAACTTAAAGTATAAAGGTGCTCTAACAATTGATGCTACTGGAAAACACCTAACATCTGGGATAATTGATGAACATTCTCATATTGCAGCCTCAAGTATAAATGAAGGTGGTCATAATTCTTCAGCTGAAGTAACAATTGAAGAAGTTATAGACCCAGAAGATATAAATATATATAGAAATTTAGCTGGAGGAGTTACAACTATTCAGATTTTACATGGATCTGCTAATCCTATTGGTGGAAGATCTGCAATTATTAAACTTAAATGGGGAGAGAGTGCAAATAATTTAATTTTTAAAAATTCACCGAAATTTATAAAGTTTGCTCTTGGAGAAAATGTTAAGCAGTCAAATTGGCAAAGTTATAATAGATTTCCTCAGTCAAGGATGGGTGTAGAACAACTATTTATTGATTATTTTAATAGAGCTAAAGAATATGATAAAATGAAAAAATCAGGAAAAGAATATAGAAAAGATTTAGAATTGGAAGTTTTAGCAGAAATACTTAATAAAGAAATGTTTATTAGTTGCCATTCTTATGTTCAAAGTGAAATCAATATGTTAATGAAAGTAGCAGAAAAATTCAATTTTAAGATAAATACTTTCACTCATATACTTGAAGGCTATAAAGTAGCTGATAAAATGAAAGATCACGGAGTTGGAGCATCAACATTTAGTGATTGGTGGGCATATAAATTCGAAGTAAATGATGCAATTCCTTACAATGCAGCAATATTACATAATGTTGGAGTGACTACAGCAATAAATAGTGATGATGCAGAAATGTCCAGAAGACTGAACCAAGAAGCAGCAAAAACTATAAAATATGGTGGTATGAGTGAAGAAGATGCATGGAAAACAATAACGCTTAATCCTGCAAAACTTTTAAGAATTGATGATAAAGTTGGTAGTATTAAAGTTGGAAAAGATGCTGACGTTGTTCTTTGGAATCAAAATCCTCTTTCTGTTTATGCAATAGCCGAAAAAACTATAATTGATGGCGCTATATACTTCGATAAGGAAAGGGACAAAAAGCTAAGAAAAGAAATTAAAGATGAAAGAGCTTTGCTAATAAATATGATGATGGAACAAAAAAATAAAGGTGGTAAAACACAACCTGTAAAAAGAAAAGTAAAAACATTATTAACCTGTGAATCAATATAAATATGAAAAAAACAGTAGGTATATTATTAGTGCTAATTTTCATATCTAAGGAAATTAATGCACAACAAACTCCCGGAAATGTTCAAAAAGATGCAATTACTTTATTAGGTGGAATTGCTCATATTGGAAATGGCACAATTATAGAAAATAGTGTAATTGTATTAGAAAATGGAATAATAAAAGCATGTGTTGATGCTAATACTTCTAAAATCCCATACAAGGGCAATATTATAGATATAAAAGGACAACATGTTTATCCAGGTTTTATCGCAGCAAACACTTCTTTAGGATTAGTTGAAGTTGATGCAGTTCGAGCAAGTGATGATCAAAAAGAAATTGGAGATAACAACCCAAACATTAATAGTTTAATAGCTTATAATGCTGAATCAAAAGTTGTCGAATCTATGAGACCAAATGGAGTTTTAATTGCTCAGATATCACCTAAAGGAGGTAGAATATCAGGTACTTCTTCAATAGTCCAGCTTGACGCTTGGAACTGGGAAGATGCAGTGGTTAAAGCTAATGATGGTATTCATTTAAACTGGCCGAATAGCTTTTCCAGAGGCAGATGGTGGCTTGGCGAGTCAAGAGGTTATAAACAAAACCCAAAATACAACTCTGATATAGAAAAATTATCAGATTATTTTAAAGAATCTGTAGCTTATCTGAACAGTAATAATGAAATAATAAATTTAGCTTTTGAATCAATGAATGGATTGTTTGATAATAGCCAAACATTGTTTATACATGTCGATGATGAAAAAGGAATTATAGATGCCGTTAATTTTTCTAAAAATTTAAATATAAAAAATACAGTTATAATCGGAGGGTATCAAGCACATTTAATTTCGGATTTTTTGGCAAGAAACAATGTGGCTGTATTAATTCAACACACTCATAGTTTACCAAATTTTGAAGACGAAGATTATAATTCTACATACATAAACCCTAAAAAATTAATTAATGCTGGTGTCCTTGTAGGAATTCATACAGGTGAAGCTTCAAACTTTCAAACTAGAAATTTACCTTTTTATGCGGGACAAGTAGCAGCACAAGGAGTTGATAAAGAAATAGCTTTACAATTGATTACCTCTAATACTGCAAAAATTTTGAAAATCGATAAAACTCTAGGTACATTAGAAGTTGGGAAAAATGCTACATTATTTGTGAGTAAGGGTGATGCTTTAGACATGAAATCAAATCAACTAACTAGTGCTTACATTTCAGGAAGAAAAATAAGTCTTGAAACCCATCAAACTAAACTTTGGAAACGATATTCAAAAAAATATAAGTTATCAAACTAGTAAATGAATAAAAAACTTACAAGTGTCAATAATAAAGAAGTAAAAGGTTTTTATCAACTTACTTTAAAATCAAAGCGTAGAAAAATATCAAATACTTTTCTAATTGAAGGTTTAAGAGAAATCAAACTTGCCATTCAACATAATTGGGAAATTAAACAACTACTTTTTTGTCCACAAATAATTTCTGAAGAAAATTTAAATGAATCGATTGAAAATGAGACAGAAAAAATTGAAGTTTCTCAAGAGATATATGATAAACTTGCCTACAGAAATTCAACAGAAGGTGTAATTGCAATTACAAATTGTAAAAATCATGATTTAAAAAACATAAAATTTAAATCGAATAATCCTTTAATTATTGTGATAGAAGCCACTGAAAAGCCCGGTAACATTGGAGCTATATTAAGAACTGCCGATGCAGCAAATATCGATGCAGTAATTATTGCAAACCCAAAAACAGATCTTTATAATCCAAATGTAATTAGATCAAGTGTAGGCTCTATCTTTACTAATAGTATATATGTTGGAAATACAAAAGAGATAATCTCATTATTGAAAAATAAAAACATTAAAATATTTGCTAGTTCTCTTCAAACAGATGAATTATATCACAATCAAGATTACACTAAGTCTTGCGCTTTAATAATAGGAACTGAAGACAAAGGGATTTCTAAAGATTGGGCAGAAAATTCGTTTAAAAATATAAAAATACCAATGAAGGGAGAAATAGACTCGTTAAACTTATCCAATGCAGCTTCAATATTAATTTATGAAGCTTTACGTCAAAGAAATTTCACTTAAAAATCTTTATAATACTATTGTCTAATAAAATTGTTTGTGGTATTTTTAATACATATGTCACTAACTGAAGTAGAAATAGAAAATAATGCAATAGCTAAAGAATATAAAGAGCTTCTTAAAATTAGCTACCAAACTCTATCAGCTACTGATAAAAAACTCATTAGAAAAGCTTTTGATATTGCCGTTGAAGCTCACAATGGTCAACGAAGAAGATCTGGAGAAGCATATGTCTTTCATCCCATTGCTGTTGCCAAGATAGTCTCATCTGAAATTGGACTTGATGCTACATCAATTGCTGCTGCATTAATTCATGACGTGGTTGAAGATAATGAAAATTATTCCATTAATGACATAGAGCAAATGTTTGGCAAGGTAGTTGCTAAAATTGTTCATGGACTGACTAAAATATCCAAACTTAGTAAAAGTTCTGATGTTTCATTACAAGCTGAAAATTTTAAAAAGATGTTATTAACTCTAAATGATGACATTAGAGTTATTATAATTAAAATTGCAGATAGATTACATAATATGCAAACTATGTATTCTATGAAACCGGATAAACAAATCAAGATTGCTTCTGAAACACTTTATATTTATGCTCCACTAGCGCACAGAATAGGGTTATATAATATTAAAAGTGAATTAGAAGATTTAGGATTAAAATATCTAGAGCCAGATGTTTATAACGATATCTCTAGCAGATTAATTGAAAGTAAAGAAGAACAAGATCATTACATAGAAGAAATTAATAAAACCTTAAGTGGAAAATTAAACTCCGAAAAATTAAAATACCAAATTAAAGGAAGACCAAAATCAATTTATTCTATCAGAAATAAAATGATAAAAAAGGGAGTTTCATTTGATGAAGTGTATGATAGGTTTGCGGTAAGGATTGTTTATAAGTCAAGTTTAAAAAATGAAAAGTTTTTAGCTTGGAAAATTTACTCAATTGTAACTGATTTTTTTACTCCTAATCCAATAAGACTAAGAGATTGGATTTCATCACCAAGGTCGACAGGTTATGAGGCTCTTCACATAACTGTTGTTGGCCCTAAGAATAGATGGGTTGAAGTTCAAATAAGAAGTGAAAGGATGAATGAAATTGCAGAAAAAGGATATGCTGCACATTACAAGTATAAACAAGAAGGAGATAATGAGGGTAGTTTAGACCTTTGGTTAAATAAAATTCAAGACACTTTAATTAATAATAATAACAATGCTGTAGATTTTGTAGAGGAATTTAAACTTAATTTATATTCAGAAGAAATATTTGTATTTACACCAACTGGTGAGTTGAAATCATTACCTAAAAATGCAACATCATTAGACTTTGCTTTTAGCATTCATACAGAAATTGGTCTTAAAACTAGAGGTGTTAAAGTAAATGGAAAATTGGTTCCATTAAATTATAAATTACAAAGTGGAGACAGAGTAGAGATTTTAACATCTGAGAAAACTAAACCGAATGCAAACTGGCTTGATTATGCTAATACCGCAAGAGCAAAAAACAAAATAAAATCGTCTCTAAACGAGGAAAAGAAAAAATTAGCTGAAGAAGGAAAAGAAATTCTAAGAAGAAAACTTAAACAACTTAAAATTAAGCTAAACGATAGTTCAATAAATGAACTTATCAGATTTTTTAAATTAAAAACTAGTTTAGATTTATTTTATCGTGTTGGTATTAATACAATAGATAATCCAATGCTAAAGAAATATGCTAGTTCTAGAAGTAATGTATTAATGAGTTTCTTGAAAAATAGTATAAGAAGAAAACCCAAGGAATTTGATTTAAATAAGCAAGAAATTACTCAGAAGTATGATATGCTAGTTTTTGGAAGTGACGAGGAAAAGCTTGAATATAAGCTATCAAAATGCTGTAATCCAATTCAAGGAGATGGTGTATTTGGATTTTTAACAATTAATGATGGAATTAAAGTACATAAATTTAATTGTCCTAATGCATTAAGCTTACAGTCAAATTATGCATACAGAATAATAAATGCAAAATGGATAGACTCTTCACAACAAGATTTTACTGTAATTATTAACATAAGTGGTATAGACACATTTGGACTAGCTAATAATATTACAAAGGTTATTTCAGATAATATGAATGTAAATATGAAAAAGCTAAATTTTCAAACAAATAGCGGTGTTTTTAGTGGAAGTATTACAATGTTAGTTAAGAGTAATAATTATGCTATGAAAGTTATGGAAAAAATAAAAAAACTTAATGGTGTAGAGAAGGTTAAAAGAATATAATTTTTATAAATTAGCAATATGAGTTCAAAGACGCATTCAAAGAATCAAGAGATTGTAAAAAATGCATTTACAAATTTTTTAGAGAGTAATGGTCATAGAAAAACTCCTGAAAGATATGCTATTTTACAGGAGATATATAACAGTGATATACATTTTGATATTGAGTCGCTATATATTAAAATGAAGAATAAAAAATATAGGGTATCAAGAGCTACACTTTACAATACTATTGAATTATTACTAGACTCTTCTTTAGTACGAAGACACCAATTTGGGAACAATCAAGCTCACTATGAAAAATGTTTTTTTGATAAACAACATGATCATTTAATTATAAGTGATACAGGTGAAGTTATCGAATTCTGTGATCCAAGAATTGAAACTATAAAGAAAACAATTGAAGAAGTTTTTGATGTTGAAATTGAAAATCACTCATTGTATTTCTATGGTAAAAAAAATAAAAAAAATAAAAAAATATGAGTGTCGATTTATTACTAGGTTTACAATGGGGAGATGAAGGTAAAGGTAAAATTGTTGATGTTTTAACCTCTAAATACGATATAATAGCAAGATTTCAAGGTGGCCCAAATGCTGGACATACACTTGTTTTCAATGGACGTAAACACGTATTACATACTATTCCCTCTGGTATTTTTCATGAAGACAAAATAAATTTAGTTGGAAATGGAGTTGTAATAGATCCTGTGATATTCAAAAAAGAGTTAGATAAACTAAAAGAAGTTGATGTTGATTATAAAAAATCAATGCTTATTTCAAGAAAAGCGCATTTAATATTACCAACTCATAGAATAATTGATGCCGCAAGTGAAAAAGCCAAGGGTAAAAAGAAGATAGGATCAACCTTAAAAGGAATTGGCCCAACATACATGGACAAAACAGGAAGAAATGGGATTAGAGTTGGTGATTTAGAGTCTAAAAATTGGTTAATTAAATATAGAAACTTGGCTAATAAACATCAAAAGATGGTAAAGTTTTATGATGTAGATATTGAATACAATCTTGAAGAGCTTGAAAAGGAATTTTTTAGTGCAATTGAAGTATTAAAAAGTTTAAACTTTACTGATTCTGAAGAATATATATTTAATGCCCAAAGAAATAGTAAATCGATTTTAGCTGAAGGAGCTCAAGGATCTTTACTAGATATTGATTTTGGTACATATCCTTACGTAACTTCGTCTAACACAACTGCTGCTGGTGCCTGTACAGGCTTAGGAGTAGCTCCAAATGCAATAAAAAAAGTTTATGGAATATTTAAAGCATATACAACTAGAGTTGGGTCTGGACCATTCCCTACAGAACTCTTTGACAATGATGGAGAGACAATGGGTAGAGTTGGAAAAGAGTTTGGTGCAACAACAGGTAGATCTAGAAGATGTGGTTGGTTAGATCTTGTAGCTCTTAAATATGCATGTCAGATCAATGGAGTAACAGAGCTAATGATGATGAAAGCTGACGTCCTCTCTGGTTTCAAAACTATCAAGGTTTGTACATCTTACATGTATAAAGGAAATGAAATAGAACATTTCCCATATGATATAAAGAACGAAAATGTAGAGCCAATTTATAAAGAGTTTAGAGGTTGGAATGAAGATCTGACCCAAAAAGAAAGTTTTGAGATTCTACCAAACACATTGAAAGAGTATATTAGCTTTATTGAAAAGGAATTAAATATCCCAATATCTATTGTTTCTGTTGGCCCGGATAGAAAACAAACAATATTTGTATAAATAGATACAATATCAATTTGAAAAAAAAAGTTAACATATACTTATTCATTTCATTACTTTTAATTTCATTACCAAATATATTTTGTCAAGAAAATACACGTATTCAAATTGATAGTGCTGGTTTTTTTGAAAAGGATGATAAAAAGTTTACAAAAGCTACAGTTTTAACAAGAGATAATAAAAATAAAGTCAAAATATCTCATGATGGTGTTGATATGTGGTGTAACCAAGCTTTCTTCTACGAAAACAGAAATTACATCGAAGCATATGGAGATGTTGTTCTTAAACAAGGTGATACAATTAATTTAAACTCTCAGTATTTAGAATATGATGGAGATACAAAAATCGCATTTGCAAGTGGTAAAGTAAAACTATCAGAACCTAATTCTGTTTTATTTACTGACTCACTGTATTTTGACAGGAACAAACAAGAAGCATTTTACAATAATTATGGAAGAGTTATTAAAGAAAAACAAGATACAATTGACAGTAAAATTGGCAATTACTTATTAGAAAACAAAAAATATGAATTTAAAATCAATGTATTACTTAAAAACCCTAAATATAAAATAAACACACCCAGACTAGATTTTTATACCGAAAATGGTCATGCTTATTTTTATGGACCAACAGAAATAAAAAGTAAGGAATCTAATATCTTTTGTGAATTAGGTTATTATAATACCAATAATGACACTGGATACTTCATTAAAGAAGCAAAAGTTGATTTTAACAACACTACTATTCTAGCTGACAGTATATATTTTGATAGAAATTTAAATTTTGCATCTGCAACAAATAATATTAAAATTATAGATACTATTAATGAAAATATAACAAAAGGTAATTATGCAGAAATATTCAAGAATAAAGATTCTATGTTTATAACTAAACGTGCTATAATTGCTTCTAAACAAAATAAAGATTCTCTATATATTCATAGCGATACAATTTTAATAACTGGAAATGAAGAAAATAGGGTAATTAGAGCTTTTAAAAATGCTAGAATATTCAAGCAAGATTTAAGTGGTAGAGCAGATTCAATTCATTATGATAAATCTAAAGGATTAGCTCAATTTATAAATATTAATAAAAAACTAGATTTATCATTCACAAAGTCTAAAAAACCAATATTATTTAATTTTAACAATCAAATCACTGGGGATACTATAATTTTGAAGTTTGAAAAAACCACAAATAAAATTGATTCTTTGATAGTTTTTAATAATGCTTTTATTATCGAAAAAGACACTTTAGGAACAGGCTTTAATCAAATTTCTGGAAAATTATTGCAAGGAAAATTTTATGACAATGAATTAAAAACAATAGATATTATTAAAAATGCAGAATCTATTTACTATTTAAGAAATGATAAAAAAGAATTAGTCACCATTGATAAATCTAAATCTGCCAAATTAAAAATATTTTTTAAGTTAACCGAAATTGAAAAGATCCAAAAAATTAATCAAATAGATGGAAAAACATATCCAGAAGAAGAATTTACTGAAAATATACAATTATTAAAAGGCTTTAATAATCGGCTTAATGAAAAGATCTTATCAATTAATGAGCTTTTTAAACTAGAAAAAGAATAAAAATAAAAAAAGAATTTCACAAATATCAAGCTCAAGTAACCCCGCACCCTCTAGAATTAGAAGTTAAGAAAGCTATTGGTTGTTATATTTTCGATTGTAATAATAAAAAATATTTAGATTTTATAGCCGGAGTTTCTGCTTGTAGTTTAGGGCATTGTCACCCTAAAGTCATTGAAGCAATTAAAAAACAACTCGACGAATATCTACATGTAATGGTATATGGTGAATTTATACTTAAACCTGCTGTTGATTTAACTAAATTATTATCACAACATTTGCCAGTTGAATTAGATTCGACATACTTGACTAATTCTGGTACAGAAGCAATTGAAGGTGCTATAAAATTAGCAAGAAGGTATACAGGAAGGAAAGAAATAATTGGAGCAAATAATGCCTATCATGGAAGTACATTAGGAGCTCTAACCCTAATGGGTAAAATAGAAAACAGAAAACCTTTTGAGCCATTAATACCAGAAATGAATTTTATAAACTTTAATAATCTAAATGATATTAAAAAAATCACTTTCAAAACTGCTGGAGTAATTTTAGAAACTATTCAAGGTGCAGCAGGTTTTATTGAACCTGAGAAGGACTATCTAAAATTAGTTAGCCAAAAGTGTAAAGAGGTTGGAGCATTACTAATATTAGATGAAATTCAACCTGGAATAGGTCGTACAGGTAAATTATTTGGATTTGAAAACTATAATTGTATTCCAGATATAATAGTAACTGGAAAAGGACTTGGTGGCGGAATGCCTATTGGGGCATTTATTAGCTCAAATAAAATTATGAATACAATTAGTAATAACCCAAAATTAGGTCATATTACTACTTTCGGTGGTAATGCAGTTATAGCAGCTTCTGCCTATCAAACATTAAAAATAATCACAGAATCGAGTTTAATGAAGCAAACATTAAGCAAAGAAATTATAATTAGAAACAAATTAAAGCATCCTCTAATAAAAGAAATAAGAGGAAAAGGATTAATGTTAGCAATGATTCTAGAGAGTGCAGAAATAGCAGATAAATTAGTTATTAAATGTAAAGAAAATGGTCTACTGCTATTTTGGTTGTTAATAGAAAAAAGAGCCGTTAGAATTACACCTCCACTTACAATAAGCACAAAAGAAATTTTAATAGGATGTAATATAATTATTGAGCAACTAGAAAATTTATCTGGAAGTGTTAATTAATTTGTTATAAATAATACAATAAAAACAACTAATTAATATCATAGTGTCTTAATTTTGATTAAATCAATAAATTGATTTTTATGGAATATGAAGAATTCGACAACAATAAAAGCCTTTCACTTACAAGGTTTGAAAAAATGTTAAAAACTAATAGAATTCTATTTTTTGATTCAAATGAATTTGAAAATATTATATCATATTATTTAGAAAATGGTAAAATTAATTTTGCTAAGAAGGCTATTAAATTAGGCTTAGAGCAACATCCAGACTCATCAAATTTAGCTTTATTTGAAATTGAAATTTTAATTTTTGAGAACAAGCTAGATAATGCCGAAAAATTATTAGAAGCTTTAATCTTATCTGAGCCTTCAAATGAAGAAGTATACATTCAAAAAGCTAACATATATTCAAAGAAAAAACTTCACCAAAAAGCAATACTCTGCTTAAATAAAATATTAGATTTTAATCCTGAAAATGCGGAAGTATATTCGCTGATTGGAATAGAATATTTATTTATGGAAGATTTTGAAAATGCAAAATTCAATTTCATCAAATGCCTCAATTATGATGACTCAGATTATAGTGCATTATATAATATTGTCTATTGTTTTGAAATCTTAGAACAAAACAATAAAGCCATTGAATATTTAAATACTTATTTAAACACTAACCCCTACTGCGAAGTAGCATGGCACCAACTTGGTAAACAATACTTATTTTTTAAAAACTACGCTAAAGCTATATCAGCGTTTGATTTTGCTATAATTTCAGATGAGTATTTTATTGGAGCATATATAGAAAAAGGGAGAGCATTAGAAAAAATTAATAAATATAATGAGGCAATAGAAAATTATAAGTTAATAATTGCTTTAAAGGATGAATCTAGTTACCCTTTACTAAGAATGGGGATTTGCTATAACAAAATAAGTAACTACAAAAAAGCAATACAAAACTTAAACGACTGTATTCAAGTTGATCCTCAATTAAATAAAGCATGGTACCTACTGGCTGAAATTTATTATAAGAACCAAAAATACAATAGTGCTATATTAAGTATAAAAAAAGCTTTAGATATTAATTCAGAAAAAGAATATTACTGGAAATTATATGCTAAAATTAATATTGGACTTAAGCTATATGAAGAAGCAGACATTGGTTTCCAAAAAGTTATAGAATTGGGAGAAGCGGATGAAAGTATTTGGTTGGCAAAAGCAGATACACTGATAAAATTAGGCGAATATAATTATGCGATTGATATATTAGAAAAATGCTATGAACTTTTCGAAGATAAATCAATAATATTATACCGATTTTCGGGAATTTATTTTTTACAAAATAAAATAGAAGATGGTATCGTACAACTAAAAAAAGCCATATCAGTAAACAAAAAAAATAAATATATTTTTAAAGAGTTATTTGGGGTTATAGCAAAATATAAATATCTAGAAAAAATATTAAAATAAACATTAAACATCGCACAATGAATAGTAAGTCCTTTGAAAATATTAAATTATATTTTAAGGGAATGGCTATGGGTGTAGCTGATGCGTTTCCTGGGATATCTGGTGGTACTATGGCTTTAATTCTTGGGATATACAAAGAACTTATTGGCTCAATTAGTGTTATAAACTTTTCGTTATTTAAAACTTTAAAAAATGAAGGGTTTAATGAGTTTTGGCGGAAATTAAATGGTACTTTTCTATTAATACTATTTTCTGGCATTATCTCTAGCTTGGTTGTATTTATGAATATTGCTAGCTTTTTAATTGATAATTTTCCAATATTAATTTGGTCTTTTTTTCTAGGTCTGGTTTCAGCTAGTATCTACATTATTTTAAAACCAACTGATTTATTTAATTTTAATAAAACTCAGAATATATTAATAAACTGGTTTTTATTACTTTCAAGTTTGTATATATCCTACTTATTAACAAGTTTGCCAGAAATAAACAACTTAAATGAAAATTTAATATTTATATTTTTTGCAGGATTAATAGCTAGCTGCGCAATGATTTTACCAGGAGTTTCTGGATCATACATTTTAGTAATATTAGGCTTGTACAAAACCATGAGTAAAGCATTAATAAATTTAGAATTAGATAAAATAGTAATCTTTGGATTTGGAGTCATATTGGGTTTAACATCATTTAGCAAGCTAGTTAAATGGGGGTTTGATAAATTTCCAAATAAAATTTTAATTGCAATGACGGGGTTGATTATTGGATCTATTCATAAACTATGGCCTTGGAAATCAAATGAAATAAATATTCTTCCTACGAATTATTCTGAGTATAATTACCTGATAGAATCAATAGTATTATTTATCATTGGATTTTTATTAATTTTCTTACTAGAAAAAACCAACAAGAATCAAAATATTGAAAAATACTAATCAAATTAAAAACAATCTCCTAACAATTCTTAAAGGAATAATCATGGGAACTGCTAATAAAGTTCCTGGTGTTTCTGGGGGTGTAGTAGCTTTGGCTCTAAACTTTTATGATGAATTATTAAATTCAATGAAAAATATAAATATTAAAAATCTCTTGAGCTTTAAATTCAGAGATGCATTTAAAAATTCAAATAAATCTTTGTTATTATATATATGCTTGGGCATAATAATTAGTTATTTTTCTACATCAAAATTATTAGACTTTTTATTAAATAAATATGAATTATTAGTTTGGAGTGTGTTTTTTGGACTTGTTATTGGTACAATTATACATTTAAAACAGAAAATAAATAATTGGAATAATAAGTCAATCTCTTTAATTATTTTAGGTATAATTACAGGTTTAATAATTAGCTATCTAGATCCAATGACAGAAAATACAAACTTATTTTTTGTATTTATTTGTGGAATTTTAAGTATATGTGGTATGATAATCCCAGGTTTATCTGGTTCATTTTTATTGATATTACTGGGAAACTATGTGTTATTATTAGTCGATAGTGTAAATGTACTCTTTGATAGTATTTCATCTATCATTAGGGGAGATTTAGAATTTTTACAAAACTCCTATACAACAAGCAGATTAAAAATAATAGCTGTATTCACCCTTGGGTCATTAACAGGATTAGTTTTGTCATTACTTTTAAAAAGATTTAACAATTCTATCCAATCAATAATATTTGGTTTTATAATTGGATCTTTAGGAGTATTGTGGCCTTGGAAAACTACAAATCCAGAAAACTTAAACATTACACGTTATTTACCTGAAATAAATGACAGTTTTTTTATTGCAATTTTACACATTTTAATTGGCACTATAATCGTACTTATATTAAGTAAATATGAAAGATCAAAAGCAAAATAAAATTTATGGGCTAATTGGTAAAAACATTAATTATTCATTTTCAAAAAAATTCTTCAATAATAAATTTGAAAAGGAAAAAATAAAAGCTGTTTATACTAATTTTGATATTAAAAAAATAGAAGAATTTAAGAACGTTGTTAATAAATTTAATGTATGTGGATTAAACGTTACTATTCCTTACAAAGAATCTATAATAAATCAATTGGATTATATTAATCCAATTGCAAAGGAAATTGGAGCAGTTAATACAATAAAATTTCAAAATAATATTTTGAGTGGGTATAATACAGACTATTTAGGTTTTTATAAATCTATTGAAAATTTAATTAAGCCAAATACAAAGGCTCTTATTTTAGGTACAGGAGGGGCTTCTAAGGCAGTAGCATATGCATTAAAAATACTAAAAGTTAAATATCTGTTTGTTTCAAGGTCAAAAAAAAATAAAGATTATATAAGCTATAGTGATATAAATCAAGAGATAATTGATAATCATAAATTAGTAATTAATTGTACACCCATTGGAACTTATCCTGTGACTGAACAAATTCCTCAAATCCCAATTAGTTTAATAAACGATAGCCATATAGTCTATGATTTGATATATAATCCAACTAAATCTCTTTTACTAAAAAAAAGCCAAGAAAATGGAGCTACAATAATAAATGGCTATCAAATGTTAGAGAATCAAGCATTAGAATCATGGAAAATTTGGAATTCAAATCATTAAAAAACCTTAGCATCGTTCCAGTGTTTGTTAAGTTCACTAGAAGTCATTTCCGAAATTGGTTTTTCTAATTTGTCAGCAATCCTTTCTAAATAATTAAATCTATTAATAAATTTAATATTTGTTTTTTCTAAAGCTTTTGCCGGGTTTATTTTATTATAACTAGCATAGTTAATTAAGGAAAATAATATATCTCCAAACTCTTCTTCCAT
>Ga0206131_10004050_pt1 | contig 16343 bp, 17 predicted proteins | sample Helgoland_Spring_FD_148636 | JGI IMG/M metagenome (GOLD analysis project Ga0206131, IMG submission 148636) | Pelagic subsurface seawater microbial communities from Kabeltonne, Helgoland, North Sea - Helgoland_Spring_Bloom_20160517_1 | ecosystem: Environmental > Aquatic > Marine > Epipelagic ...
TAAATTCAAAGATAAAAGTGAGTAATTAAATGCTAACGCTCTTTTAGAATAAACACCATTAATTTCAATTAACAGCTGAAAATATAAAGTTATTTAATTGTTTATTATTTTTAAATAATATTTAATTGTATTTTCAATTGAAAATCTCTTTTTTATATCAATATTAATTCTTATTGCTTTTTCTTTGAGGCCCATTTTATCATTATAAATTTGGATAAGCTTATTTGTCAATTCCAAAGGTTTTACCTCCTTAGAAATTTTATAACTGTTATTACTATTTAAATATTCATTAAAATCACCAACATTTTCACAAACTACAGATGGCACATTAAAAACTCCAGCTTCTTTAACAACTGTACTACTCCCTTCTGATTCTGAAGTATGAACCAATAAGTCTGAAATATTAATATAATCTAAGACATTGTTTATATGTCCTGTGAAAATTACATTTTCTTGAAGATTGTTTTCTATTACAAAGTTATTTAAAATACTTTTTTGCTCACCATCTCCCACTAAAATTAATTTAAAATCATAACCTTGATGAATAATATTTTTAAAAGCTTTTAGAATTAGTAATTGCCTTTTGAGTGGTATAAATCAACCAATATTTATCAATGTAAAAGATGGTTTTAAATTTAAATTAAAGTTAGGATCAATATTATTATATAAATCGAAGTTATAACCGTTATTTACTCTAAAAACTTTATTAGGACTAACACCTTCTACATTGATCATTTGATCTTTTACCTTATCAGAAATTGCAATTATATTTTTTGAAAGCGTATTAATTATCTTATCAAATATTTTTGCCATTCTGTTGTTACCATTATATACATAATCAGAATGATGCCTTGTCATAATACACTTTGCATTTATAAAGAATTGAGCAATTGATAATATAAAGTTATTTACTTGAGTATGTGAGTTGACAACATCTATTTTGTTTTTATTGCAATAATAAATCAAATGATAAATTTTCTTAAGATACCCTATCTTCCTAATAGACTCTACTTTAACCCCTTGCTTTTCTAAATAGAGTTGAAGATTTCCTTTTTTACAGTGACTTAGAAAATATACTCTAAAAGATTTTTTTTTTAACTCTAATATTAAAGAGATTAAATCAATACTAATTTGTGAAGAAGAATAGTATATTAAAATTGACCTTTTCATTTAATAATTATAGAGTTTTTGATAAATGTCTCTATGAACTTGAAAGGAGTAATTTTTAGTTACTAATTTTAATCCATTGTTTGCAATTTCTTCTAATTCATCTTTATGCTTTATAACATATAATATTTTCTTTTCAAGGTCGGTTAAATCTTCAGAATTATAATATAAAAGACAATCTCTCGGTATTACCTTTTTGATTTCTGGAATATCTGAAGAAATGACAATTAATTTTGCTGCTAACATTTCAAGTAATGCCACAGGACTTCCTTCTTTTAGTGATGGAAATATACCGAATGAAGCATTTACTAAATATGGATAAATATCCTGAACAGGTCCAATTAACTCAACATTTTTTATGTTATTTTTCTTGATAAAATCAAGAATTTCACCTCCAGTTTCATCTGGCCCTATTAATTTTAACTTATAATTTTTAAGGCTTAAATTTTTCCATGCATTTAAAAGAAAAAAATGACCCTTTAAGTGATTGATTCTTGAAATATAAATAAAATTATCTTGAACTGATTTTTTCTTTTCAAAACCCTTAAAATCTACGGCATTGCCAAATGTAATCGTATCATATCTTCTTTTATTTCCAAAAAAGTTATTTTCTTCGCTTACAAAATGAAATAATGTATTTCTATTAAAAAAATAAAATAGAGTCCTTTTTAATAGAGTTGAAATTATATTTTCATTTTTTCCAAAGACTTCACAATGAATAGTCATTATTCTTCGATTTTTCTTTGAAAATAGAAATGTTGATGTCCATGCTAAGTATGTAAAATGAAAATGAATTATGTTAGGTTCAAAATTTAATAAGACTTTATTAATCAACTTTATTTCAAGCCTCTTTGCAAAAAAAGAATTTAACTTATAAATCGAATAAGTTCTCCAGGGAAAATACAAATTATGTACTACAACATTCCTTTTAAAAGTATTATCTGTGATCCCTGTATTTTCTCCTGTCCAATTTAATATCAAAACCTCATCATCTACTTTTATAACATTGTTGATATGGTTAACTACTACTTTTGTGACCCCACCAATATTTAAATCTTTTACAAAAAGAACTATTTTCATTTTATATCGCCTCTAAATTTTGACCACAAATACATTATCCTAGGATATCGATAAATTAATCTAATAATAAAAGATAGATCTTTTAGATTTCGCTTTAAAATATCAATAAAAATTTTCAAATCAACTGATGTTAATTTTTTGCTTCCTCCAAAAATGATCATATCTCTTGAATATGAAATAAGATGCTTTTGATCAATCTGATTATAATAAGTTTCGATAAATTTAATACATGATGGGAAATCAATATTTCGTACTACACCTTTTTCCCAATTAACTATAACCGTAACCTCTTCATCACAATAGAATTTATATTTATCTGAAAATCTAATAAATAGATCAAGGTCTTGGTGTCTTTTGTAAGTCTCATCCCACATAACATCAGAAATACTTTCTTTTGTATAAAAATGGCTAGGTGTAGGTGCTACACCACCAGAAAACAAATAATTTGCAAAACTTTCAGTATTGATGTATGCCTTTTTTTTCTTAGACTCAAAGCCGTCGAATAGCAAAAAGCTACCATAAATACCATCACAACCCCATTCCTTTATTTTTGCAAGTCTACGATTTAGATGATTAGCCATAAATTCATCATCGGAATCTAACATTGCAATATATTCTCCTTTTGCCATATTGATTCCTATATTTCTTAAAATATTGGCATTACCAACGTGATGATGAGAAATTATCTGGAACCTTTTATCTCTACTAGTGAAAGAGTCTATTACATTTAATGTATTATCGGTAGAGCCATCATCAACAATAAGACACTCCCAATTAGTATAAGTTTGATTTTTTACTGACTCTAAAGTTCTTATAATCAGTTTTTCTCTGTTGAATACAGGTATAATAATTGAAATCAATGGATTTTTGGCCATATTTGCTTTCTTGTTTTAGATGAAAATAATAAAATAAGACTTATTTAAATAAAAACACCAATGATTATAAAAAGTAGAATATTTTGTATTTATCCTAAAAATATTACACCTTATAAATAAGCTATACTCACTATAGTAAATAATGATCTAAAAAATTGTAGATAAATATTTTTCAAAAGATCTTTTATATTTAGTTTAATAAGTTTTAAAACAATATATAAATTAGTAATAGAACCTATACAGCAAGCAACTAAATAGCATAAGGCTACTTTCTCTATTGACCTTAAATAACTGCCCACAGAGAAAATGCTATCTATTCTAGGTTGGAATGATTATGCAGACTAATGGTTTTTTCACTGTTAATTAGTTATTTTATGTAGACTATCAATCGTGACTTCTCCCTCAAAAAGAAACTTATTCTTTTCTATTTTTTCAGTAGACCAATTCCACCATTCTAACTTTTCAAGTCTATTTATAACTTCTTTTTCAAACCTATAACGAATAACTTTAGCTGGAGATCCAGCAACAATACTAAAAGCAGGAACATTGCTAGTAACCACACTATTTGCAGCAATTATAGCTCCATTATTAATAGTTACCCCTCCCAAAATAATACAATGCGCACCTATCCATAAACCATTTAATTTTCCCATATAAAGTTTAGGAAATCTTCGACAAAATTTTCTGATTTAAAATCAATAAACTTAAGAGTTCCATTTTGGATTAAACCTTTATAATAATCAAAACCAATTTGATTAATAACCAGGCAGGGAATATTATAACTTAACGCCTCTAGGGTTGAGCCTGATGAATGAGTAACATGTACTTTGGCATTTGACAAAACTATTGGCAAAGGATACTCAGAAACATCTCTTAAAATTATTTTATCTATGACCCCCTTTTGTTGTAATAATTCTTCAACATGTAATATGGAAACATCTTGTCTTGGATGAAGTCTAATAACCCATTTTTCTTTAGTTTTCTTAATTGTTCTTATTAACTTATCTGAAAAAATATCTTCTAATGTATATGGACTAGGCTGTAGTGTATAAACAATATAATCTGAGAAGTTATATTCAATATTCTGACTTTTTAAAAAGTTAATCCAAGGATGCCCCCCGATAAAATAATCATATAAAACATTCTTTGAGGACCATCTATCAATTGCTTTAGAACTAAAATAATCCCAACACCAAAACACACGTGGCAACACAGAATAGCCGGAATCAGGAATATTAGACCAAGACCCATAACATAGATGCTCGTCAACCTGAGGACCGTGTTGCATTTCAATTGTTTCAATTTTAAGAAAGTTAGCAGCAGCAACAATTGCCATTACATCTAAAGAATAATAACATAATATATATATTCTTTTTGGCTTTGAAAGTTTAAAGATTTTTGTGAAAAATTTAATTCTCAATGAGAGATCCTTCATTTTTAATAAAGTAGATTCTAAATTAATATTAAAATCAACATTACATAGTTGTTCATCATTTTTCAAATCTTCAAAAAAAGATGACAATCCAGAGAGATTAAATTTCATTTTATTAACTGATTTTCTAAAACTAGAATAATAGTAAACATATTTAGCAACATTAAATACTTTATGAGAATTATATAGATTATCATAATTCGCACTACCATACTCTAAAAAATATGAGTCTTCATATTTTTCATCTAAATGTATTAAACTATCAAAAAACTTATTGAAATCTTTGTTTTTAAACTTAGTTCTATGTGAATCCCCAGAAACAAATATATTTTCAACTTTTTTTATTTTATAAAACACCCAGAGATTACCAATAATAAATTTTATAAAATTCTTCAACTGAATAGGAAGTAGTTTTACCAAACTTTTCTTCTTTAAAACTCGAGGTTGTTTTAAAACATTAGCAGGTGAGTCAGAATTGCTTTTTGATAATAAAAAGAAAAATATATCAATTCTTAAAATAGGCCATAGATGAATACCGTTAAACTTCCAACTATTAACAGGGTACTTAGTCTCTAAAGAAATTATAAACTCTTTTATATCAACTCTAGTATTAATCATTTTTAATCCTCAAGTAATCCACAGGCTTTCCAATATCTATCCAATCCTCATTAACACTAAAAACCTTAACTTTTAAAGATTCTTCTTTAGCTTTTATAAATAAGTTTGGCATGTCATAATATTCATTAATTGGTAATAATGGCAACATACTTGAATTAAGCAAATAAACCCCAAGGTTAATATTAAAAGTAGTTGTCGGCTTTTCTTTTAAAGCAATTAAATTTTGATGTTCATCAAAAGTTACTTCAGCAAATGGATTAGTATAGCTTTCTTCTTTTGTACACATTATTGCATCTGCATTATTTAGCAAATAAAAATTAAGCATTGATTGATAATCTAAATTTGATATTATATCACCGTTTATTACAAAAAATGGTTCTTTAAATTTCTTTTTTTTCAATAAACTTAATGCGCCAGCTGTACCAAGTTTCTTGTCTTCTATCAAATATTCAATTTCTACACCTAACGCTTTTCCGTCTTTAAAATATTCTTGAATAATCTCTTTTTTATGATTTAAGCAGATTATAAATTTATAAAAACCTTGATGCTTAAATGACTCAACTATATACTCCAATATAGGCTTACCTTTTATCTGAAGCATTGGCTTAGGAATATCTTTAGTAAAATCTTCTAATCTTGAACCAAGCCCACCAGCCATAATGAATATATAATTCTCCTTATAATCAACATCAAAATCATTTAACAGATATACTTTTTTTAAACATCCTTTATCATCAACTAAAGGTATATGTAATCGTCTATTCTTTTTTAAACAAGCAATAATTTCTTCTTTTGGTGTGCTGTGATGTAATGTTAATGGTGTTACATTTATTATATCTAAAACCTCTTTCTTTTGATTTAGCAATGCTTTTCTTACATCACCATCCGTTACAATACCAAATAGCTTCTCCAAATCATCAACCACAGCAATGAATCCCACACCAAATGAATCTATCTTTTTTATTATATCCTCAAATGAGTTTAACTCATTAATATTGACTTTATAACTATTCATAAAAAACTTCTTTATTGATTGCTTGGTCTACATAGATATTTACTTTTATTTTTTTACCAATAACATCTTCAATTTTAGTATAGTATTTTTCTTGATTCTCAACCATTTTTAAAGACACATCTGAAGCTTTAAGTACTGATCCTTTTAACAAATCTTTATTAACCACACACCGCAATTGCCTATTTCTATATACAACTTCTGTATTGTCAGTTTTAAAAGATTCTTCCTCATTTGTTAATACATACTTTTCAATAAAATCTATTCTTTCTTTTATAACTCTTATTTTTTTAGCATCAATTGCAGATGCTGCATCCACTCTTTTATCTCCCTCAATTATTGTTATATGTTTTTCAAAAAAAGTAGCTCCTAATAACATAGCATAATCATTACTTAAAATTGAAAATTTATCATTATAAGAAGAGTGATCAGCATAACCAATTTCTAATTCAGGAAAAAAATCTTTTAAATACTTTATTTTGCCTATTTTAACTTTTTCTAACTTACTGGGAAATGACTGAAAACCAACCATTAAAACTTTTAATTTATCTTTAAAATAAAGTTGCTTTTCTTTTATTTCATCTAGAGTTCTTCCCCCTATTCCTAGAATGATATTTAATTTAGATTTTTTAATATATTTAAGTAATTCTAAATCATAAAAAGAAACAGAATGAATATCTAAATAAGCAACCTTAAACTTATCTAATAATTTAAAGGATTCTAAATTTAAAGGCATCATAATTATTTCTAACCCTTTACTTAATGTAAACTCAAAAATTTGTTCCCATTCGTTCAGAGAAAAACAATATTTTTTTAATTCATTAAACGAAGTGTTTCTTGTTGAAATAAAATCTGAAGGTTTTGTTAATACTTGAAATTTTATACCATTTACACCAATATTGCTTGATTCTATTATTAGTTTCTTTAAAAAAGCAATATCACCTTCATGATGAAAAGCTGTTTCCGTATATAAAAAAGAGTTAATCATAAAGGTTTATTTTTTTAGAATCATTTGCCCTCCTTAACATATCTTTTTTAAACTCTTCAAATAAAACTTTTTTATCATATGGTAATTTAACTTCTACTGTAGAGGAGAAAGTTTTTACAGGTAAAAAATTGTTAGAGTCATTTTTATAGATTTTAACAATATCCTTAAGTAATAGTTCTTTTCCTTTCAATAATCTTAACAAAGACCTAGTCCTTTGTAAATCATCAGGACTGTCTACAGTTACTGAATAATTCGAATAATCATCATTAAATACCTTTATTACTCCACATTTATATTTATCAGGATCAAAAAGAAACAGCATTAAATATTCACTAACTGAGGTGTCCATTTTCGAATAACAGTCCTTCAGTGCAATAAGAGAAATTACTTCAGCTGAAGCCCCAATTGGAACATCAACTATCCTTACATAATCAAGATCATTTTCAATCAATAATTTTATTTGATTTGGAAAATACTCAATTGATGTTAGTGGGTTATCTCCGGTAATTCTTAACAAGACATCTGCTTGTTCTAAATCTCCGACTGATATCATTCTTTCAATTACCTCATCTTCAGAACCTCTATAGATTTTTATGTCATTCCTAATAGCTACATCCTCTAATATATCATCAACAATATTTATTGATGTACAAATATAAATTTCATCTATTTCTGAAACTTTTTTAATTCTTTGGACTAAAAAATCAATCATAGAAACACCTTTAATTAGGTCTCTTAATACTTTTAAAGGCAAACGTTTAGATACTGTCCTGGCAATAATACACGCTACAACTTTCATAAAAAACTACTCAAAATTATCTTTGTTAATCAATACATCTTCTTCAAGGTCACAATTTAATTTCCTTCCAATAATTGATCTATACTCATTTGGTGGTATTCCAGTTCCTGGTCTTTTGTAAACTAAATCTTCTTCAGTTAACACTGCTCCTTTTTTTATCGATTTAGCTGTTACTATACTACGCCTAAATTTTTCTTTTTTATTTTCTTCAGCTTTAGAGACGCGTTTATGATATTTTCCTAATGCTGCATTAATTTTTTTAGAATCACTACAGAGAAGTTTCATTTCTTCAGGGTTTGCTGAAATATCATGATCCCACCCAGGCATATTTTTATCTAGTGTAAAATGTTTTTCAATCACACAAGCTCCCAATACAACAGATGCTAATGGAACTGATGCTCCAAATGAGTGATCTGAAAAACCAATAGGTAAGTCAAATGCTTTTTGTAGCATTGATATATTTCTTAAATTAATATCTTCATCCTTTGGCGGATATATAGAAATACAGTGCAATAATACTATTTTATTATTCCCTTCATTTTTAATTGTTTTAACAGCGGTTTCAATTTCTGACAAAGTAGACATTCCAGTTGAAACAATTATTGGTTTCATTGTTTTGGCTACATATTTTAAAAAAGGAATATTATTAATATCCATTGAAGCTATTTTAAGAAAGGGCACATCAACTTCCATTAATAAATCAACTTCTGCATTAGAAAAAGGAGACGAACAAAAATCTATTCCCTTAACTTTACAATATTCATTTAATTCATGGTGTTGTTCCGGCTTTAAATAATATTTAGTAACCATTTCTTTTAAAGAACCGAAATGTTTTTTACCTCCATCACCATCATCATAGCTTTGATTACTATCATATTCCTCTTTAGCTATCAACGAATCTGGTGTCCATGATTGAAATTTTACTGCATCACAACCACATGTTACAGCTACATCAATCATTTTTTTTGCAAGATTGACATCACCATTATGATTTGCTCCAATTTCCGCAATAATATAAGGGTTACAAAAATTAAATACTTTTTTTGTTTTTGTTAACTGAACTTTCATATTTGTATTTCTTCCCACCAAAAAGGTCGTTCTATTTTTTTACAATAATTATTTAACTCTTCTAATCTTATAAATTCAAGCTTAGGTTCTAAAGTTTTATATTTAATAAAAAATTCATTAAAAAATTCGTTCTCTTTAGCTAACAAAGCATAATGATTTAATTTTATTTTAAATTCTTTTTTGAATTTATCTAGTGTTAATAGCTTTTTACCTACAATATTATTTTCATGTTGTCTGTAATAGATAAATGTTTCAGAAGTAAAAAATATCTTAACCTCATTTTTAAGTATTCTTGAAAACAAAAACCAATCAACAGCAATTATTTTTTCATCAAAAATAGTATTCTCTGGAAGTATAGCATTACGAATTGCAGTATTCCCAAATCCTAAAAAATTACATTTAAGAATGGATGCCATATTTAATTCGTTATTAAATTCTTGTCTATCTTTCCAATAATTCTCCGTAATAATTTTTCCCTGTTCTGTAACCAAACATAAATCATTAACTATAACATCGTTTTTACTCAATAACAGCTTATTTATTCTTACTCTATTTTCAGGAAAATAATCATCTGTATCACCAAAAATTGTGTACTCAAAATTAGACTCTTTTAAATAATCAAATACCTGTGTTCGTATTTCAGTAGGTGAACCATAAACAGTTCTAATAATATAATTCAATTTGAACTCTTGTAAATACTCAATTAGATTGACTACTCCATCATTAAATAATAATAATGTAAACTGATTATCGGTTTGAACGCTCAACGATTTCAAAAAGGACTTAAAAAACAGTAAGTTATTCGGATAAATAACACTGCAGAAACAGGTTTTTTTCATTCTATTTTCTTTTTAGCGGGGCTGCCAATATAGACACCTGGAAATTTAATATTTTTGGTTATTAATGAATTTGCACCAATAAAAACATCAGAAACAACACTTAGCCCATTAGCAAAAGTAGTGTTAGAACCTATAAAACATTCATCACCAACACTAACATTTCCATTTAAAACAGCATTTGTTGATATATGGCAAAAATCTCCAACTATAGTGCCGTGCTCAATTAGTGCTCTAGTGTTTATAATACAATTCTTGCCAATCCTTGAGAGAGAATTTACAATTGATTGATGCATAACTATTGAACCTTCACCAATTACAGAATTCCTGGACACATAAGCTGTAGACGCCATGATTACTGGTAGTATATATCCAAGTTCTTTTAATAAATTAAACAACTTTTTTCTAATAGTAACCGACTCCATTTGACCGATAGATATTAGAGCATAATCATATTTGTTTCGTAAAATTCTTAAATCATCATCACATCCAATTATTTTGTATCCTAAAATTTCATCTCCAATTTTAGATTTACTATCTATGATTCCTGCAATTTGAAACTCACTCATTGATTCAATAACTTCAATACATGAAAGACAATGCCCTCCACCTCCAATTAATATAATTTCAGGTTTTTCCATTAATTTTTTACACTACTTGGTATATTAACGACTCTTTCTTCTAACCATAAAGCATTAGATAAATCACTTTTTGGGCAGTCTTTAAACATTTCTAATTTATTCATCAATGTCCAAATAGGTCTAGTTATTACTCCATTCTCATTGGTTAATTTAAGAAATTCATCTCTTTCACTTTTATCTTTAAGAACAACATTATTTAACCAGTAATTAGAAGTAGCATTTTTTTGCTCATGAATAAAGCCAATGTTCTGAGATTTTAATAGAAGATGATATTTATGTGCTAACTCTCTTTTTTTTTCAATAAAAGACCCTAGTTGTTCTAACTGCGCACAAGCCAATGCTGCATTTAAGTTAGGCATTCTATAATTATAGCCAATAGCATCATGATTATAATCCCATTTATGTGGTATTTTAGCTTGAGTAGATAAATGTTTTGCCTTTTGAGCTATGGTTATATCATTAGTTACAATACACCCTCCACCACCAGCAGTAACAATTTTATTTCCATTAAAACTAAAAATTCCCAACAAACCAAACGTTCCCGTATGCTTGTTTTTATACCTACTCCCTAAAGATTCCGCAGCATCTTCTACAACTGGTATATTATATTCACTACAAATAGTAATCAACTCATCTATATACAAAGGCAAACCAAATGTATGCATTGGCACACAAGCCGATATTCTTTTCCCAGTTATCTTATTATAACAATTACCATTTTTAAGCTCAGCTATTTCTTTCAAATAAATTGCTAATTTGGAAGGTGACAACCCCAAAGTTTCCTTATCAACATCAACAAAATGTGGTGTAGCATTACAATAGCTTATCGCGTTTGCTGTGGCAATAAAAGTGAGAGGCTGTGTAAGAACTTCATCATCTTTTTTAACTCCAGCAAGTAAGAGGGAAAGATGTAGAGCATTGGCCCCGTTAACAACAGCAATACAATGCTTTGCTCCAGTGATTTCGGACATTTTTTTTTCAAACAGATCGACAAAAGCTCCAACAGAAGAAACAAAAGTAGAATCGATACATTCATTTAAATACTTTTTTTCATTACCAATAAAACGAGGTTCGTGTAAGGGTATGAAGTCCTGATTTGGGAATTGAGATTTGATAAATTGAATAACTTCTTTAAACATTATAAATACCTGCTTTATATTGTTTTAAATTTTCTTTATTATTGAACCAGTTGATAGTTTCTTGTAAGCCACGCTCTAAACTATATTCAACTTTCCAATCAGTATGCTCTATTATTTTTTTGTTGTCACCAAACAACCTAAATACCTCTGATTTTTCAGGTCTGATTCGGCCTTTATCTTGTATGATTTTTGCACTAGGATTAATTAATTCAATTAAGGTATCAGCCATCTTTTGCATGCTAATTTCAGAATTCGTTGCAATATTACACTCATGACCAATTAAACTTTCTGACTCTGCAATGGCGACGAACCCTTTAGCAGTATCTTTAACATATAATAAATCTCTTGTTGGTGTCAAATCACCTAATTTAATTTCTTCAAATCCATTTAACAGCTGCGTTATAATAGTTGGTATTATTGCTCTTGCAGATTGTCTTGGTCCATAGGTATTAAACGGTCTAACAATTGTAATTGGCATATCAAATGAGCGGTAGAAAGAATCAGCCATACAATCAGCTCCTATCTTAGAGGCAGAATAAGGTGATTGTGGTTGCTTAGGGTGGTTCTCATCTATGGGTACATACTTTGCTGTACCATAAATTTCTGAAGTAGAGGTTACTAATACCCGCTCAATATCTAAATCTTTTGCTGCTTGAATAATATTTAAAGTCCCTTTTACATTAGTATCAACATAACTATCTGGTGAATGGTATGAATAGGGAATTGCTATTAATGCTGCTAAATGAAAAACCATATCACAACCTTTCATTGCTATACGCACTCCATTAGGGTCTCTTATATCACCTGTAAAAATCTCAATTTTATTTATTAATCCTTTTGAAAAACTATCTAACCAACCCCACGAATTAAACGCATTGTAATAACAAAAAGCTTTTACTTGAAATCCTTGTGCCAATAATTCTTCAACTAAATGACTTCCTATAAAACCATCTGCACCCGTTACTAAAACTTTTTTATTAATATTCATCCCAAAATAAGTTTTTATAAATATACCCTGCTCTTTTTGATCTAGCATTTTTAAAATCTTTCAACTCAAAATTAAGAATCTTAGAAAAATGATTTGTTTGATCATTATCTTTATTAACAATTCCAACATATAAAAAATAACGATCTGGCTTCAATAAGGGCTGTTCTATTTTTACATTGTAATTATAAATACCAGGTGTTTTTGGTAATCTATTTTTCTTAGAGTCATTTATATCAGAAAACAAAACAAATTCATCCATACTATTTTTTAAATGAAATGATAAAAAAGGGTTTTTAATTTCTGTTTTAATATTAATTTTGATGTTTATAATAAATGGTTTGTGAACTTCATGAATACCATTTAAACAGTTATTACTTTCATCTAAAAGTTGAACTTTTAACAACTCTATATCTTTGTGTTTATTTACGGGTTCAGCCTTTGTTTTATAACCCTCACTATTATCTGACAAATAATATTCAATAACTTTTGAAGTTTCTCCTAAAAACTCAACACTTCCATTTTTAAGTAAAATACTTTTTGGACAAAGCCTGCTGATAGATGACATATCATGACTTACAAATAAAACCGTCCTTCCTTCACCTTTGGACACAGCTTGCATCTTCCCAATAGCTTTTTTTTGGAACTCTGCATCACCCACTGCTAAAACCTCATCTACAATTAAAATTTCTGGCTCTAAAAATGCAGCAATAGCAAACCCCAAGCGAACGGTCATGCCTGATGAGAACCTCTTTGTTGGCGTATCCAAATATTTTTCAATTCCAGCAAAATCAACGATTTCGTCTAGTTTTGAGGTGATTTCATTTCTCCGCATTCCCATTAAAGATCCATTCAAGTAGATGTTTTGCCTTGCAGTCATTTCAGGATGCATACCTGTGCCAACCTCTAAAAGGGAAGCCACTCGCCCCTTTATTTTTATGTTTCCAGTCGTTGGGCTGGTAATTTGCGAAAGAATTTTAAGTAATGTTGATTTACCAGCACCATTTTTTCCGATAATTCCTAAGACCTCTCCCTTATTAACAGAGAAATTGATGTCTTTTAATGCATAAACCATATTCGAAGAACTTTTTTGAGTTCTGTCGTTTAGCTCTACAATCGTAGCGTATGGATCGGGTTTGCCTCTAAATTTAGCCCAAGTTCTGTTCAAGTCTTTGGACAAGGTGCCTGTACCAACAAGACCGAGATCGTATACTTTTGAGAGGTTTTCTATTTCAATTACTTTTCTCATATTCTAAACGGTATCCATAAAGTTTTTTTCTACTTGATTAAATATTAAAATTCCAAAAAATAATGTAATGATAGCAAAACCTCCAGAGTAAGCAATGTGGACCCAATCAAAACTACCGGCACCAACGAACATATAGTTAAAAGAATCAATCAGATATCCAATCGGATTGTATTTAGCTAGAAATACTAAATCTTTGGGCAAAGTTTCCACAAAAATAACATAGGAAGTAGCAATTCCTGGGGTTACATACTTTAAAAGTGGAACAGCAAAATCAATAAGAAATTTAAGGTCTCTATATTTTGTTGTAAGAGAAGAAACCAACAAACCAAACCCCATTGCCATTACCATAATAATGATTAATAAAATTGGGAAATAGATAATTTCCCATTGCATACTAAATGTCTTGGTTTGAAAATAATAGTAAACTATGGCGCAAAGTAATAAACACAATTGAACTCCAAACTTTAATAATCCAGAAATTAAAACTGTTAAGGGCATAACCAATCTCGGAAAATATACTTTTCCAAATACAGCTTGATTATCGATAAAAGTAGATGCTGTCTTGGTAAAAGTATCCTGAAAATATTGCCACAATATGGGTCCGGACATATAAAATAAAAAACCGGGAACTCCTTGGGGACCGAGTCCGGCTAAGCTGCCAAAAACGAAAAGGTTAATGGCTGCTGTAAAAAGAGGTTGAATAAAAAACCAAAGAGGACCTAAAATAGTTTGCTTGTAATAGGTGACAAAATCTCTATAAACCAACATTCTTAATAAGTCTCGGTAATACCACAGCCCTTTAAAGTCAATTTCCAATAGACTTCTTTTAGGTTTTATGATTTTATCCCAGGTTTTCTCGCTCATATTAAATTATTAATTAACAAGGTCAGTTTTTTTTAATACTATTTTCATTCCCAATTCTTTAAGTTCGGCTGTTATATAATTATTGGAAATAGTTTTAATAATGGCATTTTTACTTTTTATCTGCCCTTTATTAACATCTATTTTATCACCTATATTTAATTGTCTAATTTCAAACTCTTGTGCTTTGTCTTTGGTTATTATTCCTTTAAGAGTATTGATTTCAGACTCTCTAACAATTGCTGGTTTCCCAAGCCAAAATATATAGTTTAATACTGAAGGGTCAGTTAAAGGAATAGCGCGTTTTTTTTCTGTTGTTTTTATAAATAAATAAGAGGGCAACAACGGTTCTGATACTTTTTTTTTTCTATCACTCCACTGCTTTAATGTTGTTTTCATGGGGCAGTATACCTCAAAGCTATTTTGGGTTAACCTTTCTAGTGCTTTAACTTCGTGCCTTGGCTTTGTATAAAGAACATGCCATTTACTATTTTGATCGGTTTCTTCCATTTAATCTTTTGCCCAAATCAGTAGTTGATTTTCATTTTGACTTCTTTTAGAAAATTCTTCCTCTGTGTATGCTATATAGCGTATTTTTCTTTCTATTATTTTTTCTGTTTTTTCTATAACGTCCGTTAAATAATTTTTATTGATTTTTCCTACAAGTATAATATCTACTAAATCGCAATCTCTTCCTTCGGCTAACTCTCCTGTTAAATATATTTTAATTGGTTCCCCAAGGCCTCTTAAAATATTATCTATAACTACATCTATCCCTAAGTATTTTCTTACTATTTGGTTAACATCTTTAAATAAAGGATGTAATTTATTTACCGTAAACATTTTTTTATTTCCGATCTTACTTGAGTGTAACATATTTGCTGCCTCTAGCCTATTTAGCTCAAGTCTCACAGCGTTCGTAGATTCTTCTAACTCCTCACTTAAGCCTCTTAAATAGGCAGAGTTTTGAGGGTTTAAAAAAAACTTGAGAAGAAGTTTAACTCTTGTCTTGGATGTAATTAAGGTTTTAATCAAAATATGATGTCTAAACACAGCTTCGCCATGTCAGCCACAAGTGCGAAACACTAATAGCGAGTAAAAAAACTACTCAAAGTTAAAAAAATAAATTTATTTAAAGTATTTAAGTCTAAATACTTGCAAGCTTTACTTTCATTGCTTTTACCATCTGCCGCACAATACTTTTATCTTCGTCTCCACTTAGGACTAATAATCTTGACTTTGAATTTTTTTTAATTTAAATATAATTGCATTAAATGCAACTTGATAAATTCGGCTGTAAATGAAAATTTCAAAATAATTGGTAATAATATTAATTTATTTAACAACTTAGTATTATGCTTATTGGAAAAGATTTTGACAAAATAGAAATTTCATTATTTGGCTTTGACCTAGTAGAGCCCAATGCATTTATCGGGGACAGTATCATACTTATAGTGGCATTATTACTAGCTTCAAAAACCAAAAAACTTAGTAAGTCTTCAGATTTTTTTAAAAATTGGAGATATTTTTATTTGCTCTTTGGAATTGATATGTTTCTTGGTGGAATTGGTCATCTAATGTTCAAATATTGGA
>Ga0206131_10004053_pt1 | contig 16333 bp, 15 predicted proteins | sample Helgoland_Spring_FD_148636 | JGI IMG/M metagenome (GOLD analysis project Ga0206131, IMG submission 148636) | Pelagic subsurface seawater microbial communities from Kabeltonne, Helgoland, North Sea - Helgoland_Spring_Bloom_20160517_1 | ecosystem: Environmental > Aquatic > Marine > Epipelagic ...
AAAAACTTCGCAAATAATTATAATACTCTACACCAGTATTGGGTACTCCACGAACAGAAGCATCAATACTATGGTAAAGGAATTTTCTCATCCCAAACCTTTCGTTATCAGGAATACTATCTCCATATCCAATACCAATTCCTGCATATGGAATACCTGCTTCTTGTTTTGCTCTTTGGATATCGGTTGTAAGCGGATTGTCTAATCCATCATTATCTTGAAAAGGACCTTGGAAAAAGTCAACCCCAATAGCAGGTGGTTGTGCTCCATAACCTTTGGCTCCACCGTTGTCTTCATCAAAATTATCTCCATTGTAGCAGTAACCTAAACCGCGCTGAACATCACAACCTACGTAATCATCTTGTAAGTTCCCCAAATCGCCATCAACCCATTGTCCAAAATAGGTTTCAGTCAATGTAAAAGTTGACCTGTTTACCAACTCGTAGTTGTAAAAAGTCATGTTGTTTACTTCATCGTTGGTGGCAAATGCAAAGGCTTGCGCTCTAATTTCCATACCAATGGCTTGTGAGCCAGACTCAGAATGGATATTTCCTTTGTCGTTAAAAACCCACCAAAGGTTTTGGTCGCCATAAACGTTTACAATTTTCTCTCTACAATCGTTTTCTCCAGAAAGATCGTAACCAGGATAGTCTCCATCAAGTGGATTGTAAAAACCATCTCCGTTTCTATCAATAAATGGCGCCAAATAATAATCTTCGAAATAGGGGGCAAAATTTCTTCCGTGAGCAGGCCACTCTAATATGGCATCAGGAATTTGGTAAGTAGGAAAGTTATCGGCTTGGGTGGTTGTTCCATTTTCAGCGTCGAAAACACCAGCGTCATACCAGCCTACAAACTCAGCAATATCTTTTCTAAAGGTTTCGAAGTGTTTGTCGTAATCAACACATGTTTGGCCATCAATTTCTCCTGTGGCTGTGCTCAAAGGACCGGGCCAATAATCGTTACCCGCAGCCCTATACCTTAAAGCTGCAACTTTAAGTTGACCTGAAACGTCTCTACCTCCAAGCCACAAAGACCCCGAGTAAAGAGCAGTATTTCCTGAGCCAGAAGGAACTTCATATTGTGGTTGACCTATTAAATCCCACCACATATCTCCACCGGCTTGAATTACAGCGCGGATATTGTTGATGTTTAATTCGGCCGAAGCTGTGGCAGGAGCGCAACTTGCAGTTTGATTTACTTTTTTATGGGTAAACTCTCCAGTTGCTTTTTTCTTTATTTCAAAAACGGTTTGTGCATTTGAATAAAAAACAGGAAAAAGAATTAAAGCCCAAATTAGGCTTTGGATTAATAGTTTCATAGGCGGAAACCAAAAATAATTTTTTATCTTAAAGTGGATTATTCTTCAAAAAATCCATAAAATCAGATTTTTTTCTTCTTGAAACTTCGGCTTTTGAACCGTCAGACATTTCCACATATCCACCCTCACCTTTTACATATTTAACCAAGTGTTCGAGGTTGATTAAGTGAGATCTATGAATACGGAAAAAGTTTTCTCCTGAGAACATATCATCAAAATCGCCTAAGGTTCTTGAAGCTACTATTTTTTTGCCTTCTTTTTGATAAATAATGGTATAATTTCCATCACTTTCGCAGCGTACAATATTTTTTAAGGGAATAAAAATGAGTCCATTTCCATCTGGAACAGCAATTTTTCTGATGTGATTTTCAGACTTGATGTTCTCAATTAAGTTTTTGATTTTTTGCTTTTCTACCCTTTCTTGAGTTTTACTTGATTTATGCTTTTGAATGGCTTTTCGAGTTCATCCATATCGATAGGTTTTAGCAAATAATCTAGTGCACTAAACTTTATGGCTTTGATGGCATATTGATCATAGGCAGTTACAAAAACCACATTAAAAAACACATCTTCAAACTTTGAAAGCAAATTAAAACCTCCACCTTTTGGCATTTCAATATCAAGAAAAACCAAATCGGGTTTAGATAATTTTATAGCTTCAAAAGCTTCGGTAACATCGCCAGATGTACCTAAAACCAATAATTCTTCTGCAAAATATTTTTCGATAATATTTTTTAGCGACTCTCTTGCGCCTTGTTCATCATCAACAATAAAAACTTTTATTTTCATAGCTCGTCGGGTTTTAAGGGTATATAAATTCTTACTTTGGTTCCTGCGGGAATATCATTTTCATATAAATCTTCAACTTCTACATTAAGGTTTGAGTTTTGCATTTTATTGATTATCTCTAGCCTACTGTGGGTTATTGACATACCCCTAGATTTGTAGTTGTATCCTTTACTTTGTTTAATCTCTTGGGCCTTTGCTCTTCCAATTCCATCATCGGTAATAGTACAAACCAAGTATTGGTTTTCTTTTTTGATGGTTACTAAAATATGTCCATTTTCTTGCTTGTTTATGATGCCATGATTCAATGCATTTTCAAGGTAAGGCTGAATTAACATTGGAGGTATATCTTCAAAGTCTACATCAATATTTGGGTCAATATTTATTTCATAAGTAAACTTGTCTTTAAACCTCAATCTTTCTAGCTCGAGGTATAAATTAAGTACCCTCAATTCTTCGCTAATTAAAATTCGAGCTGACTTGCTATTCTCCATGATAGCCCTCATCAATTTAGCAAATTTTGACAAGTATTTTATTGCCGATTTATTGTCATTTGCAGTAATGTAAAATTGAATTGAGCTTATGGTGTTAAAGAGAAAATGAGGATTCATTTGGGCTCTTAGTGCCTGCAATTCTAAATCTGCAATTCGTTTTTCTATGGCTGCTTTTTGCTTTTCTTTTTCTTTAATATTCTTGATAAATTGCTTTACGATAAAAAAGATAATTAATCCAATAAGCAGAACCATCGCAAGAATAAACCACCATTTTTGCCAAACAGGAAAGTTAATTTTTAGGTTAACCTTAGCCGAAGTTTCACCCCAAATTCCATCTTTACTCATGGCATTAACCTCGAACATATAATTGCCCGGAGGTAAAGTTGTGTATTGGGCTTCGGTGCCAGAAGTATAAATCCAATCTGAGTTTATACCCCAAAGTTTATAGCGATATTGAAGCTGATCTAAATCTGAAGCCGAAGCACCTGAAAATGAAAATTTGATAAAATTTTGATTGTATTTTAAATCTTAGAGGCTTAATACCGCTGTATCTAAATTATTGATACTAATAGCACTTATAAAAACCATTGGCGGAGTTTGGTCGCCAATTAATTTTTTATCTGAAGAACCATTTTCCGTTTTGTTTTCGATTTTTATGGGATAAGCTGTTTCTTGCTTATTTGAGTCTGACTTTTGGGAAAATACCTTTGGTGAATCGTAATTTAATCCCAACAGTGCATTCATTTGGTATAAGCCCTAATTTGCAGTCCCAATCCATAGGTTTCCTGCATGATCAAAATACAAATCGGTAATAGATTTTGAAGTTAAGTAGCTTGTGCTTCCCCTTTTTTTTAGTTCGCCATTTTGAAGTTTTATAACACCTCCCGAATTTAGGCCAACCCAAAGGTTGTGGTCTGCATCTTCAGCTATGGCTTCAATGGTTTTTTCGAGAAACATTCTTTGAATAAGGCCCTTTTCATCAAACAGAATCAACTCGAAATCTTTGGCATATAAATAGTTGCCATTGTTCAGTTTCAAAAAATGGCTTTTAGAAACTCTGCTTCCTCCCGATAGTGGAATTGAAAGGTTTATTGAGTCTGAAAGAAAAACAACATTTTCTTTTGTTTTTTCTCTAAGGTTTCCTGAGATAAAATCATTTCCGCCTTTGTTCAGAATAAAGTATCTGTTGCCTTTTGTTTTTACATTAATTTCTGAAATCTGATTTTTACTTGCACTAATTTTTAAAACAGGTGCACCTAAAATTGTAGTAATTAATATTTCTCCTTGCTGATTAATACAAACATTATTTACTAGTGTATAGCCTACTTTTTCGCTAATTAAATTATTGAGTTTGAAGGGCTGGAAAGTTTTTCCATCGTAAAAAAAGAATTTACCTGTTGAGCTATAAGCCCAAACACGTTGTTGATGATCTAAAGTAAGACCAACTATTAAATCTTCGCCTAATTGAGAAGTTAAATTAAAATTGGAAAAACTAAAGCCATTTAGTTGAGCTACTCCTTTGTCTCCCGCTACCCAAAGCCTGCCTTTACCATCTTGTAAAATGGCAAATACTTGGTTCGAAATTAAGCCGTCTCTTTGTGTAAACCGATCAAATATTCCACCTGCTTTTGCAAGTGGAATTGCGGTAATTATTAACAACAAACAAATCGCGATTTTTTTGGCCATTTTAACCAAAATAAGCTTTTTTGTTATTACTCCCTTAACAAGAGTAGTTGCAGTGTGAAGTATTTTTTTGAAGGGGGAGATTTTAGGTTAAATGGAAACTTATTGGTTGTTATTATTTTTAAAAAAGGCATCCCATCCTTGGGCGTTTAAATTAATAATAGAACCAGCGTTGGTAACCATTTTAACACTTTCTACCTCATCGGTAATATGACCAATTATTGAAACCCCTTTGTAATTTTTAATTTTTTCAAAATCAGATTGTTTTACGGTAAAAAGAAGTTCGTAATCTTCTCCTCCATTTAACGCAGCAGTTTCGGGAGGCATGTTAAATTCGTCGGCCCTATTAGATGTTTGAGGGTCAATAGGAATTTTATCAGAATAAATTGTGCAACCTACTTTACTTTGGGTAGCAATATGAAAAAGTTCAGAAACAAGCCCATCAGAAATATCAATCATTGAAGTAGGAAGAATTTCAAGTTGCTCTAATTTTTGAATTACATCTTTTCTTGCTTCAGGTTTAAGTTGTCGCTCGAGAATGTAATCGTCGTTTTCTAAATCTGGCTGAACTTTTGGGTTTTCTTTAAAAATTTGTTTTTCTCTTTCTAATACTTGAAGCCCCATGTAAGCTCCTCCTAAATCTCCCGAAACACAAATTAAATCACCTTCTTTGGCTCCATTACGGTAAACGATTTTTTCTTCGTTTTGAAACCCAATTATGGTAATAGAAATTGTTAATCCACCGAGGTTAGAAGTAGTATCACCTCCTACCAAATCAACATTGTATAAATCGCAAGCTTTTAAAAGTCCATCGTAAATTTCATCTACAGCTTCTAACGAAAAACGATTGCTTAAGCCAATGCTTACCAACATTTGAGAAGGATAAGCATTCATAGCCAAAATATCTGAAAAGTTAACAATAGCTGCTTTGTAGCCTAAATGTTTTAATGGAACGTAAGACAAATCGAAATGAACACCTTCGTTTAACATATCGGTTGAAACTACCATTTTTTGGTTTCCTCCATCTAGAACGGCGGCATCGTCACCAATTCCTTTTAGGGTGCTTTTGTTGGTAATTTTTACGGCTTCTTCAATTTTCTTGATTAAGCCAAACTCTCCTAATTCAGATAATTCTGTTCTATCTTCCATGGGTAAATTTAAGTTTTTGCAAAAGTAAAATAATTGAACCTTTTGTTAGATTCTTCGCCTCATTACACGCTCTTTGTGGGTGCCTCTAAATAGCTCGAATTTGTGAAGTTTACACTCTAATTTTCCATTAAATAAGGCAACTTTTTTTGATGGTTTTAACCCAATTAATTTAAGCGCCTCAATGTTTGAGCTAATTATCCAAGCTTCACAGCCAGCAAAGTTCTTTTTTAGGTTGTTGCCAATTTCTTGGTACATGCCTAATAAATCTCTCATTTGAATTCTTTCGCCGTAAGGAGGATTTAAAATTACTGTTGCTTTAGATGTTTTGGGTCTGCTGTGTAAAAAATCAGCAATGTCAAACTCAATCCATTTATCCATATTGGCTCTTTCTGCATTTGAGCGAGCAATATGAACAGCTTTCTTATAAACATCAGAAGCCCTAATGGTTGCCGACGTGGGAACAACATTTTCTTTAGCTTCAGTCAGTATTTTTTGCCACAACTCTTCGTTAAACGTGTTTAACTTTTCGAAAGCAAAATTTCTGTTCAAACCAGGAGGAGTATTGGTGGCAATTAGGGCCGCCTCAATGGCAAATGTTCCTGAGCCGCACATTCCGTCAAAAAACTCACTTTCTTTATCCCAACCACTTAATAGAATAATACCAGCTGCCAAAGGCTCGGCCAAGGGAGCAAATACATTTTCTTGTCTGTAACCTCTTTTGCCTAATTGCTCGCCAGTTGTGTCAATTGAAATAGTTACTTTATCGGTAGCAATATGAACATTAAACTTAATATCCGGATTTAAAACATCAACATTTGGTCGTATCTCAAACTGCTCTCTAAACCTATCCGCAATAGCATCTTTCACCTTTAAGGCGATGTATTTGGAGTGTGTAAATAAGTCTCCTGAAGCAAAACCATCAATAGAAAGGGTTTGATCGACATTAAAAAGTTCTTCCCATTTAAACTCTTTGGCCTTCATGTAAAGCTCTGTTTCGTTCTTTGCCTTAAACTCTAAAATGGGTTTTAAAATGGTTAATGCTGTTCTAAGATGCAAGTTCGATTTATACAAAACTTCCTCATCTCCATAATAAGATACAGCCCTGTTTAATGGCTCTATATCTGTTGCTCCAATTAGTTTTAGCTCTTCAACTAAAACTTCTTCTAAACCAAAAAGTGTTTTGGCTATTATTTGAAATTTTTCCAAATCAATAATTTTTGGCGAAGGTAGCTTAATCTATATCGGCATGAAAATTTTAGAGCCATTGAAAATTATTGAAATTAGCTCCAAATAAAAAAATATGCTAACGGAAATAAGACAAAGAAAACTTGAAAAACTATTTAGAGTTTTTGATGCCTTATTTTCTTTTGTTGACAATGACAATGATGGCCTTTTAAGCAAAAAGCAATACAAAGCATTTTAGCTAGCTTGGAGAAACTCTGATGCCGATACCGAAGAAGCTTTCAAAAATTAGGTGCCAACATGGATGGATCTATTTCTCATTTAGAGCTTTACACCATTCTTTATTTCTTTTTTATAAGTGATAGAGACAATGACAAAAGCCAAATATTTTTTGGAAAACTAGACTAGTTATTCGCTTAACAGCTTTTCTACCAATCCTGTAGTTTCAAGAACATAGGGAGTATATTCTGAAGTTCCGGGACCCGAAAAACCTGTGTGGATTTTTACAACTTCACCTTTTTTGTTGATGAATATTGCAGTTGGATAACTCAATACAGCATTTATCATGGGCAATGCGTTTGATGCATTTTCTTTTGAGGAAGTGCCTGCTATTAAAAAATAGTATTTAGCATCGAAATGGGTTTTTACCCTACTTACAGCACTTGAAGCTTTGTTAAAATCCTTGAATCTTTCAAAGGCTAAACTGATTATTTCAAGTCCTTGTGGTTTATACTTATCGTACAATTCGGTAAAAAAAGCTGTTTCGTCCATACAGTTTGGACACCAAGAGCCCATTAACTGGACAATAACAACTTTGTTGTTAAACTTTTCAGAAGGAAAAGTGACTTCTTCTCCTTTCAAATTGGGGAAACTAAACTCAATTGATTTAAAGCCAGGTTTTAAATAAGTTAACGAATCTGGGTTTCCAAGTTTAAAGATTTCATTTTTATGGGCTTTCCAATGTTCTAGGTGAGAATTTGAGCCCTTGAAAATTCCTTTTAATGAGTCATTATCTAATTCTGCCAAAAACAAGAAAACATGGCTTCCATCAAAGGCTGAGAGCTTAAGGCTATCTTCATCTAAAACACCTTTTAAATATCTGTAATCTCCAGTTTCGGTTAAAAAAGTACCTGTAACAATATTTCCTTCTTGATAAAATTCTCCTATAGCAGGATAGGCGTCGCCATCAGGGTAAGTAAAGGTTGTTTTCCAGTTGCCTTGGATGTTTGAAGTTGCTTGCTTGGCTGCAAATCTTTCTGTTGACTTTTTACCTGTAACAAAAAAAGATATTGGCTCCTCTCTATCATTCAAAATAAATTCTCCAATAAATTTATCATTTACAAGCGCCAGTTTGAATTCAGATAAAAAAACAGGCATTTTAAAATGTAAGCTGTCATTTCTCCAATTTATTTCTTTTATGGCAATGATCTCTTTGCCATTTTTAATTTTAATGGTAGGGTTGTTTTCCTGGGAAGTTATTGAAACTTCAATAGGTAATTTGTAAGTTTCGTTATCGTCAATTTGAAAAAGAATTGATAAAATAAAATCACCTTGAGGAAATTGACTTTTTTTATTTTCAGGTGTTGAACAACTTGAAAATAAAAATAGCGCGAGTAAAAAATAAAAGGCAGGCTTCATAAAATTATTTAAAACAAAAGAAAGAATATTTAAACACTTTAATTGTAAGCAGGCTTTCAAAAATTAAATTACCCCATTTTTGTAAAAAAATTAAGGCTTGGAAAATCCTAAAAACATAAATATTAATCAATTTGATTACAGTTTGCCTGATGATCGAATTGCAAAATATCCCTTAGAAAAACGAGATGAATCTAAACTATTGGTTTACAATAAGGGAATCACTACATCGGCTGTTTATAAGGATGTGGCAGAATTTCTTCCATCAAATGCTCATTTGGTTTTTAACAATACTAAAGTTATTCAAGCCCGAATGTTTTTTAAAAAGCCTACAGGAGCAACCATCGAAATTTTTTGTTTGGAACCCTCGAGCGTTGAAATTGTAACTGCCATGTCGGCAACCGAAAAAGTAAGTTGGAATTGTATTTTGGGTAATGCCAAGCGGTGGAAAAACGAACCTCTTCAAATTACAAAAGATGGCGTTATTTTAAATGCCAACCTTAATGAAAAAGGTATTCAAAATGTGGTGGAGTTTTCGTGGAATAACCAATTAACTTTTGCCGAAATTTTAGACCACTTTGGTATTTTACCGCTTCCACCCTATTTAAATAGAGAAACCGAAGAGCTTGATTTAAACAGATACCAAACAGTTTATGCTAAGAATAAAGGAAGTGTTGCGGCGCCGACCGCTGGTTTACATTTTACTGAATCTATTTTTGAAAAGCTAACCAAAAAAGGTATTTCAAAAACTGAATTGACATTGCATGTTGGTGCTGGAACTTTTTTGCCGGTAAAGTCTGAAACCCTTGAAGGCCATAACATGCACGAGGAATTTTTTGTGGTTGAAAAACAAAGCTTAACATCGTTAATTGAAAAAAGTGACTGTATTGTTCCTGTTGGAACCACGAGTTTAAGAACTTTAGAATCTTTGTTTTGGTTGGGTCAAAACCCAGAAAATTATTTTGAGAATGATTTATTCTTTCTACCCCAATGGGAGCCCTATGAAACTCAACCAAAGCTTAACCGAAAGGAAGCTCTTGAAAATTTGCTAAGTTTTATGGAAGAAAAGCAGTTAAAATCTATAAAAGGAAATACCCAAATAATTATTGCTCCTGGATATGATATCAAAATGGCAGATGGAATTTTAACCAATTTTCATCAACCAAAAAGCACTTTGTTATTGCTTATTTATGACTTTGTAGGAAACGAGTGGAAAACCATTTACAACTATGCTCTTGAAAATGATTATAGATTTTTAAGCTATGGTGATGGCAGTTTGCTGTGGAAAAACTAATTACTTCTTTTTAAAAGTAATTGTTCCAAAACTGCCATTTAATGCAGTTCCATTTCCTAAAGGAGCATCAACAATCTTGGTAATTAAACCCTTTGGTGAAGTAGCTTGGTTTAGATAGGTATAAGTTAATCCATCATCGGTTCCTGCATCGTAAATTTCTGCCTGAATTACCATAATTTCAGTAAAATCATTGTTTTCATTTAACATGCTTTGGTTTATTGCTGCCACAAACCAATCTGGACTTGGAGCAACCATAGTTGTCAGAGTAATTGATGGGAAATCTTTGGTAACTTTTACTTCTAGTTTTATTTCTCCTTCTCCATTACTTAAGTTATTGCCAACAAATAATTCAAGGCCTTCTCCTTGTTCAATCAAAGCAATTATTTCCTCATCCATTGGCGATGTGTATCCACCTTCTGCCATAAGTCTTATTCCTTCGGTTGACTCTGTACCAACATTTAAATAACTTGCTGTTTCTGCATGGCTCCATCCTATTAATCTTGAAAAGTGAGCATTTACAGGATAATCTGTAGGGAAAGTAGTTACGCTCCAATTTAAGTTAAACGTAACCTCATAAGTGGCTTCGTTTTCACTTTCTTTTTTGCAACTGAATAAGAAAACTGAAACAAAAACAATGATAAGTAGATTTTTCATATGGCAAATCAAACGAATCTAAAAGTAGGCTTTTGTAAGCAGTTTTACAATTTGAAACTTTGCAACAAATCTGCAAAGGTTCTATCATTTGCTAAACGAGGAATTTTGTTTTGACCACCAAGTTTCCCCCTACTTTTCATAAAATTGGTAAAGCCATCAGGGGCAATTTTGGTGATTACTGCCTGCCTCAAGATATTACCATCTAGCAAATCTTTGTAATAGATGTTTTTAGCTTGCATTAAACTTTCAATTTTGTTGGCAAATGCATCTAAATTAGGAGGCATAACATCAAACTCAATAAGCCACTCGTGGTAAGGCAACCCTTTTTCGGGGCTAACTTGGGGCGCAACATGAAACTCTTTTACACTGCAAGCGAAAAGATTTTGAACTTCTTCCATGGTACTTTCAACCTCTTCGGCAATTACATGCTCACCAAAGGCAGAAATAAAGTGCTTTGTTCTACCTACAACTCTAATTTTATAGGGATTTGTAGAAACTATTTTTACTACATCGCCAATTAAATACCCCCACAAACCCGCATTGTTATTTATTACCAAAGCATAAGATTGGTTTAATTCTGTTTCCCAAATAGCCAATCTAGTAGGATTTTCGTTGTGAACTTCATCTATTGGAATAAATTCATAAAAAATACCCTTGTTTAAAACCATTAATAGCCCATCATCTTTTTGAGAGTTTTGAAAAGCAATAAATCCCTCACTTGCAGGATAAGTTTCTATTGAAGGAACTTCATTGCCGATAAGTTTTTTGAAGGCGGCACGATAAGGTCCGAAATTTACTCCACCATAAACAAACAAAGAGAAATTAGGAAAAATTTCTTTGATGTTCTTTTTACCTGTTTGCTTCAATAAAACTTCAAAATACATTTGCACCCAAGCAGGAATACCACTAATAAGTCGCATATCGTGCTTTGCGGTTTCTTCTGCAATTTTTGAGACTTTCATTTCCCAATCGTCAATGCAATTGGTATCCCAACTAGGCATTCGGTTTTTTTGTAAATATTGAGGCACATGGTGGGCTACTATGCCCGAAAGTCTGCCTGTGTTTATACCTGCAGTTTTCTTTAAAATTGGGCTACCTTGTAAAAAAATCATTTTGCCATCTACAAAACTTGTGTCTTTAGTTTCTGCAATGTAACTCAGCAAGGCATTTTTAGCAGAATCGATATGATTTGGAATAGAATCTTTGGTGATGGGAATGTATTTGGTGCCTGCAGTCGTGCCTGATGTTTTGGCTAAATAAAGTGGTTTACCTGGCCACAAAACACTTTCTTCACCTTGGGTAATTCTATTGATATATGGTTGTAAATCTTCATAAGTTCTTAGAGGAACTTTAGATTTAAAATCATGGTAAGAATTAATTTCCTTGAAATTATGATCTTTTCCAAAAGAGGTTTTTTTTCCGCCTTCAATTAAACTCTCAAATACTTTCTGTTGGGTTTCTTTGGGTTTAGAAGCCCATTTTTTGATATTCTTTACAGTTGAAGTGGCAAGAGGAAGACTCAGTAAAGCTTTAAAACCCATAAATCAAAGGTAAGTATTGAAAAGAGTTGGCTGCATGAAATCTAAAATCTGTTGTTTCTATTCTGAAACTACTTTTTCTTGATTGGCTTCTGGGTTTTCAAAAGTATCTTCTTCATCAACTGGTTTGTTTTCAGCAAAATATTGCTTTTGAAAAAGGATGATAAAAATTACCCCAAGTGTAATGGCAGAGTCAGCGATATTAAAAACTGGCCTAAAAAACAAAAAGTATTCACCTCCCCAAACCGGGAACCAATTGGGAAAATAACCTGAAACAATAGGAAAGTACAGCATATCTACCACTTTACCATAAAGTACCGGAGCGTATCCGCCATCAGCGGGCATAAACTCAGCAATTTGATGGTAACTTGAAGAGAATATTTTACCATAAATGGCGCTATCAATAATGTTTCCTACAGCTCCTGCAAGAATTAAAGATATGCTCATGATAAAGCCTTGCGGAGCCTTGTCTTTTACCAAACGAGTGATATAATAGAAAAGGCCTCCAACAGCTACAATTCTAAAAAGGCTTAGAAATAATTTACCGTTTTCGCCTGCAAACTCAAGACCGAAGGCCATGCCATTATTTTCGGTAAAATGAATAATGAACCAATCGAAAATACGATGTTCCTGACCAAGGTACATGCTTGTTTTTACCCAAATTTTTGAGACTTGGTCAACAAGAAGCACCAAAAAAACTATTAAAAGTGGTTTTTTCATCTAAAAAAAAGTCCCGAATTTTCGGGACCTAAAATTATTATTGGTTTAGTTTGGCCTCGATGCTCAATGTAGCATGCGGCACAACGCGAAGTCTTTCTTTCGAAATTAATTTATTTGTTACTCTGCAAATACCATAAGTTTTGTTACTAATTCTAATTAAGGCATCTTCGAGGTGCTTGATAAATTTTTGTTGTCTTATCGCTAATTGAGCAGTTTCTTCTTTTGAAAGTACATCAGAACCATCTTCCATTAATTTGAAGGTAGGTGAAGTATCATCTGTTCCATGATCTTCAGAGTGATTCATACTGCTTTTAAGTAATTCGTAATCTTTTCTTGCTTCCTCTAATTTCTTATCAATTATGGCTTTGAACTCTGCAAGCTCCTCGTCACCGTAACTATTTTTTTGATTATCTTCTGCCATGTCTTTTTAATTTAATTTTTTTGTAATTCTATTTTGGTTTCTAAACCTTCTTCAAGGTCAACTATTAACCCATTTACCAATGATGCTTTTTCTACTAAAACCAACGACTTGGCAAGGGTTTCCTCGCAAATATAGTTTAAATTCTTTTCGATTGCGGCACTGATTTCTGAGTGTTTTTCAACCATTAAATTTATCTTGTCTGTAACCTCTAAACCGCTGTCTTTTCTAAGATTTTGGATTCGATTTACTAATTCCCTTGCTATTCCTTCGGCCCTTAAATCTTCAGAAATATTAATATCTAACGCCACAGTGTATTTGCCCTCGTTAGCAACCAACCAACCAGGAACATCTTGTGAGCTTATTTCTACATCTTCTAATCCTAAAACCACTTCGTTACCTTCTACTTGCAAAGTGTATTTTCCAAAGCTTTCTAAATCTGAAATTGCTTTTTGATCGAAGTTATTTACAGACTGAACAATAGCCTTCATCATTTTACCATATCTGGGGCCTAAAGTTTTAAAATTAGGTTTGATGGTTTTTACGAAAATGCCTGAATCTTCAGATAAAAATTCTAATGATTTAACGTTTACTTCAGATAAAATAAGGTCTTTTACATTTTCAAGCTGTTTTTTAAACTCTACACTTAAAACCGGAACCATTATTTTCTCTAAAGGTTGTCTTACCCTAATTTGCTCTTTTTTTCTTAGGCCTAAAACCAATGAAGAAATCTTTTGGGCAATTTCCATCTGACCCTCTAATTCGAGGTTAATTAAACTTTCATCAACCTCAGGAAAATTTGTTAAATGAATGCTTGAAACATTTTCTTTTTGGCAAACTCCATTTAAATCGGTAAACAATTTGTCCATAAAAAATGGAGCAATCGGCGCAGAAAGTTTTGCAACTGTTTCTAAACATTGATACAATGTTTGGTAAGCTGCAATTTTATCTTCGGTGTAATCACCTTTCCAAAATCGCCTTCTACAAAGCCTAACATACCAATTACTTAAATGATCAACAACAAACTCTTGAATTGCTCTTCCTGCTTTGGTAGATTCATAATCAGCATAAGCTTCATCACAAGTTTTTACCAACGAATTCAACTTAGATAAAACCCACCTGTCGATTTCGGGTCTTTGCTCAAGCTGAATTTCAGCTTCTTTATAAGTAAAGCCATCAACGTTGGCGTATAGAGCAAAAAATGCATAGGTATTATAAAGTGCTCTAAAGAATTTACGTTGAACTTCGGTAATTCCTTCCTCGTCGAATTTTAAGTTATCCCAAGGTTGAGCGTTGGTGGCCATGTACCATCTTGTGGCATCTGGGCCATATTTTGTCATGGTTTCGAATGGATCAACTGCGTTACCAAGTCGCTTACTCATTTTGTGCCCATTTTTATCGAGCACTAAACCATTTGAAACTACATTTTTAAAAGCTACTGAATCAAAAACCAAAGTGCCAATAGCATGAAGGGTAAAAAACCAACCTCTTGTTTGGTCAACTCCTTCAGCAATAAAATCGGCAGGGTAATATTTCTTTTGGTCAATTAGCTCTTTGTTTTCGAAGGGGTAATGTAATTGAGCATAAGGCATTGATCCTGAATCGAACCAAACATCAATTAAATCGCTTTCGCGGTACATTGGTTTGCCTGTTGGCGATACCAAAATAACCTCATCGGCAAATGGCCTATGTAAGTCAAACGATTTGTAGTTTTCATCATCCATGTTACCAACCTCATATTTGGCAAACGGATTTGATTCCATTACACCTGCGGCAACGGCTTTATCGCATTCTGCTTTTAATTGATCAATACTCGAAATACAAATTTGTTCTTCTTTGTCTTCTGTGGTCCAAATAGGAATTGGAATTCCCCAATATCGTGAGCGAGATAAATTCCAATCTTGAAGATTCTCTAACCAATTTCCAAACCTACCTGTACCTGTTGATTCAGGTTTCCAATTGATGGTTTTGTTTAACTCGATTAATCTATCTTTTAAAGCTGTTGTTTTTACAAACCAACTATCTAATGGATAGTACAATACAGGTTTATCTGTTCTCCAACAATGTGGGTAACTATGTACATATTTTTCAACCTTAAAAGCTTTGTTTTCTTCTTTTAGTTTGATGGCTATTTCTACATCTACAGACTTATCTGGTGCCTGGCCATCATCATAATATTCGTTTTTTACAAACTTGTTGGCAAACTCTCCCATTTCTTCGGTGAATTTACCTTGGTGGTTTACCAAAGTTAACGAGCCTATGCCAGCGGCTTTGGCAACTCTAGCATCATCTGCTCCAAAACTTGGTGCAATATGAACAATACCAGTACCATCTTCGGTAGAAACATAATCGCCTGGAATTACCCTAAAAGCATCTCCATCTTCAGGTTGTTTGTAAGGCAAAAGTTGCTGGTATTTAATACCTTCTAATTCTTGGCCTGTATATTCTGAAAGAACCTCAAACGGTATTAATTTATCACCTGGTTTGTAGTCTTCAAATTTTATTTCTTTGGCTTTTTCAGAGAAATGTTTGTTTATTAAATCTGAAGCTAAAACAACTGTAATAGGCTCAAAAGTGTAGGCATTGACAGTTTTTACTAAACTGTATTTAATTTTTGGCCCTACTGCCAAAGCTGTGTTTGAAGGAAGGGTCCAAGGTGTTGTTGTCCAAGCGATAAAGAAAATGTCTCCATCAAAATCTTGTAATAAAGTTCCTTCTTTTTCGGCTTTAAACTGAGCAGTAACAGTAGTATCTTTTACATCACGATAAGTGCCTGGTTGGTTTAATTCGTGAGTACTTAAACCTGTGCCTGCTGCAGGAGAAAATGGTTGAATGGTGTAACCTTTGTAAATTAGGCCTTTTTGGTACAATTGACCAAGTAACCACCAAACTGTTTCAATGTATTTGTTGTGGTAAGTTATGTATGGCGAATCCATATCAACCCAATAGCCCATTTTTTCGGTAAGGTCATTCCATACATCAGTGTATTTCATTACCGCTTCTTGGCACTTTTTGTTGTACTCCTCTACCGATATTTTTTTACCAATATCTTCTTTCGTAATACCAAGTTCTTTTTCTACTGAAAGCTCAACAGGCAAACCATGAGTATCCCAACCTGCTTTTCGGTTAACCAAAAAGCCTTTTTGCGTTTTGTACCTGCAAAAAATATCCTTTATTGTTCGGGCCATCATGTGATGAATTCCTGGCATTCCATTGGCAGAAGGCGGGCCTTCGTAAAAAACAAATGGCTTATTGTCTTTGCGAATATTGATACTCTCTTGGAAAGTATTTTCTTGTTTCCAAATATTTAGAACTTCCTCAGAGATTTGAGGAAGATTAAGTTGCTGGTATTCAGGATATTTTTTGGGCATTCCAAAATTTTTAAAGGCTGCAAATGTAACTAAGAATTAGGTAAAAAAAAGCGTGTAAAATAAGAGCTTTAACGTCTTTTAGGTTTTA
>Ga0206131_10004055_pt1 | contig 16322 bp, 13 predicted proteins | sample Helgoland_Spring_FD_148636 | JGI IMG/M metagenome (GOLD analysis project Ga0206131, IMG submission 148636) | Pelagic subsurface seawater microbial communities from Kabeltonne, Helgoland, North Sea - Helgoland_Spring_Bloom_20160517_1 | ecosystem: Environmental > Aquatic > Marine > Epipelagic ...
GGGTCAAAGTGACTGATTTTAATAATTTTGTAGGAATCCTTGGTAAAACATTATCTAATCAACCCGCTCCTTTCGATCTTTATTTAAATCAAAATTCAGGATTGCCAAGATTGCTTGTAGGGGATGGCAATACTTCAGAGTTTGTAAATGGTACCAACGCACCTGCAATAGGATAATGGGCGCATCTGGCAGTTATTAAAAATGGAAATTCCATTACCCATTACCTCAATGGAGCATCAAATGGAACAGGAACGATTACCACCATTCCTGCGGATAATAATGGTACTATGATTATTGGTTCGAGAGCAGATTTATTCACCAAAATGAAAGGAAGTATGGATGAACTACGAATCTGGAATGATGCCAGAACTATTACAGAGATCAATGATAATATGAATAAAGAGTTGAGTGGAACAGAAGCTGGACTAGTGGGCTACTATCGGTTTAATGAAGGTTCACCTAACGCAGATAATACGGCTCTAAATTCGATAGAAGATTTAAGCGCAACTGCCAATCACGGAACGCCTACTAATTTTGCAAAATCCGTGACGCCATCCAATTGGACTATTGGTTCAACCATTAACTTTTTAGATTCTGACAATGATGGTATTGGTGATCCTTGCGACAACTAAAAGCTACCTAATGGTATTTATAAAGTAAAGTATTTGTAGGAGTTAACTTCTGAAGATTTTAACTCCTACTTACTATTTCCTTCTTTATTTTTTCCAGATTAGATAAAAGGTCTTCACTGCTATCAAGTACAATCTCATCTTTTATTGATACAGATTTATTACTTCTGTAATACTCAACGGCATCATAAGCAGAGGTGAATAGTTGGTTTGGAGTTGGGTTTTGAATTCTATCTTCAATGCGTCTTTTCCATTTTTCTTCGTCACTACAAATGCATAAAAATTTACTAAATAGCGCATTTAAAATGCACTAGTCTATCAAAAATAATTTTACAATCAATTGTAAATTATCTATTTATACTTTGCCTCGCCGGCAAGGCTTTCATTTTTGTCATTGCCACAAAAACGAAACAAAAAAGTCTAGGCTGTCTGAATTTCTTAACGGTTCCAAATAATTAAAAATCTAAACAAGCGCAAACTCGCTTTCAGCTCAAACATGCCATTGTTTTTAACGATTTTTAATCTTTTTACACCTAAAATTCAGAATGCCGATTCAACCCCGTATTAATAAAACAGTTATTAAAATTAATTTTTCTTGTGCAACCTAAATGCGCTATTCGGAAAATTTCTTTACAAGGGATTTGCTTAAATCAATCTTGTCTAAGAATTCATTAAAGTACATTGTATTTGCCAACCCAATATCTACAATCAATTCACTATTAGATTTAAGATTGGTGTTAATCATTTTTGCTAGAATATTATAGGACATTCTATTCTTGCTTGCATGGTCTAAATTCTTCGCTTCTAACATATCATAAATATCATCTTTTCGAAGAATGCAAATTTTAAATTCCTTGCTTACCAAATCGGTAATTACACTTTTTCCAGTTGCTGCTTTTCCTCTGAATATGTATAGCTTTCCCATTCGTATTTTTTATGACTCTATCAATAACTTTCTACTATATTGTTATCTTCATAAACATACGAAATGATAACTCCTTTTAAAATTGAAAATAAATAAACTGCTGTCCAGTAGTTTGTACGATCATCAATCCAAACATCATAATACCCCAAGCCAATACAAGGAGCCATTTAGGTGTTGATTTTATCACACTGACTAGTGACAGTTTACGCATCGCAAAATGACCAAAGAAGACCAAAGTCATCAATGCCAAAACGAGAACAATATGACTGGTCATCAAAACAGGTTTGCTTCCATGAATAAAAAACATAGAACCCAATATATCGATAGCATTCTTAAAATCATCTGCTCGGAAAAAGACCCAGGTAATATTAATACAATTAAAAGTTAGAAAAGCAAGAAATAGCTTCATGCCTACTCCTTCGATTTTCACTTTAAAGGTACTTTTCGCGAATCGTTCTACTGTTAAAAAAAGACCATGTAGAAATCCCCAAACAACAAATGTCCACCCAGCACCATGCCATAGGCCACCCAATAACATTGTGAGCATCAGGTTAATTTGGGTGCGCGTGAATCCATTTCTATTTCCACCCAGAGGTATGTACAAATAATCGCGCAGCCAAGTTGAAAGAGAGATGTGCCACTTGCGCCAAAACTCTGAAAAGCCAATACTGCCATATGGATACCTAAAGTTGTCAGGCAAAAGAATGCCCAGCATCATGGCGATACCAATTGCACAGAGTGAGTAACCAGCAAAATCAAAAAATATCTGGCCTGAAAAAGCCAACACGCCAACCCATGCATCCAATGGCAACAATAGTGAGCCCGCTCCAAAGACAGTATCTGAGACGCCACTTAACAAAGAATCAGCAAAGACTGTTTTTTGAAAAAGACCAATGGTCAACAAAAGTAGTCCTGTGAAAAATTGATGTTGTGTAGCTTTCTTAGGTGCGTAAAATTGTGGAATCAATTCGTCTGCACGGACGATTGGTCCAGCAACCAACTGTGGAAAGAAGGTAACGTACAATGCAAAGTCAAGGAATGTTTTTGCGGGTTGCATTCTTCGCTTATACAAATCAATAGTATATGACATCGTTTGAAAAGTATAAAAGGAAATACCCATGGGTAATAAAATATCCCATTTAGGTGGTGTGTAACTGATGTCGATAAGCCCAAGAACAATCTGGAAGTTCTCCATCAAGAAATTGCCATATTTGAAAAAGGCCAGAAAACCTAAGTTCACAAAAATACTGAGCAAGAGCCAGTACTTCCTTTTTTTAGGATCCTTGAGTGCAGCCATTTTATTACCTGCTGTCCAATCTACAACAGTAGAAATCCAAAGCAAAATAATTAGCGGTGGATTCCATAAGCCATAAAAAATATAACTGGCTAGGAGAAGCATTCCTTTTTTCTGTTTCCATGAAAGTGGAATGATATAATATAGCAACAAGACTACTAGTAGAAAAACTAAAAAACCTGTGGTATTAAATAGCATTGTATATAATTATTGGAGTTGATCCCTTGTGAGCAATTGAATGATGGTCTTCGTATAGGCATCTGCATCTCTACGATTAAGATGCGACCATTCCGGAGGAATCATATATTTAGTTTCCTCATAATCTTGAAAGTGATATCCAGGACAACTACTCTCCAGGATCAAACGATCCCAATATTTTTCTCGGGGATAGAGTCTTGTTTCAGTCTCTAAATAATAATCTGTAACGGGGGGCCTTATAAAGGCAACACGTCCTCCTTTCTCTTTATGCCTTTCTACAAGATTTACATAATGACCAATGACCACATCAATGCTATCTGCAAACCTGTTCTTAGGATTTGGATTGTACCAAATATCAGTTTGTTGCTTTTGGATAATGGAGTCATTTTCCATTTCAGGTAACATCCGAATGTTGCGATATTTATCCATTGCAACCATAGGAGGCCAGATAGTGGCGCCCCTAATAGAGTCGCGATTTTGAAATGGGATCCGTTCAATCAACCCTTTCAAATTCAGATCACCACCCTGCGTATAGCTGAATAGAGGATCAATAATTTTATAAACGATACTGCTAATTTGCTGTGCATAGGTGCGGTTGTAATAATGATCTACCAAATCTTTTCCCCTACCGGCTCCCCAACTGCCTTTCATTGTGTAGAATAGTCCGGGTGCAATACTGATAATCAGTAATCCATTAAAAGTTGAATTCTCAATTACATCTTCTATTGTATGAAGTGGTGAACTGCCAGGATAAGCAAGCATTACAGGTCTGTTTCCTGTAATAGAATCCCAGAGGTGTATATTCAAATCGAAATGTCCACGAGATGATCCCAATATCAACACATCATCAGAACTCAGGTCATCTACCTTTGCACGCCAATCTGCCCACATATCCAAGCTCTTTAAGTCATAGGAAGCAGGCCATTTTTCAATGTACTTAAAATATAACTCATAGGGAATTAAGAAAAGAACGGCGACAACAAATGCCGCAATAAAATTTCGCAAGTTGATGATCGGGTTCATCTTTTTTTTTATTTTTTGTGTTTATATTTCTACTGTCATTTCAAAAAAAAAACATAAAAGTTAATGTCGAAAAGTACTTAAGACAAAAGAGTTTTTAAATTCAGTAAGAATAAATCTACAAAAAAAAATCATTTTCAGCAACTAACATATCTTACAACATGTTTTTGTTATTTATCAATTTGCAGTATTTTGAATTCTTTTTACTAATTCTAAAAACTTATCAAAACCAATTTCGAAGTCGCCATCTGTATCAGTTCAGCAGATAATTCCTCAATATCCGACAATGATGGGATAAATGATCATTGCAATAACTAAAAACTCTATGTATGCTTATAGTCGGTAACGCCAAAGCCAGATTGTTAAGTTTTAGTTTGGCATATCTTCGTTAATATTTCTGTGTCCACTTACATTTTAATAATCTTGAATGTTTTAGAAATATTTTTGTCACCATATATTTGCAACAAATGAATTCCTGGATTTAATTCTGAAATATCCAACCTACTCAGATTATTGGTTATTTGGATGTTATCCTTCTTTACTAAAGTGCCGCTCACATCATAAATATCTACAAAGTAACTTCCGTGGTATAATGATTCAAATTCCAAAAAAGAAGTTGCTGGGATAGGTGAGATTTTTATTTCAAATTCAATTTCTGATACTGAGGTTCCCATGCATAGCGGATCTAATGTGTCGAGTACGGTTAAAATAAGATCAACGATTGAATCGCATCCATTTGTGCTGATAAAATCTTGCGTATAAGTTCCAGCTTCGGTGTAACCATTGTAGGATTCATCTTCACAAATACTCACTTCCTCTAAGCCTTCAAATACTGGATGAACTGTAAGGTCTAAATTAATGACAGAGTCACATCCCAACGCACTCTGTAAAACAAAATTATACATTCCTTCATCTTTATAAATACCATAACACTCCCCATCGCAAATTGCGGATTCAATATTAGTTGGAGTGATTGGGTCCTTTACAATGAGGTCAAGTACACGTGTTGAATCACAACCATTTGCCCCTGTAAAAGTGTCTATGTAATTTCCACTTAAACTATAGCCTTCATATAGTTCGTCATCACAAATTGATATTGATAAATTAGTAGTGACTGGACTTCCATTACAAGTTGAAATAACAATTTCAGTACTCGTTATTGCAAGACAATTGTCAGGTCCCACTGTGTATGTTACCGTGTAAGTGCAAGGCGTCAAATTACTAGGATCAAAAAAGTTGTCTACTGTTCCCGTGCCACTCCATTCTCCACCTAGACTTGATGATGATGACAATAAGGAATTCAAATTCAAAACGGGACTACTTATCATAAGTGTATCAGGTAGATTAGAAATAGCTGCTGTCGGTTCTGAAGCAATAGTCAATGGTGTACTACTTATTGATTCACAAAGCCCTGACCCCAAAATATATTTTAAAATATAATTTCCAGGCGCAAAAATTGATACAGGTAATGTGTCAACAAACAAGGCCAATGTGTCAGTGTTATCTTCAAGCATCCATACACCATTTAGTACATTTTCTACATATAATGAAAGATCGATATTCTGTTCACATGTGTACAAAACAGGCATAGCATAAATTTCTGAAGTTTGAAATTCTATAACATTAATTCCTAAGATAGCACCTGGGGCACAAGGACCGCCTTCGGCAAGAATTTGATGAAAACCTACTCCAGCCACTTGAGGGTCAAAAGTATTAGTATTTAAACCAGAACTCGTAGAGCTTAGGACTGCAGAAGCCGGAACAGTATTAATAGTAAAAGGAACTTGATCAAGGCAGACTGTTTGAATTGCATTATTCGTATTTAATATACCAATTTCATCTGCAGAAAGGGTAATAGGATTAGTACCAAATACATTATAAATAAACTCAGCAGTATCTCGATTACCTACAAAATCTTCAATAAGCAATGCAATACTATGACTGCCTTCTGTAGTAAATTGAATTGGATGGTCAAGACTATCTGCATCATTAAATATCATATCACTATCTAAAGCCCATGTGAATTCATAAGGCGAAATACCTCCTGTTAATGTGAGCCCTGAGTATGGATAAATAGTGTCTCCGATGCAATAATTTTGAGGTACTACTTTATAGTTTAAATCTATATCCATTGACTCCTTAAAATGAGATGGATATTCAATTATATTTTGAAAAGTCGTCAAGCAAACGTTGCTAAGTGTTGAGCCACTCATGCCTTCAATGACGAAATAGCCATGATTTACAGGCAAGTTATTTAATAATAATCCATGCTCTGAAGAAGTGTCAATCGCAATTGATGCAAGTGGATTGAAATTTTGATCAATGATTTGTACAACTCCACTACCTTGTAAATTGAAATTACCAAATAAAGCACTAACGTTATTTAAGTCTACATCGAAAGGAATATAAATGTTGGTGCCATTTATAAAGTTTACAGTATTGTTGATGACTTCTAAACTAGTAGGAGAATCCACAAACCAAGTGCTAGGGATTCCATTATCAAAGTTTTCTGTTAGAATTTTATTAGCACAATAATTAGACTTAACAACTACAGCACTGTTGAAACAGCATTTTTGAGTACTGCTAAAAGTCTTTTCCGCTATAAATGGATAGACACCTGATGTCAATCCGCTTCTCTCAATAAAACCATCAACAAAATCTGTTGTAATACCATCACTCCAATGTATTTTTGGATCAGATTCAAAAGGACTGCAAGCTATCTTCAATTTTATATATGCATCATTTGTGCCAGGACATGTTTCGTTTCTACTACTATTGTCAACAAATATTGATGGTCCAAAGTTAGAAGTAATGGTTGGATCCAAAGATATCTTTTCAGACTTTACAATATTATGCTCCCTAAGTTCAATTTGAATATAATAATTTCCTTTTGAAAGATCGTCATATCTCAAATTAGCATCTTGCTCAATAATAGAACTACCTGAGCCAAATCTTAGTCCAACGGGGGGTATAAGTTTAGCTCTCAATGTACTCAAGTCAAGTGGTAAAATATATGGGTTTACGAATCTTTTTATTTCAATAACTTGAAGAGAGCCGTCGCGAGCACCTGGACATGAAGGCAATTTCCTGCGAATTTTGAAGCTATAAAGTGTACCAACAATACTTCTAGCTTGATAATCTATTTCTCTTTCAACATTATCGTTTGAGCCAGAGCAAGATACCCATTGGCTTTGAGCGCAATTGGGAATAAAAAAAAGGCGACTATTAAAAATAAAGAATGGAAAATAAGGGTACGTTTCATTTCAAATTAATTTTGATTGGAAAAAAGATCAATAAATTTTAATTTGCACTATAAGTTAATAAATTTTATTTAAAGATGACATCTAATTAAAAAATAATGTACAAAGAAGGAGTAAAGAACTAAGTTAAAGAGATGTTTTTTGCAATTAAATTGCTATGAAGAGATTTGCATTGAAGAACTGTTTGAAGATTTTGGTTCAATGCTTTTATTAAAAATAATAAAATTGTTTCAAATTGGATGACAATGAATTTTCATACATTCATTCATTATTATTTTTTCTTACTCATCTATTAGACCATCCATATCATCTTCATTATAATCAAGGCAAATACAGTTAATAATGTCAAGAACACCATAGATGTGTTATTTTTATTATTGATACACATAGCTAGCAATAGTGATTATATTTTCATTCTCATTTCCACCAGGTGCTTCTGTAATCCTATTTTTTCATAAGCAGCTACAGCAATATGGTTTTCATCATATACATCAAGGCGCAATTCATTTACATTTTTAGACTTAGCCCAAGATTTTAATTTCTCTATAATTGTTTGACTGATTCCTTTTCTCCGATATCCAGGCTTCACATACATAAATCCCGCATATGCATATTTTTCAAAATTCAAATAAGACTTAGCATTACTAATCTTTACATATCCTGATCCGACAATTTCTAAATCAACTTCAGCTATAATTACTTCAGTATCATTGTCATCAATCATAGCTTTGATATCATAGTAATTTATATGCCCCGGTTTTAAAGTTGGATCAAATGGGCGTTCAGTTGCAACAATGGCTTGTTCAAATTTGTATAATGTAACTAAGTCTTTTATATCAGCACGCCTATATTTTATATTTTCCATACTCAAATATATTTGATTTTGGTTTTCAATTAATCATTTAATACTTCTAAGTACCCAAAATAGGCCAAACTAACCGAATTCTATTATTTACGATTTTGTCGAGTCAGTGAATCTGACACTCCTAACCTCTTACATTAAATTGTTAGCTTCTTCAATACTTTTTAGTCTGTCACATTGTAATATACCATTAGATTCTTGATCCCCACAAGAATTAAAAAGTAGAAAAGAGAAAATAGTAAAAAATAAAAATTGATGTTTCATAAGTGCATTTAATTTACAAAGATTTGAATAGAGAATACATTTTCAAACGGCAAATTCTTTGATTTCAATAAGTTATTTACTGCCACCAATTACGAAGAACTAGAAATAAGTAATCAAGATCAAGAAAACTGTAATCTCATCACGTGCATGTTTTATGACCAGCATAATCAATACCAAGATTGTCCATCATGCATTTGTATATAATCTACAACTTTACTAAAGCTTTGATTGTAATTAAAGCTGTTAGCTGTTTTATGGTAATTTATAATCTTTCAAATTCTCAATTTCATAAGGAGTACCTTGATTGATTCCTAGCAATTTAAAATCCAGGCCACCATCTTCGTCAACCTCGGTCACAATGATATTGTCTTGCTGTCCGCCACCTACCCCATTCGCGATTAAGGTTATGTTATGATATTTATAATACATGTATGGCGTAACCGTATTATTGGCCCCCAAGTCGCCAGCGTAGATTACAACGTTTTTTGGTATTGATTCTAGATAAGGACTTATCTCGGACCAGTAATTTGTTTTTCCAGGATATTGAGGCGCATAGTTTATTTTAACATTTGCAAATTCATTATCTGGTGCCCACCAAATCAATTCATGACAAAAAATAAAAATGTTATTGGCGGATGAAAATGCATTGTCAATAGTCTCAATTAAAAAGTCCTTCTGCTCTCCTTCTATGTTCCAATTTGTAGGTGAAAGTATAATGAAAATATCATCTTCATTCCAAAAAGAATAATAGTACTCAAAGAGATCTTCAAACACAGGACCACGATCATGGTTTCCTGCTGCGATATGAATTGGTTTCGAAAATTTATCGATATCTGTCAATGCTGCATCCCAATATTCTACAGTTGTAAAAGGCACTACATCCCCTGTCAACACGCCCAAATCCATCTCAGGGTATTTGTTTATAAATGGAATTTTCTCTACAACTGGAGGATGCAATCCATACTGATAGGTAATGGGATTTCCATAAGTATGACCAGCTACAAAAAAAGAATAATTAGAAGTCAATTTTATATCAATAGGCACTTCGCCCACGGATTCCACATAGTCATGCCCAATGCATGAGTTTAAAACTATTAAAATTATAAAGAGTAAGTATTTTGGCATTGATAATTGCTATGCTGTTATCTCTAATTGATATAAAAAGTTAATCTATAAAGAAATAACTTTTTCAGGATTGCCAAGATAGAAAATTTTGTAATAGTTATATTCATTGTTTATATTCTTTACTCTAAAAAAAACATAAAAAAGTAATCTTTAAAAATCTACAGAATTACCACAAGAAGTTTCGCCTTTCTGTTCAACACAGAAAATCAAAAACAAACTTATTAAAATACATCTGTATAAAAAATGCGGTTGATAGTTAATTGACTGGTTATTAATATTTATCTAAAAACAGAACCAATGATAAATTAATGTTGCCTCTTACAATTATATAACCTCAAAAACATTTAGGTAAACAATAAAAGCAAATGTTATTTTACTATGTTTTCGAATTATTAAAGAGTAACATTACACATCTAACAGTTTTATGCTGCCTTAGATTTAAGTAATTCATTTTGGAGCAAGCATTTGAATCTATTATTTCTAGTTTTTTAAAAGACCGAGTGGGTTTAAATAATAATTTCCTAAACACAGAATTATCAAATAATCTAAGGGAAAATTTATTGTTACTGCTATTTGAAAAACAATTTAAAGTAGCTGGAATTGGCAGCAGTACCAATTTACAAACCAACAAATCAATACGCAGTGATATTATTTACTGGTTAGACAGAAAGCACAATAACATTCATGAAAATGGTTTTTTTGACCTCATTGATGGCTTTATAAAATACCTTAACATGACTTGTTATACTGGAATTACTGGATATGAATTTCATTATGCATATTATGACAAAGGCACCTCTTACAAAAGGCATCTTGATCAATTTGTAGACGATCAAAAAAGAGCCTATTCCATGATTATGTATTTGAATGAGGATTGGATTTCAGAGGATGGTGGAGAGTTGTGTATTTACCATCAAGATAATTCTCAAATAATTTCTCCTCAAAATGGCAAGTGTGTGTTTTTCAAAAGCAGTGAACTAGAGCATGAAGTTTTACTCAGTCACAAACCTAGGATGAGTATTACAGGGTGGCTTAAAACAAATTGACAGGCCTATTTAATTATTTAATCCTTTTATTCTATTCAATAGATTCCGATAAATTTTAACAGGTCTCCTTTGTTTTCCTGAATAATCAATTGTTATATTTTCATCCGTTAATTCATTCAAATTAAAACAAAGTGGGTATACGAATTCTGGTTTTCCCACATAACTAATTGGTCCATATTTAATGGCATATATCTTAACATTATCATTTTCATCTAACTTAATCAATGGAAAATCTTGGGTATATTCAAGATAGTATTTTACCAATCTATTTTCTACGATCGTATCAATTACAGAATTTGAACTTCCCTCTAACTTGAAAATAAATAATTGATCATAGAATTGGCAAAAACAAAACAGCCAAAAGCCATACAAGCTTCATATTAGATTTTACAATTCTTGAACTTGTAATATTATAAATTGCCAAGCACCATAAAACTATGGTTAAAAACCCCAATGTGATGAGTAGCTACTTATCTATAATATTTTATTTTCTAATTATGACTCTCACTATTTACAGCAACTGCAATTTTAGAATCAGCAGTACCATAATAAAGAAACCATTTGTTTTTAAAATATACCATTCCTTCAACAAAGCAAACTTCATTAACTTCACCAACTTTCTCATAATCCTTGTCAGGGTGAATAAAATAACTTTCCGATCTGTCAATTAACTTATGCGGCGCGTTTTTATCAAACAAAGCTTGTCCGGCGGCATAGGTAAATTTTGATAATTTAGGATCATTAAAGTTGGCCGCATTACTTCCATTGTAAATTAGCAAAATCCCCTCATCTTTATACAATGCATAAGGACCAGGTTCTACAAGCCTGCTGTCAAAGTAACCCATCCGCGGATGCAAAACTGAAATCATTTTCTTACTTTCCTCATTTTCACAAACTTCCCACTTGATCAGATCTTTTGAGCTCGCTAGAAATATATTGGTATCACCAAAATACATCCAATATTTTCCGTTTATCTTTTTGGCAACATTCTTACCATCTATTAATTCAACAACAATAGCTCCAGCCTTAGACCATCTGTCCTTATATTTTGCCCCTTTTAAAACCAATCCATGTTTTGTCCATGACGTTAAGTCACTTGAAGATGCAATACTTAGCCTAGCTGTTTTACCATCATAAGAAGTGTATGTCATGATATATTTACCATCAATACTCTCTACAATTCTTGGATCTTCTACCCCATCAAAGTAACAACTTACACAATCTTCCTCAAGTTTACCACTCTTGAATTTCTTGTAATTCCATTCATACACTTTCATCGAATCGTTATCTGGATAAAATACAGGTGCAGGAGATTTCTCAAAATGAAGACCATCTGTACTTGTAGCCAATCCAATTCGAGAGGTGCCATTTAAATCTTGTGCTCTATAAAACATATATACTTTATCGCCTTTTACGACTGCTGATGGGTTTAGTACATTCCTTTCCTCCCAGTACATTTCTCTGTTAGAAATTGGGCAATTAAATTTCAACTCTGGTGAAGGATTTAAAATAGGATTTAGACTATCCACTTTTTCAAAAGCACCAAATTCCCAATTATTGATTGAAGATACTACTTGATTATTCTCTACTTTATGTTCCTTACAGCTAGAAATTATAAACAGAACTCCTAGAATTATAACTAATTTTTTCATTATGCGAATTACTTAAAGATATAATTTGATAAATTGACTACAATAGTAATAATAGGCATATTACTGACCAATGAAGCATTATTTCCAATCTAATGATGCGTTCAATTATTTATAATGAAAAATAATATAACCAGTTCCTCAAGAGTTTGCTTACACAATTCTCTCTCTGATTAAATTAAATACCATCCTACAGAGAATAATTAAATTAAGTATAAAAGATCTTTACACCAGGATCACTTAATGTTCTCTTTACCGCCTCTTCCTTAATTCTTAATGGCTCCAAAAAATTAAAAAACTAAACAAGTATGAGTGAATAATCTGTGATAGCATTCGAGTTCAGTAAGAAATCGAAGTGAAAGAACAGCGATAGCGGGTGGGCAGCTAGGTTCGGCTCAACAACCTATTTCGTGGTTCATTTATTTGAAGCACTCCGTACTTCACTTTTCGAGATCATTCATTCATACCTAAAATTCAGAATGCCGATTAATAACAGACAATACATCTCTCTTTTAAAAATTAAATATTGAGTACAACCTAATTTCGTTTTTAGGTAAAACTATTTAGTCATTTCAAGTGTAGTATCTATTTTTGAAACTTGAAAATATTCTTTTGTATTTTCTTCAATCAGCTTTTTTAAACTTTCCAAATTAGCATCTTCCATCGTCTTCATAGAACTTGTCATAAAGGAACCCAGGGATTTTGCAAATATACCATTTCCAACAGTCGTTGATTTTGTCTTAATAGTAGTTTTGCCGTCTTTTTCATCAAACAGCATATCATATTCCATATCCATAAAATCAGCCTTAAACGACATCGCTAGTAGTTCATTCTTCCGAACATCAATTATGGTTTGTTCCATAATCATTTCTTGGCCTTGATCTTCAACATAGACTTTTGAAATCTCACCAATTTGGTTTACATCACCACTAATATGTTCAGTCCGTTTAAAACCCTTTATCCATTTAGGCAAATTAGCCTCATCAGACATAACAGCCCATGATTCATTAGCTGGTTTATCTACAGTAACTTCACTTTCATAATATATAGAAGGCGTTAGTAGTCCTTTTGCAAAAAATATAATCACCAGCAATAGAATTAAACCCAAAAGATATTTTAGATACTTCATATTAATAATTTTCTATAAATCTATTTAGAAATAATGAAGAATTCAAAATAATTATTTCTTAAGTACAACTAACTTAAATTGTTAGAGGATATTGGTATTGATTGAATGAAGGAATAGATGTGTGAATAAACAAATAATTAAAACAATTTACTTTATAAAAAGAGTAGTAACGACCTTCATATTTATCACATGAAATTACTTTATTTTGTATAAGAGTATTCGAATATAGATTAGAGTAGAAAAAAGTCCAAATGAGTTAAGTGAAGGAGAACTACCTCCATCGCCATGTGTATGACCCAATGCAACTTTAACTCCTACCTTCACTTTATTGCCAATCCAGGGAGCAACGTTAAGACCATAAAAACTCCCTTCTGTAAGTCCATCAAAAGTAGGGATATTATAATCAGTGTAAGAAAGTTGAATTCAATAATCCTACTGAAACATTTTACTATACTCCTGGTTCATTTTTAAATTCAAAGACTCCTCTCTTTGACTCAATCTTAAGAGCCAGAGCCAAAATATAAACAGAGTAAGAAGAAGAACTATAAACCCTTGACCTGTCCAGTCAACTTATCCAATTGTGATGGCCTTGCAGCATGATTGACAGCAACTTCGCCAGACTCGTTGACCAATAAGTAATAAGGAATTCTTAATCCACCACCATAGTACCGTTGAATATCCACTTTTAAGTTATTTGAAGCATTGATGTGGTAGCCTTTTAGGTCGTATTGTTTGATAAATCGTTTCCATTTTTCAAGATCTTTTGGCTTGTCAGTACTGATATAAATGGGAACAACATCATTTTTCTTCAACATTGGCTTTAAGTCTTTGTTGTATGAAAACTCTCGACGACATGGACCACACCAACTTGCCCAAACATCCAAATATAATTTTTTGCCCTTAAAGTATTGATTCAACTCAGAAATAGAATTAATCGCTTGTGGGTTTTCAATAAAATTTATTCCTTCAGCAAAGTCTGAATCAATCACCCTATAGTATTCTTCAATAGCATCAATATTAGGTTTAAGATATTTATCAAACTGATTATTTTTATTCTTTGCTTTGAGGTTATTGTATAAGGCTATACATTCTTTTTCATTTCGTTGATTTCCACTTTCTTTGTGCAAATAATTCGCCATGGCCATTTCTTGTGTGCTGCCATTTAGATATGTTTCAAACCCATTCATAAACAATGACAAACGCTCAGTTCCTCTTTCCAATTGGTGCTGAGCACTTGGATTGAATGTAGTCTCCCCTACTTTCTTCCCTCTTACATATGACATCGCATAAGACAAGAACCACGATGAAGACATATACTCATTTGTGATAGGAGTCTCCTCAAGAATATGTTTCCAAAACGATTTTGTCTTTTCATCCAAAACGCTTTTATTTCTAGTCAAGCGCCATGCCAAATCACCTTTTCTTGCTGCTCTAAAAACTTCACGATCAGCTTTTATCAATGTCACTACATCATCAGAAACCTGGCCTGATTGAGCAAGTGTTTCCAATTGATAAATTTCGTTTTCAAAAGGTCTGTCAAACATACCATTGTAATCCTTAATCGTCATTGATGAATTAATAGACGGCATATTTTTAGAAATGTAATCTGGATTATCAAAACCAGCATACAAATCCTGAATTGCGTTTGATTCATCATTAAAAGTAAAAACAGAATTGACACTGCGCCCATCAATTTTTACATCATAATTTTTTTTAGGTTCAAGTATTACCAAATGCTTAAAAAGTCTCGGCATTGTAAATGTCACCAGTGAAGCCTTAGACAAATTTATACTAGCACTAAATGTGCCATCCTGTTTTACGTCCACCTTGTCTTTATATCCCTCGTAACCACTTCCGTTAATCGGATTTGAAACAAAAAGATCTTGCCCCTGATATCCTACAATCTTGCCATTAACAATAGCAGTAGAGTAATCAACTGACTGACTTGAACAAGCTAAAAATAAAGTAGATATCAATAGCAACAAGAATCTGGTATAAATCATATTTATTTTTTTATCAGTCTAAATAAAATCACGCCTATAAAAATAGATACTAAGCATAATATTATTGCAGTAATAATATTGCCGTAAATTATTGATCCAATCCCAAACAAAGCAGAATACACCATGATACAACCCAAAAACATCATGCCTACCTCCTTTGACAAACTACTCTTTGTAATATTAGAGATTGCTTCTACCTCTTGTGCGTTTAATGTTGAAACAACCGGTTTCCACCCCATAGCATGGGGTCTTGTCAATTTGAAAAAAGAGGACAAAGTTTTCATATCTGTCTTTGGTGTCAAAAAGATAGTTGCCAGCCAAGCAATAGTTGTTACACCAATTCCTGTCAACATTTTCTGGTAATCCAACATATCACCTTCATAGCCTTTCATAAAGTAAAATGCCATTAAGAAAGAAACAACCATAGCTACTATTTCTGCCTGTGCATTTACACGCCACCAAAACCATCTTAAGATAAAAATCAAACCAGTGCCGGCACCTATTTGTAAGATTAAATTAAAGACTTCGAATGCACTGGTTAGATACAGAGCGAATACCGCTGCTAAAACCATCAAGGAAACAGTAGAAATACGACCGACCAATACTTGCTGCTTTTCTGTAGCCTCCTTATGTACAAATCTCTTATAAAAGTCATTTACAATATAAGATGAGCCCCAGTTGAGGTGGGTACTGATAGTAGACATCAAAGCTGCAATAAGTGATGCTATGATCAATCCTAATAAGCCATGTGGCAAGTAAGTCAACATCGCTGGAAATGCCAAATCATGTGCTACTATACTTGGATCTACATTTGGGAAGCTTGCTCTTATATTTTCCAAATCCGGAAAAACAATCAAAGACGCCAAGGCAATAACAATCCATGGCCAAGGTCGCAATGCATAATGCGCTACATTAAAA
>Ga0206131_10004060_pt1 | contig 16312 bp, 13 predicted proteins | sample Helgoland_Spring_FD_148636 | JGI IMG/M metagenome (GOLD analysis project Ga0206131, IMG submission 148636) | Pelagic subsurface seawater microbial communities from Kabeltonne, Helgoland, North Sea - Helgoland_Spring_Bloom_20160517_1 | ecosystem: Environmental > Aquatic > Marine > Epipelagic ...
GATATACTGAATCTTCATTTAAGCTGATTGGATTCATATATGTATATCCCAATAATGATGTCAATTCAACATTTCCTATTTTACCCATACTATTAAAAGAAAATTCCAAACCCGTTATTCTTGCTCGTTCTGCATTTTGGGCTTGAAATCCAACCCAATTTAAAATATAATCTATTTCGTCTGGGTTCTGAGCCTGTAAAACAATCGTATCTGGATTATAAATCCCAAAAGTAAACTCAACCATATTGCTGTACTGATTAATGAAGCCTGAGACATCAAAATACCCCTTCCAATCCCCAAGTTTTAAAATTTGTTTATAGCCCAATTCAGCAGCCCAGCCTTTTTCAGGTTTTAGATTTGGGTTTTTAAAGATGATTAACCCACCAACAGATGTAGAAACAAAACGTTCAGCAACTGAAGGAAAACGAATGCCCTGACCTATGGAAGCCCTAAGATGGGAAGCAGGATTAATTTCATAATGCATACCCGCTCTGAAAACGGGATAAATAGGAATTTTTAAGGAGTCTAGCACCTCCTCTTTATCTAAATATTTGAAGTAAATATTAGAATCAAAGTCAAGGGTATCAATTTTAAAACATTCCAATCGCATTCCTGCAGAAAAATCAACTTTTTTGAATTTACTTTCAAATTGCGCATATGCTGCAGCATTTTCTGAGAGATGATCACCAAAAACCCAGCTTTGTACTCGATTAATCGTATTGGCAAATCCTGCAGTCAATGTATTTCCGACGCCCATACTTCTTTGGAACTGGTAATCAAAATAATACATCTCTGCCAATGAGTTTGCATACAAGTTTTCAGTATTACCGGTAGTAACTAAATAGTATCGTGATTTAAAATAATGCTTATTGTTGTATTTGTCATATAACTTTACATATGGATCAACACTCAAACGAATTGATTTTTGACGATCAATAGTATTGTCTTGGGGTTCATATCCCATTGAGTCATTTTTCCACAACACAAACACGCCAATGTCCTGATACTGTAAATTATAGCTCAAGCCAGCCTTTAGCTTTTTGTTTTTCTCAGGTTTAAAATAAAAGGTTCCATTTAGACGATACCTTTCCTCGCTTTCCTCCTTTCTAAATCCAGAATCTAAATAGGCATTCGCACCAATTGTAAATCCAAAGTTTTTTGAAGACTTCCCATAATAAATATCTGCCAAATGAAAAGTTGGATTTTTATTCCACCACTTCATAGACGACCGACGAGGATTGTCATAAAATCCTGATTGTATTTTTGCTTTTAACGTTCCTTTGGGATTCGGTTCTTTTTCTGTCAATGCAATCACTCCGTTTAATGCCCCACTTCCATAAAGAACCGAAGATGCGCCTTTCATGATTTCAATTTGAGACGCCTGCTCCATAGGTATTGCATTCCATTTTGCATCTCCGATATCGGGAGACATCATAGGTATACCATTCCATAATAATAAAACCCGGCTTCCTGCACCATAGGCAAATCCTCCACCTCCTCTAATACTTACCTGTCCATCCATTGCATACACTCCTGGACTTTGATCTACTGCCTGCTCCAAATTAGAATAACCTTTATTGTTGATCAATTCAGGTGTCAATATTTCCATGGATATTGAAATGTCCTCAATGTCTTGATTTCGTCTTCCTGCAGAAACGACAACGGTTTTAATCTCTAACACCTGTTCATACAAAGTGAAGTTTAAAGTCATAGGAGACTCAACCAAAATAGAATCAGGCATATAGCCCATTAAAGAAGCTTTAATCCAAACTGGATAGGTATTAGGGGCTAGTGAAAAACTACCTGACACGTCAGAGGCGACTTTTTGGCCTCCTTTAACTTCAACACGAACACCATATAACTCTTCGCCATTATGACCATCATTAACAGTTCCCGAAACCTGAGTAAATGCACTGGAAAATAATAAATTGAACGTGGAAATTAATAGAATTATAAAGGTATAACGCATCTAAAATTTAGTTAACTTATATAACGAAACTAATAAAATTTTATAAACAAGAATGGATTTATATAAAATAGCGGCGTCCAATTTAAAAGGTATAGGCAAGCAAAAACTAAAGCAATTATGCCTAAGAACAAATGGCATCAATGCCTTATTTGAGGAAAAACTTTGCTCTCTTGAAAAAAAATTCAATCTAAAAAAGGAGTTATTGATCAATATGAATATTTCTCAGGCTTTAACAAAAGCAAGAAAACAATTGGACTTTAATGAAAAATATGGCGTTCAAACACTTTTCATGGAGGATGATCATTATCCTGACTTGCTTAAAGAGTGTCCTGATGCTCCAATCACTCTTTTCTATAAGGGAAGTGTTGCTTTGAATAAAAAAATCATATCTATTGTTGGTACGAGGCGAGCCACCAATTATGGAAAAGAGAATGTTGAAAAACTAATAGCAAGTCTCCAAGGACAAGATATTATTGTCATTAGCGGGCTGGCAAGCGGGGTTGACACTTTTGTTCATGATTGTTGCGTAAAACATCAAATACCCACCGTTGGAGTTCTCGGTCATGGTTTAGACACCATATACCCTAGGTCAAATCGAAACCTTGCAAAAAAAATGTTGAATAATGGAGGCTTACTAACCGAATATGGTATTGATCATAAAATTTCAAAATATTGTTTCCCTCAAAGAAATAGAATAATTGCTGGAATGTCAGAAGTAACTATTGTTATAGAGTCTCCATTAAAGGGAGGAGCCATTATTACTGCGGAAATTGCAAATGGTTACAACCGAGAAGTCATGGCGATCCCTGGCTCTATTTTTTCTGATTCTTCCAAAGGATGTAATGCATTAATAAAAACCCAAAAAGCAAACCTATTAGAAAATACAGGTGATCTGTATCGGCTTATGGGGTGGAATAATAATTCGTCTGAAGTTAGAGCAAATATTAACTTGACCAAACAAGAATCGGTGATTGTACAACTATTGAAAGAAGAAAACGAAATCCACTTTGATACACTCCTATCTAAATCTGATTTTTCAGTATCAAGTCTTCATTCGATAGTCTTGAAGTTGGAGCTAAAAGAAATTGTACAGGCATTACCGGGATCACTCTTTAAACTAAATCACCAAACATTTTCATTAGATATGGCTTAAAAACCAATACCCCTATCACGATGCTCATAATCGTACAAGTTAATACTGCAGCGGCAGCGATATCTTTTATTCGCCCAATCTGTGAATCAAAATCTGGATTCATATGATCACACAACTTCTCTATAGCCGTATTAAATATCTCACATGTTAATACCAAAAAAGCACAGATAAGCACTGCCATCCATTCTATATTGGTTATCCCAAAAAAACAACCGCAAAAAACAAGCACAAAAAAAGCAAAAAGATGAATTTTAAAATTCTGCTCACTTCTGAATACAGCAATTAAACCATTATATGCAGCCACAAAACGATTTTTTTTTCTGATTTCACTCATATATGATATTTCAAGAACTAAATTACATTAATTTTACTTCACGTTCTTTTAATCAACTTATGAAGAAAGGTGGAGGGATTGGCCCTATGAAACCTTGGCAACCTGCTTTTCTAATTGCAAGGTGCCAAATCCATTCGGTCCATCCGAAAAGATAAGCACAAATCTTTTACCTTTCTTCCTTTATTTAATTACATGAAAGAGACTATTGAATCACTACTTCGAAAACGTATATTGATCTTGGATGGTGCCATGGGCACAATGATTCAAAGACATGACTTGGAAGAAATTGACTTTCGGGAAGGAGCTTTTGATAACCACAATAAACCACTCAAAGGAAATAATGACTTATTGTCCATAACGCGACCCGAAATCATAAAGGATATTCATCGAGCGTATTTTGCTTCAGGTGCTGACATTGTCGAAACCAATACTTTTTCTGGCACTTCAATTGCGCAAGCAGACTACGATCTAGAAGAAGCTGTTTATGATATCAACTACTTAAGTGCAAAAATCGCGAAAGAGGTTGCTCAAGAATTTACAGACAAACCTCGATTTGTTGCTGGCTCTATTGGTCCGACCAATCGTACTGCCTCCATTTCCCCAGATGTAAATGATCCTGGATATAGAGCGGTTAGTTTTGATAACCTAGTCGACGCATACAAAGAACAAGTTGATGCGTTGATGCAAGGAGGGGTGGACATTCTTCTTGTTGAAACTGTTTTTGACACACTCAATGCAAAAGCAGCGCTTTATGCGATTCAGGAAGTTTTTGAAATAAGGAAAATGATTTTGCCAATAATGGTTTCAGGGACAATTACAGATCAAAGTGGAAGAACGTTAACGGGCCAAACTACTGAGGCATTTCTAATTTCTTTATCTCATATCCCCTTGCTAAGCATTGGATTAAATTGTGCACTTGGAGCAAATCTAATGAGGCCTTATTTGCAGATTTTAGACAAAACCTCAACTTTCAATGTAAGTGCTCACCCTAACGCCGGGCTACCCAATGAATTTGGACAATACGATGAATCTCCCGAAATGATGGCTGATCAAATTGAAGTTTTTTTAAAAGAGGGATTAATTAATATTATTGGTGGTTGCTGTGGCACAACTCCTGATCACATTCATGAAATTGCAGAAAGGGCAAAAAAATACAAACCAAGAAGTTTAAGCTAATGTCAATTACAACACTCAAATTATCAGGACTTGAACCGTTAATTGTAACGGCTGAAAGCAACTTTATAAACATTGGAGAAAGAACCAATGTGACTGGTTCACGTGCCTTTCTTAAACTAATTCAATCTGGAGATTTTGAGGCCGCACTTGCGGTAGCTCTCGATCAAGTAAATGGAGGCGCTCAAATTATTGACATAAACATGGACGAAGGAATGATTGATGGAAAGGAAGCCATGGTGAGATTCCTGAATCTCATTGCTTCAGAGCCAGATATAGCTAGAGTACCTGTAATGATCGATAGCTCTAAATGGGAAATCATTGAAGCCGGACTAAAATGCGTTCAAGGTAAGGGTGTAGTTAATTCCATTTCATTAAAAGAAGGGGAAGAAGAATTCATAAGACAAGCTTCGATTATCAAAAGGTATGGAGCTGCTGTAATCGTTATGGCATTCGATGAAAACGGACAAGCGGATAATTTTGAACGACGAATCGAAATATGTGAACGCTCATATAACACCCTGATTGATGTCCTTGGATTTGACAAAAATGACATCATTTTTGACCCAAATATTTTTCCTGTAGCTACAGGGATGGAGGAGCACAACAACAATGCTTTGGACTTTTTTAATGCTACAAAATGGATTAAAGAAAATCTTCCGGGTGCTCATGTGAGTGGTGGCGTCTCCAATGTTTCCTTTTCATTTAGAGGAAACAACAAGGTGAGAGAAGCCATGCATTCTGCTTTTTTATACCATGCTATATCCCATGGAATGGATATGGGTATTGTAAACCCGACCATGCTTGAAATATATGCTGACATTGATAAAGAGCTATTGATGTATGTTGAAGATGTTCTGCTTAACAGAAGAAAAGATGCAACAGAACGTTTACTGAGCTATGCCGAAACTGTAAAAGGAGAAGGAAAGAAAAAAGAAATAGATCTTAGTTGGAGGGACACAAATGTTCAAGAAAGACTTTCTTATGCATTGGTCAAAGGAATAGTCGAATATATTGATCTCGACGTTGAGGAATGTAGGCAGCAATACGAACGACCCATCGAGGTCATTGAGGGCCCTTTAATGAGCGGAATGAATGTAGTTGGCGACCTTTTTGGTAGCGGTCAAATGTTCCTTCCTCAAGTGGTTAAATCCGCTAGAGTCATGAAAAAAGCCGTAGCTTATCTTTTGCCTTTTATTGAAAAAGAAAAAGGTGGAAAAATAGAATCCTCTGGTAAAATATTAATGGCAACGGTGAAAGGGGATGTTCATGATATTGGCAAAAATATTGTTGGAGTAGTTTTGGGGTGTAATAATTATGAAATTATTGATTTGGGAGTAATGGTTCCTGCTCAAAAAATCATTGATACGGCAATTGAAGAAAATGTAGACATTATTGGGTTGAGTGGTCTCATAACTCCATCATTGGATGAAATGGTTCATGTTGCGAAAGAGATGGAAAGGGTCAAAATGAAAACTCCCTTATTAATAGGTGGCGCCACAACCTCTAGAGTTCATACCGCTGTAAAAATAGACGAGCACTATACAGTTGGTAATGCCGTTCATGTCCTGGATGCATCGCGTTCCGTAACCGTAGTTGAAAGTCTATTGGGAAATAAAAAAGAATCCTTCCTTGGAGATTTAAAGGATGAATATAACACCTTGAGAAAAAATCATGCTGCACATGTGCGCAACAAAACTCTGTTAAACATAGAAAAAGCAAGAAAAAATAAGTTAATCCTTGATTTTAATATGGAATCAGTTATTAAACCGAACAAGTTGGGCGTGGAAGTTTTAAATGACATTTCACTTCACGATATTACGCCTTATATTGATTGGACACCCTTTTTTCAAACATGGGAACTCCATGGGAGATATCCGAATATTTTAGAAGACAAAATAGTGGGAGAACAGGCCCAATCTCTTTTTATAGATGCTAAGGAAATGCTTAAAAAAATCACAGCCAATAATTGGTTAATGGCAAAGGCCGTTTATGGTATTTTTCCAGCAAACTCAGTTTGTGACGATATTGAAATCTATTCGAACGAAAGCCGTTCTGAAATACTTCATATTCAAAGAACCTTGCGACAGCAAACAAAAAAGGCTACAGGTCAACCCAATATTGCATTGGCAGACTTTATTACCCCAAAAGATCATGATAACATCGATTACATTGGTGGATTTGCCGTTACCGCCGGTTTTGGGATTGACAAGCACATTGAAAAATTTGAAAATGATCACGACGACTACAACTCCATACTTTTAAAAGCTCTTGCTGATAGACTTGCGGAAGCTTTAGCAGAGTATTTACATGAACGAATTCGCATCGATTTTTGGGGATATGCTAAAGGTGAAAAGCACTCAAATGAAGACCTTGTAAAAGAAAAGTACAGCGGAATTAGACCTGCTCCAGGCTATCCCGCATGTCCTGATCATACAGAGAAAATTGGACTTTTCAATTTACTTGATGTCAAAGAGAATATTGGAATTGGGCTAACCGAAAGCTTGGCCATGACTCCGGCAGCTTCTGTTAGTGGCTGGTATTTTGCCCACCCCGAATCTAAATATTTTGGTGTTGGAAAAGTAACAGAAGAACAAATTAAAGATTTAGCAGAACGTAAAAACACTAACTTTCAAGATATTGAAAAATGGTATACTTCAATTATTATCTAAGAATGAAGCATCTAAATAACGTTAAGACACGTCTTTTTTATACATTTATGCGACTAAACTATGCTTAAATTACCGTTTCTCCTGTTTTCGGGCTTGCTCTGCGTATTCGCAATCAATGCCCAGGCACCCGTGGCTGATTTCACAGCTACGCCTTTAACTGCTTGTGTTGGAGAAACGATTGATTTCCTTAATAATTCATCTTTAAATGGAGGGCCTGAAATACAAGAGTATGTTTGGGACTTTGGCGATGGAAATGGTTCAACTGACGAATCTGCAACCCATACTTATTTTTTAGAAGGAACATATACCGTTACTCTCGTGGCAACCAATAGTGCCGGAGAAGCTGACGCAGAGGTCAAACCTGCATATATTACGATATTGCCATCACCTGTAGTTTCATTTACACCGCTAGGATTGGGATGTACTGTGCCATTAACTTTGAGTTTTCAAAATGATTCTGACTCTGGTAGTGAATATACTTATGAATGGGATTTTGGAAATGGAAATACTTCTTCAGTCGAAAACCCTCCGGATCAGACCTACAATGCGGCAGGATCTTATACCATTTCACTTAATATGGTGAATACAGACAACTCTTGTTCGAGTAGCTCTGTGGAAGAAATTACCATTTCTAATTACCAAGCAGACTTCTCCTTTCCAACAGTAGTGTGTGTTGGTGAATTGGTTGAATTTACTGACAATTCAACAGCAGGGGCCAATCAATGGGATTGGAATTTTGGAGGTCAAGGAAGCAGTTCTACTCAAGATCCATCATTCACATTTGCTGCTCCTGGTGTATATAATATTCAATTGTCTTCGGACAATACCATTTCCGGGTGTTCAGGAAGCATCGCTGCAGACATTACGGTTGAAGCAACTCCTTCTCCATCATTCACTTCAGACATCACCACAGATTGTTCTCCAGCAACCGTAAATTTCATAAACACTTCGGCTGGCGGTGTTGAATATTTATGGGACTTTGGAAACGGGCAAACCTTCTCTGGAGAGAATCCTCCTTCCCAAACTTATAATTCGAGTGGGAGCTATACAGTTTCTTTGTCTATGGTAACAGCAAATGGATGTTCAGGAGTTACAACCATAGTGGACTATATTAACATTGAAGAAATACTTCCATATGTCGTAGCAGATGTAACAGGGGGGTGTAATCCTTTGGATGTCCTATTCAGTGATACATCAAGCGCTCCTAACCCATTAAACCCAATTACAAGCTGGGAATGGGACTTTGGAAATGGACAAACGTTTTCTGGTCAAGATCCACCTGTTCAAACCTACACAAATGGGCTTTATGACGTGAGCTTGGAGATAATGACTGCTTCTGGATGTAGTGCAACGGTAAATCTTTCTGAATACATTTCAGTTGGAGAATTAAACTCTCTAGACTTTACAGTAGACACAACCATCAACTGCATTAAAACTGATTTTAATTTTAATTCGTTTATCACAACAACCCCTAGCTTTCCTGACTCATCAGAAATTAACTATTTCTGGGATTTTACAGATGGGAATTCAACCGAAGCAAATCCAACCTTTCAGTATTCATCTGATACGGGATATTTTGATGTTTTACTTGTTGTTGATTACAGAGGTTGTATTGACTCTTTACAAATTGATTCTCTTATTTACATTAACGCTCCGGTATCAAAATTTGCGCCAGACGAAACCCTATATTGTAATCCTGGAAGCCTCCCTGTAGAAGTTTTATTCACGGATGAAGCAGTTCATGGGCTGACTCCTGATGACATACTAATGATCTGGGAATGGGGGGATGGTATGCCTAATGACACACTGGACGACCCTGAATTGGACGACCTTAATATGGGCAATTACAGTCATTCATTTTCTCAATACGGAACCTATACAATTGAACAAGTCATACACAACTATACTACGGGATGCAGCGACAGCTCTACAAGAGAGGTCAGTATATCTACTGTGAGTCCGGATTTTTCCCTTTCAAATGATTCCATCTGTTCAGGAGATTCGTTGTACTTGTTTGATTTGAGTACCTCTTGGTCTGACCCACCAACTCCTCACCCATTAACCGCCTGGGAATATGATATGGGGAATGGAGATGTCATCAGTGATGGTCCTGATATTGGTTACTCTTACCCAACTTCTGGCAATTATACTGTGACACTAAATGCCATTAATAGTGTTGGATGTTCTGCAACAGCGACCTTACCGGTAACCGTTCTGGCAAATCCTTTTGCAGTATTATCTCCGGACAACAGTGTAGGATGCTCTCCTTTCTTGGTGACTTTTTCAAACAATTCAATATCACTTAACGGTCTCGACTTAACATCTTTTGAATACAGCTTTACGGATGATGCATCAACATTTACCGTAAATGACAATAATCCTTTTGATCACACATTTATTGGTAATGGTATATATTATGGGCAGTTGGTCGCAATAGATGAATTTGGATGTAGATCAACACCTGCATCAATTCCTATTACGATAACAGAGCCTAATGCATTTTACTCTGTACAAAATGTCATTTGTAATGGTGGAAACATTATTACTTCTAATGCTTCAGGTGGCCTTGAGCCTTTGACATACGAATGGCTTGTTGATGGAGATGTTTTTTCTGATGAAATTAATCTGAATACTATTTTTAATGAATCATCTGTCCCTTTCGGTGTAACAAGTTTAACACATGATCTCGATTTAGTGGTAACGGATGCCAATGGATGTACTGATACAGCAAGCAATTTAATTACGGTTTCAATTCCTACAGCATACCCCAATTACAGCTTCACGGGAGCTGCAATTAATTCAGAAGGAGAATATACTTGTCCTCCGATATTTGGAGCATATGAAGACTCCTCTTTTTCATATGGATCAATTCAATCGTGGATTTGGAACTTTGGAAATGGAAACCAATCTGTTTTAGAAGACCCAAGTAACACTTATGCGCTTCCTGGGATATATTCCCTCACGCTATCAATAACTGATTCGTATGGATGTACGGATGATACGGTTCTCGTAGACTACCTCACCGTTGGGGGTCCAAGTGGAAATCCAAGCTGGTTTCAAACTCCTGGAGAATGTGCCCAAGGAGCGAACTTTGTCATGAATGATCCCGTTGACATTTCTTCTATCATATGGAATTTAGGAGACGGGAATACCATGCAAGACACGCTCAGTTTCTTTTATAATTTCCCAGAGGCAGACACTTATTTTCCCGAAGTCACAATTATGGATGAACTGGGATGTGAAGTCATCTATCCTTTAAATGAAATTTCGGTTTCAGATGATGGTTTAAATGCCTTTTTTACAGCGACTCCAAATCCTGCAGATCAAGATGAAGAAATTGTGTTTGTAGATGGTTCTGGTTTTGATAGCACCCCCATAATAAGTTGGGCCTGGAATTTTGGAAATAGTAATGTGATTTACAGCGGAACAAGTGACTCTCAAATACAAAGTTATCCTACAAGCGGTCAATACCCGGTGATTCTTACGATAACGGATGCAATAGGCTGTACAGATGAATTTGAGGTAATCATCGACATCAGTGATCCTATCATTTGGATTCCAAATGTATTTACACCCAATGATGATGGCGTGAATGACTTATTTACATTACCGTTTGACGGTTTCAAATCCTTTAATATTCTTATTTTCAATCGATGGGGTAACGTCATGTGGGACAAAGTTGATCAAACCGGTATTTTACTTTGGGACGGAACAGATAACGGAGCTGAAAAATGTAAAGATGGTGTTTACTTTTATAAACTTTCGGGCGAAATGCTAGGGGGGACTATAGTAAATGAACATGGTTTTGTAACTGTCATTGAATCAGAATAAATCATTACCATCATTATTTATTGATTCGTAGTTTTCATCTATACTTAACTTGGATTCTTTAGATGCCTCGACGGCCAGCACATCGCACCTTTCATTTTTAATATTTCCTGCATGGCCTTTAACCCACTGGAATGTAATATCAAAACCCCTGCAAACTTTATCATAACGCATCCACAAATCCTTGTTTTTCTTTCCCTTAAATCCTTTTTTGATCCATGATTTTAGCCAGCCTTTGGTAATTGAATCAATAACATATTTAGAGTCTGAATAGACCTTTATCGGGATTTTATTTGTCTTTAATGATTCTAATGCAACAATTACCGCCATGAGTTCCATTCGATTATTGGTTGTTTTTCTAAACCCTTCCGAGATTTCCTTTTCTTTGGTGTTATATGAAAGTACTATTCCATAACCACCCGGTCCTGGATTCCCTCTTGAACTCCCATCTGTATATATTTCTATCAAGCGTGCTATTTTAATCTATCTGGATTTGAATTCAAAAATCCTTTCCAGGATCCAGATTTGTTCTTATTGTTTTCACCTATTCCCTTCGAATAATGATGACACAAAGCAACTGCTAACCCATCAGTAGCATCAAGATATTTAGGCATTTCTTCAAATCGTAAAATACTTTGTAGCATGGCTGCCACCTGCTCTTTGGAAGCACTTCCGCTTCCTGTAATGGCTTGCTTTATTCGTCTTGGAGAATATTCCTCATACGGGACATTGTGATTTAGACTTGCAGCAATGGCTACTCCTTGTGCCCTTCCCAGTTTAAGCATAGATTGTACATTTTTACCGAAAAAGGGAGCCTCAATAGCCATTTCATCTGGTTTAAACTCTAGTATCAATCCGTTCAATCGCTCCAAAATACGTTTGAGTTTATCGGGGTGGGTTTCTATTTTTTTAAGCTGAATGATCCCAAAATTGAGCATAGAAATTTCTTTCTTTTTTATATGAATAAGTCCATAACCCATTACTGTAGTACCTGGGTCAATTCCGAGAATTATCTTATCTTCAGACACTCAATTTGGTTTTAGTGATTAAATCTAAACAATTTCATTCGATTTCATTCCTAATGTTAAAATTAGGTGTCCTAGGCTTGCTTCTTTATTACCTCAATAGCAGACTTTCCGATTTACCCAATGGCATATCTTTTACATCTACAATTCACTATGATGCACTCTTGTTTTTAATTTTCTTAATGCCTTTAAATCTTTTTTTTGAATGGCAGAAATGGAAAGTCATTCTTCGAGATGAAGCCGTCGATCAAAAACAGAGATTACATTCTTTTCTTTCAGGAATTGTATCGGGAATCATTACTCCTGCCTATGCCGGAAATTTTATTGGTCGTATGCTCTATTTTCCAAAATCAAGTCGAAAGAAAATCATCGTCAACACAATTGCTTCTAATGGTTCACAATTTATCATCAGTATTTCAATGGGTCTCATTGCGTTTCAAATCATTTATTCTAGCTCTATTCATTTATTATATCATTTACTTTTAATTCTTGCCAACTTGAGTTTATACGTTCTCTATTTTTATGGAGATTCCATAATTGAAAAACTTCCTTTTCGATTCTTTAAGCAAATTAGTGGCGTTGTAGTTTCAAGAGGTCTGAGACATACCCTGCTATGCCTTTCAATGTTCAGGTATGGCGTTTTTGTATTACAGTTTATATTGGCACTCATGGTTTTTGATGTTGACTTCAATCCATACCTCATTATCTGGGTCATGCTGATGTTTGGTGCCATAACCATTTCCCCCTCCCTATTCATGGGGAAGTTAATTGTCCGAGAAACAGTGGCCATAACTATTCTAACTCTTTTTGGGATTGCAGCACCATCGATAATTCTGGCGGCACTTAGCACCTGGCTTTTAAATCAAATATTACCTGCTCTTATAGCTACTTTGCTTGTAAAAAAACACCATCAACATGCTTGGGTTTAGTATTCTAATTATTCTATATCTCATCTTTTACATCGTACTTATTATCGGATGGAGAAATACGCATAACCCTACCCCTTCAAAGGTTGGTTCAAACATCAAACCCTCGGAATTAACGGTCGTTGTGCCTTTTAGAAATGAATGCGATAATCTTTCTATTCTTCTAAATAACATTAATCGTTTAAAAATACTGCCCTCTAAATTCATCTTTGTTAATGACCATTCGGAGGATAATTGGTCAGAATTGTTTGAAAAAAAAAATCATGATCTGATTAAGGTTTACTCATTAAATGAGTCATCTTACGGCAAGAAAATAGCCATTCAAGAAGGCGTAAAGCACGCGGACACGAAATATATATTATGTTGGGATGCTGATATCCAATTTGAAGATAATTATTTTGCTGACGTTCAAAAACTTGAGGTAGCAGATCTCATCATACTGCCTGTCCACTTTGAATCGAATAATATTATACAATCCCTCGGTGAAATTGATTTTTATCTTGCAAATTTCGTAAATCAAGCTAGTGCTTATTGGCAAAGACCCATCATGTGTAATGGAGCAAATTTACTTTTCGAAAAAAATGCCTACTTGGAATCCATAAACCTGAATGCACATGCCCATATTTTGAGTGGTGATGATATGTTTCTATTGCGTCATATGATTAAGCAAAACAAGAAAGTGTATTGTGCGTCGAATCAGCTTTGTCGAATAACAACTCAAAGCCCTTCCTCCTTTTTAGGATACATTAGTCAAAGGACTCGATGGTTTGGAAAATCCTTATTAATCAAAGACGGGTTACTAAATTTTTGGGCCATCGTTCAATTCATTTTTACCGTTTCCTTTTTCAGTTTTTTTATTTATTGGATACTTGAAGACCCCAAAACCTTTGGCATTATATTTTTAATTAAATGCGGGATTGATCTGTCATTTCTTTCGGTATATTTCTTTTCAATAAAGAAAAATACCTTGACGCTACTTATTCCGTTTTATGGATTGCTATTTCCTATTTACAACCTATTTATTTTATTTTCCTTCTATTTTAGAAAGCAGAAATGGAAAGGCCGAAAGCTTTATCAATAGTGATTCAAGAGATTCTAATTATATTCGCAGCATGAACATTTTAATGGTCTGTTTAGGTAACATTTGTAGGTCTCCATTAGCCGATGGTTTGCTCAGACATAAAGTAGAGCGCGATGGCATTACCGCTTTAGTAGATTCGGCAGGCACTGCAAATTATCATACTGGAGGACCTCCCGATGAACGAATGACCGAAACGGCAATGGGTAATGGGATAAATATCTCCTCCCTTCGCGCACGTCAATTTGAAGTTTCAGATTATGATACTTTCGACCTCATTTATGTCATGGACAAATCGAATTATCACAATGTAACCCGATTGGCCAGAGATGAAAATGACATTAAAAAAGTCAAACTGATTTTAGACGAACTTGGACATTCCAATAACATTCAGGAAGTTCCAGATCCCTATTATGGTGGACAAACAGGGTTTGATCATGTATTTGAATTATTGGATAAGGCAACTGATGTAATCATTGAAAAATTAAAAAATGGCTAAAACTGGAAATTTATATATCATTCCAAATACACTTGGAGGGGAATCCCTAGAGGACATTATACCGAGCGAAGTAACCTTGAAAGCATCGGGCATTCGACATTTTATCGTAGAAAACCTCAAGTCTTCAAGAAGATTACTGCGAAAAATGGATCGTCAATTCCCCATTGATGAATCCATGTTTATTGAAATGAATAAACGGAGTACCGAGCAAGACACCATGAAAGGATTACAGTGGTTGATGGCGGGAAATGATGTAGGAGTAATTTCTGATGCAGGTTGTGCCTGTGTTGCAGACCCTGGAGCTGACATCGTATCACTGGCCCATTCACAAAAAATTGCGGTAATTCCATTGGTGGGTCCATCATCTATTTTACTTTCTCTAATGGGTAGTGGGTTTTCAGGACAAAACTTTAGCTTTCACGGTTATCTGCCGAAAGACAGAAAAGACCGAATCAAAACATTGAAGATCTATGAATTCGAGTCAAGAAAAAAAGGATATACTCAAATATTCATGGATACACCCTACAGAAACATGAATGTTCTCGAGGATTTATTGAATGAGCTTGCGGATCACACACAGATTTGTATTGCTTCAAACATCACACTACACAATCAACGTATTCGAACGATGAGTGTGGAAGACTGGAGAGAAAATGCCTACGACTTGAGCAAATCTCCTTGTGTGTTTTTGATTGGATAACATTATTTACAAAGATTCTTTGACCTACAATTTTAATTTACTTGAATTGTTGTATGCTTGAATCGCTTTAGCCATTATCCGTTAAATCAATGATACTGGGATCGTGATGATCTTCAAAAATCACATCCGATTTCCATATCCAATTTTCTTGTGCATACCCCATGTAATCATAGAAAATAAGAACAAAGATCAAAAGAGGTTTTAGCACTCTTGTATTCAGTTTCATAGGTGTCATTATTCTGTTAATTCCCTCAGGAGTTCTATGGTATCAAATCCAACAAATTTTTCATTATTTGAATCAACTCCAATATAATACCATAATATTTTTGATGGGGTATTATCCAAATCATCACAAGAGTACCAGTTGTTTGGATCGCTATATATTGTTCCTTTTACAGGTAATCCACTAGGACATAAATACCACTCTGCAAATTCAGCAGTATTGAAGGGTCTTGCACTACTTTGAACCCATTTATTGTTTATTTGGTGAAAAGCTCCAAATTCAATTATCTCCAATCCATCTAGCAATGATGTTACCGATGTTCCGAAATTAAATTTATATTTCAGGGCACGCGTTGGGAGGTCCTCATTCAATTCTGGATATACTTTTTTCTTACTATGTTTTACATCAATACCTTTTATTAAACTCGAAATTTTTAAAGGTAGTTTAATGCTTTTTCGCACTGAATAAGGATGATTTTTTTCATCAATTTCAATTGTGTCATTTTGAGATTGACAACTTGCGATTACAATTAAAATTGCCCACAACTTTAATCTTTTAATCATGAGATAATGGTTTATTGTCATGGTTCAAAGATACATCTTTATATTTCGTTTGTTCTATGAAAGTTTCGGTCATAAAAAAACCCCCAACTACAAAGTAGTCAGGGGTCTTAAGATCGGCGTCGACTTACTCTCCCATCCTCAAAAGGACAGTACCATCAGCGCAAGCAGG
>Ga0206131_10004065_pt1 | contig 16297 bp, 9 predicted proteins | sample Helgoland_Spring_FD_148636 | JGI IMG/M metagenome (GOLD analysis project Ga0206131, IMG submission 148636) | Pelagic subsurface seawater microbial communities from Kabeltonne, Helgoland, North Sea - Helgoland_Spring_Bloom_20160517_1 | ecosystem: Environmental > Aquatic > Marine > Epipelagic ...
CTACCTCTTCTGCCATAACGCCTCTAGCTTCTGTAACGTCACTAGTGAACTCTTCACCTAAAACCCTTTGAGAAGCTTCAATAGCTCTAGCTGGTAAAAACTTATTTATATAAGCGGCTAATGGCACGCCTGATTCTGGTTTATATTCTCTAATTAAATCGAATATTCCACGCTTACCTGTTTCTATTTCGTCAGTTAATAGTTGACGATCAAAGTTAGGAGCATCTTGCCTTTTATCTACTATTCTTTTTACTATAGGTTTAAATTGATCTATAATATCGAAAGCACCAGCTTCACCTTGAGCGTCGTATATTTCTTGTACTTTAGTGGACGCTATTGCACCTGTGTCTTTTTTACTTTCTTTAGTTACAACTTCTGCAACTTCAGCTTCTATGCCTGTTGGAGCTTTTATATCTACTTCAGCTCCTTTTGTAGCTGCTTTTTCAAGACCTTTAGAAAGACCTCTACCTTTCTGTACGCTTCTATTATAATCTCTAACAAAGTTTAATACATCTTTTCCAGTTTTAAACTTAACGTTTAAACCCATTGCACTTAAAGCTCTACGTATGAAATCACCTATTTTAGTTGTAGCTTTTTCATTAAAAACAATATCACCACTTTCTAACCCTTCACTAGCAAGAGTTAAAACCTCTTCCATGGTATCTGCTTTAGATATATCAACGTCTTCAACATACTGATTAAATCTGTCTAAAAATTTAGAGCTAGTAAACGTTATGTCTTTACTATTTTTTAATTCTTCTAAAAGAGATGTACCTAAAGCAATCGCGGCTTCAGGTTTATTTTTAACAGTTTCAAATAAAACAGCGTGACCAACCTCGTGTTGAGCGGTTGTCATTACATTGTCTTGAGCTGCAGATTCTTTGTTTAGAATTATAATTCTTTTGCCATCAGGCATTACTACAAACGTACCGTAGTCTTCAGAGCTTTTAGTATCAATATTTCCACCTTGCTCTTTTAAAGTCTCTATAGCAGAAGCTACATCAGCTTCGTTTTCAAAAGTTTCAAAGCCAGTTCCAACTTGCTCAGCTATAACTTTAGCTCCTTTTTCTACCTTAGCAGTTTTATCAGCTACAATTATATCGTTTAATTCTTTGTCTATTTCACTAAGTCTTTCTGACTCTGCTTTTGTTAGACTAGAGTTATCTACTTGCTTTATTTTGTTTTTTAATTTTTTTTGCTCAATAACTAATTCAACTACTGGTTTCGTGTTTTCAACGCTAATACCTAATGGCTTTACAGTGTTTAAAGCTCCCTGTATATCTCTGAAGTTGTTTCTAACATTATTAGCTTGCTCTACAGTAAATACACCATCTCCAACTTTTTGCTTAAGTTCAGACTCAAGTTTATTTTGAGTAAATCTATTTTCACTAAGCTTAGGTAATCCTTCAGTTACATCAGGGGTTTCGTAAGCGTCAACAACACTGTTATATTCAGTGCCTTCTAAGTCTTTTTGTATGCTATTGTCTTGTATAGTGTTTTTAATTAATCTAGATCCAGCTGCGCTGGCTCCGACTGAGCTCATTCCACCACCCATCATACCGCCAACTAAAAAAGTGTCTACTAAGTCTCTAAGGTGATTATCAAATGTATCTTTTTTACCAAATTGAGCAGCGTCAGCCATTTTATTTATAACTTCAGTAGCGGTTTCAGATAAACCTTCAGCGCCATAGCCTTTACCTATACCTAATGCAATTTTAGTAATTGACTCAGTTGCTTCTTTTTTACCTTTACCAGCGAGGTTTTTAAACATACCTACACCAATCTTTTTAGTCACAACTTCTAAAAGACCTTCAGCGGCGCCTCTTATTGTAGAATAACCAAGTGTTTCTAAACTTAAATCCTTACCTTCTTTTTGAGCCTCAGCTGAAGCTCCTGCGGCTTCACCAGCTACTATAGAAGTTATACCAACGTATGGTATCATAGACTGAACAACTGATGGTAAAGATCCTAAAGCATCTGAAGCAGTTCTAACCGTAGCTTCTACAAAATTACCTTTAGCGTATTCTTCACCTATACTAGTTTCAAACTCTGTTAAATCTTTTCTTATTACATTTGCTTTTTTAACTGAGTCTTCGTAAGCTTCTAAACCAGTATTAGCTAAAGCAGTCATACCAGGTTGAGATCCAATATTAGCTAAAGCTTGCTTAACAATAGGATCTAAAGCATCGTATCTAGCTTTTTCCTCTTCACTCATGAACTCTCTAGAAACAGCGGCTTTAAACTCATTTATAAGAGTTGGAACTCTAGCTAACTTACCTAAAGCATCTATAGTGTTTGCTTTTATTTTAGTGCCTGTTTCTTTCCAGAAATCCCAATCACCTTCTTTTTTACCTGCTCTTTGATATCCTTCCAATAAAATATCCTCTGCTTCTCTATCTAATTCTTTTATTTTATCTTCTGGTGATACCGAAAAACCATCTTCCAATGTTAATTCCGTAGGCTTTGGTGCTGGTTGTGGTTGTACCGACGGAGCACTTGCACCCACTGCACCGTCTTCTGTCTTTACTGGCTCGACAGAGGTTTCAACAACTTCTTGTTTGTTGTTATTTTTCCACTCTATTACTTTAGCTTTAATCTCATCTACAGATAAACCTTGGTCTTGTAGTGAAGCTACGTAAGTTTCTAATTCGTTCATTTAACTTAATTTAATTCGTTATCTTTCAAAAATTTCTGAGCTTTAGCTTTCTTAGCTTCAGCTAAATCAAACACCGCAGCGTCTGCCTGAACCGTAGGAAATTGGTTCGTAATAAATTGTTTCAGATAATTATTCATAAAGTATTCTTTATATTTCTTTTCAAATAAAACTTTTTTATCTTGTGCTAGCGGCAAGTCCTCAATGTAAGACCAACTAGAGTCTCCAGCATTAGCGTCTTGGACCATCTGAGCGTCCTCTTCAGCACTTATACCTTTAGATATATAAACGTTCCAAGCAGCAATTACGTCTTGCTCAGAGCTCATTAAACCAGCTATCTCAGCGTTTATAAAAGGAGCCGTTTTCTTTTCTATTTTATCTAAATCGTATTTTAAAATATTTCTACCTTTACCTCCGCCGATGTCAATTATAGCGTAGTCAAAAGATCCGTCTGGATTCTTTAAAACAAACTCTTCTTGAATTTTAGCTCCTGCTCCTAGCTCTCCATTTTCCATAACATCATCTGCAGCAAAAATACCTACAGCTGTTAATAAAGATAACATGTCACTTGGTATTGTAGGTGTAGATACTACTAATGATGTTTGCGCTAGATTTAAAGCATTTAAAGCTGTGTTGTTTATAATAAATGGCTCTTCAAATAAAGGACCTACAAAAACTAATTGTTGTGCTCCACCTGGTAATAAATCCAAATAAACATTGTAACCATCTGTTTTAGAAAACCCAGGCCTAGCATTTAATATGCTATTAGCTACAGTGTATTTAAAATCATTGTTAGGATCAAATGTTGGATCTTCTGTCACCGAAAGCTCAGACATAATTGTAGCTAAAAAATCTAATGATATTTGAGGTGCATCTGTTAGATGTTTTAACTCAGCAAGTTCTAAAGCACAATTCTCTGACTGACATTCGTTGTTTTCTATAGCTAGTTTTATTTTAGCATATATCTTACCCGTGTTCCTATAAGCGTTGTCTAGTAATTGAAAATTATAATCACTGGTGTTAGCTGTAAAACCTTTGTTATACGCAATAGAATCACTTTGATTAAATTGTTGTATAAAAAGATTTTGAAGTATGTTATTGTTTTCCATGAATTATTATTATTTAGTAAACGCTCCGCCTCCAGCCATAGAACCTCCTATGCTAGCTAAGCTACCGAACATACCGGTTATTGCTCCTGTTTGATCCGCTTGAGCTTGTGCTCTAACTTGTTCTGCCATTCCTAATTGACCAGCTACTCTATTTAATTGAGCAACCTCTCTGTTTTCAGTTTCATTATATACAAATTGTTTACCAGCAACTTCAGATTGTTGGATTCTACGCTCTTCAGCCATTTTTTGCTGTTGAACATTTGCTTCTCCTTGAGCTCTTTTGTCTTCGTTACTTTTTTCTTGCATCTCAATACTAGCTGCAACACCTTTCTTAGATTGTAAAGCAGCTTGAGCTAAAGCTGTAGCTCCACCAGCACCACCGCCGGTTTCTCTAATTGTATCTAGTGTGTTTGCTAGTGATATATCAGCCTCTTCAATTTTCATCTCAGCCGCTCCTGTTGCAACTGATAGGTTAGCAAATGGATTACTTATCATACTGCTAAGACTAGTTACATCCGCATAAGGATTTATTATCTCTTGTCTATTAGCCTCTAACGTTTGTAGTTTTCTAGTCAAACGCCGCTTTTCTGCTTCAGCTCTTCGCTTTTCTCTTTTAGCAGCTTTAGATCCAAAAATCCCGCCTGCTATAGAAGCAACTCCTCCTATAACGCCTGCCGTTACTATTCCTGACATACTTTTTCTTTATTTACATACTCTTCTATAGTAAAAGAATATAAGTTTTTTTCTATTTTATCTAAGTTTTGATCGTTAGATGGGTTTTTGTGTACGTTTATAAACACGCAGTCTTCTATACATGTTATAAGTCTTTTAGCGCCTTTTATAGACTTTTCAAAACAAGGTGCTATATGTTCCACCGTTTCTCCATCTGTTGTTACTTGTATTCTGCCAGTCATTAAAAACCAAAAATGATCCGTATGATGTATAGCGCTTACAACAAATGTTCCAGCTTTCATTTTCATTTCTCTCATATACAATTGATCTGAAAAGTTGTGCTTTATAGGAAAGTCTTCGTTATCTACAAGGATTTTTCCATCACCATGTATGAAATCTTTATCATTGTTAGCTATTAAAACCTCTTGCAATTTTTCTAGCTTTATAGTAAAGTTGCTTAGCTTGTTCATTAGTAACCGTTGTTTTGAGTAAACTCAGAGCTAACTGAAAACAATTGCTTCTCAGCTCCAACGTCTGTAACGTTGTCAGTTAAGAAAGTTACTGTTGAAAAATAACCTTTAATACCAGAAATTTGCTCGCCAAAAACTACCTCATCACCCTCTGGAGTGCTGTAGTTAATTAAGTTAGAAGTATAGCTATTTTCTTTTCTGTTAAAACCAGCGTACTCTTTATTCAAAGCAGGTCTTATGGTTCCAAAAGTAGCTAAGTAATCTTGTCTAACCACAGGTTGGCCATCAGCTGGATTAATAACATATTCACCCTCTAGATAACTATGTACTGATGTTGGTGCGTATAAATCAAGGTTGTTAGGTATTGTGGTTACATCTTGGTTTGTTATCCAGGAATTACCTGGTAAATCAAAATCTTGACCCGTGCCATCTGATGCAAATGAAGAGACTTTCCAGCCGTTACTACCTTCATAAGAAACTGTTTTAAAAGTTTTTGAAACCGTAGGGCTTGGATTAAATACAAACGTTATAAGACTAGGTGTATCTACTCCGTAAAACTGACCTCTATTAACACCAGTATCGTTATGTCTATATAAACTTCCGTCTTGAACTGTGTAAAAGTTATTTCTTATACTGAACAATTGATCTGGACGGTAGCTAAAAAAGCTTGTCCAACCGCCGATAGAATCACTCCACGACAATGTGTTGTATGATGGATTTGGAATGTTTTGTTGAGTTGATACTATATACTTATTATTGTAAATATCGTAACCACCTCTAACATAACCCTCTGCTCCTCCAGGATTATCTATAGCGTTTAACTGATCTCTAAAGTAATCTTTCATACCAGAAGCTGATATTTCAGTTATTCCGTTTTGACCCAGCCTAAGTATTACATTGTTATTTTTATCTGAAAAGAATTTATTAAAACCATAAACAGCAAAGCTTTCAGGGTTTCTACTTATTCCAAACCTACCAGCGTAAGGTTGTATAACCCCTATAACTAAATTAGTAGATGTTACACTACTAGTTCCTTCTGCTGAATAAATAGCATCTTTATCTACTAAGGCTCTACTAACTTTTCTTTCTTGAAAAATAGTTAAGTTAGTATTTTCTGCGTAAAGCTTTTGAATAGAACCATCTGCTGGATCTGCGCTTTTAGTTATGCTAGTTCCTGTTGAGAACACGTTTGTATTATTTATACCTGTTCTAGAATTAAATATTCCAGACCATATTAAAGAATTAAATCTTATAGAAGACTTTGGTTCCTCTTCAACTAAGTACGCTTTAACTCCATAATCAACGTTAGTGTTGTTATATCCGCCTCGTATTCTAGCTTCTTCAATAGCCCAGTTGTTATTTTGTGATGTATTAGCAACTACTGGGTAACCTCCGTTTTCTTGAGGTATGCCAAATGAACCATTCCAAACAGGTTGATTCTGCGTCTGGACGGTTTTCTTTAACACAAAGCTGTTAAAATATTTAACTTCTATTACTGCTCCCATAAATTAATTATTACATGTTTTACTAATAAACTCCTTATCTTATATAAATTCCACTACAGATATTGGCGCGAAAGGTGGGAGTTCAGTATTACCCGCAGATCCATTTGCTTGTCCATAATTAGGTTGACTTGGAAAAACTCTATTCTGAACAGCGGTTTCAAAAAATTCTTGAGCAGAACCCGTTCCGAACTCTGCTGTTGCATTGCTAAAAAGCCAATCGCCAGCGCTTAAATTACTACCAGTGCTTGAGCTTGAAGCGTTTTTAAATATACCTATCGCACCACCACTCACTGTGTCGGCTAGAGCAGCGTTCTGATAGCTACTTGGAAAATCATAACTAGAATCAGGCGAGGAAGTTTGATATATATAATAGTACCAACCAGCATTAACACCGCTAAAAGGGTTGTTTATTACTTTAAAATAAATGCCTTTACAATTAAAATAGTCCCCTTGAAGTGTTGAACCATAAACAGTAAACCCTCTCCAACTTTCAACGTATGGTGTTGCTCTTTGTTCTATAACAATAGTACATGTATCAATTGCTGGTCCTGGATCTGTAAGTTGCATAGTTATAGTATACTCATCTACTAGTCTAGGTTGGTTTCCGCTTGAGTTAAGTAAGTTTTTAAGAGTTACTTGGCTAACATATTCAGGACTTTCTAAAATGTCATCTGCATATCCAGCTTGATCAGTGGTTAAAGTAAACAATTGATCACTAGGCACAGGGTCACCGTTTGAGTTTGTTTGAGATGTAATCTCCCAAACCAAATCTCTATTCCTTAATTCAGGGTTACTCGAACCGTTTACACCCCATTTTGTTATTATATTCTCATCGTTTCTACTTTTATAAATAACTTGACCACAAGGTTCATCAGCTCGATCTTGATACGCTGATATTGTTGGGCTGATGTTATTAGGATTACCGGTCTCTAAAAACGCGGTTGAAACCGTATCAACTGTGCTTATAAAGTTAAAAGTGAAATTTCTTAAATTAGCAGAACTGTTAAAGTATATATTGTCCCAGTAGCTCTGAGTCACTCTAATATTATAGTAATTAGGTGTTGTTGTTGGAAAAAGCTGAAAGTACTGAGAAACGTTAGTGTTTGATCCATTTCTTACACTACTCATTGTTAAAGTAAAATTATCAATGGGTTGACCAAAAGTGTCTAACAAAGTAAAATCATCAGTTAGTATATTTGCTGAAAGCGTAGGTGTCCAGTTTATGCTTTCATCCCAGTCGTTAGTGTTGAACGAACTAAAAGACGCTCCTCCACCTATGGTGTTTAGTATTAGGTAATTTAAGTCACTGATTAACCCGGCTGTAGAGCTTTCCCAAAATATATCTAGCTCAGATTCCACTGGCTCTGTTTCATATACAGCTAAGTATTGAATACCTGGATCTTTTATAGTGCCTAAATTAGACCCTGGAAAACCTTGAGCGAATGTTAAAACAGCGTCTTGACTTAAAGTAACGTCGGCATTAAAGTCTAAATCTCCTTTTGATGAATCAGCTGGATCTGGAGTCCAATTACTCACGGTAGTTCCTGCTGGTAAACCTCCACCGAAAACAACCATAGAAGGAAGGATATCACCTACAACGTTTTTCAACACCACTACGTTAGGAGTTAAACCGTTACTATCTACTAAAGCACTTGCCGTATCGTAGTTTGTTGTTGCTATTTGTCCTATTTTATCATCAGTGCTAATTCTAGCTACTAAAGGGTTTGATAGAAATGAGTAAAACTGAGGGAAATAATCCGGACGTGGTGGATCGTTGGGATCGTAATCAAACAAATCGTTTAATGTAGATATCGTTGATACTGTATCAGATTCTCTTCCAGGAAAATATTGATCGTTTGATAGTCCAATATCCTGAGGTATGGTTCCAATATAAGCAATATCTGTAGAAGTGTTTTGCACTCTACCAAATAACCTTACTGAACTTCTAAATTGCTTTTGATCTGGCCCTACTTCATTCAAATCTCTAGGTACCTTATTTATATTGTCATTAATTAAAACAGCATGAGATGTATTGCCTATTTCCAATGTAGTGCTTTCCGGATACGAAGCCATAATTCCAGGTAAATAAACATTGTAATATTCTTGCTCTGTTTGTTTAACTACAACCTTATAACTATACCAACCTAAAGGATTGTAGCTAAGGCTTGTTGGATCTCCATTGTATAACCCAGGCCAACCAGTTGTAGTATTTGGATTAGCTGGACCAATAGGATCGTTAAATAAAAGCTTAAGTGAGTCTCCTGGCCATTCATTTTGCTCTACAGCTGTTGTTTGATATGGAGAATATATAGTTGATCCCACAAAACTGTCACCATCTTCTTTTGATAAAATTGAATCTTTAGATATTATGACAGAAGACTGTCTTCCAAACCTATCAGATAAAACAATACCAACCTGGTAGTTTCTATTCTGTTTAACAGTGTGGTTTGGGTTTTCTATAACGCTTGTATACTGGGTATCGTCTGCGCCAGGTTCAAAAACCAACTCTTCACCTGGAGTTATAGTCACTGGTTCGTTTACTGTTATTTCAGTAAAAATAGTATCTACTGCAGTAACTACAACCGGGTTTCCGCTTGATAATAAATTAGTAATTACACTACCAACTAAAATAGTTCCAGTCTTACCTGATATTTGTATGGTAGTAGTGTCTGATTGAGAGTCTGAAATAGCTGTACCATCTTGTAAATCAAATGTTTTTTTAGCTCCAACGTTTACACTGTAGTTTATTGTTTCTGGAGGAGTGTGCTTGTCTTGGAAGTTTCCATAAACAAGTCTATTGCTAATTATTTCTTGAGATAAAGCCTTTACTGGTACTACATCATAAACTCTTATTAAGTCCTTTGAAGGTAAGGTTTTAAATGGTTTCTTAGAACCATATTGATAAGAGAAATAATCATCAACAAACACTATGTTTTCTACATCTATTGTGTCAACTACTTTAACCGCTAAAGCATCAGATTCTTTGTAAAGAATATCTATTTCAGTTATCTTTAAACCACTGTTAATATCTGCTCCCGTATATCCCGTAGGTAATGGAACTCTTAATTCAATATCGTCAACTTTGTTCTCCATGAAAGAAACAATAGTACTTCTATAAGTATTACTTTGATCGTCTTTCTCGGGTATTCCTTCTTTGTTTGTGAACAAAAAGTAACCATCTTGTTTTGGTATAAAAGCAATCTGTGTAAATGGAGCAAATATAGAATATTCTCCATCTTCAAATTTGTATCTATAACTAAAACGTACAAACCTGTCTTCTAAGTAATCTGGGTCTCCTGCAAACAAGTGTTTATAATAAGGATTTGCGTTAAGCACTATCTCTGTGCCGCTAGGTAAAGGAGGCATGCCATTAACTACAGTCGCTGTTGTTTCTATCTCATGTGGATCTACACTAGTATCATAATTACTAACAAAAAGCCCTGTTGAAACTAGTTCCCCTGTTGCGGAGTTTATATAAGAAATTGTTGAGTTTGAATCGTAAGCGTTAAAATTTGTAAACTGAATATCCCCTTTCACTGTTGAAACTGGTATATGGTTAGTTCCACCAGCATAAGTACCTATAATATTTGCAGATCCGCCATTTGGCATAAACTTACTGCTAACATCTTTCATAGTTGATTCGTAAGGAACCGCCCAATTTTCAGATCCAGTTTCCGTGGATTTTTTCCACATCTGTATTGGATCGTATGGGTTGTATTTTGCAACTGATATTTGATCTTCGGATATGTAGTGTGTTGGTATTGCTAGTCTACTAGGATTTGCTTTAGTAGTATCTATTTTTCTAGGTTGATTTCTATTGTCAGTCCAGAATAATAAACCTTCTAAGATATTAATACCTGTAATTGGAGAATTTTTTGAAAAGTTTAACCAAGCACCCTCAACTAATAAAGTTGTGTTGCTAGCGTCGTCGAGCAAAGTATTATATGAGAATATAAAGTTATTCGCTGTTGGCTTGTAAGCATTTGGGTTTAAGTCTGTTGACTTAGGGTTGTCTGTTAGGAATAAATATACAGTGCTGTTAAATTCGTCGGTTAAAAAACCAATACAAATTAAACCATCAACACCTGTTAAAGCTTCAAAATCTTTAACTATGACATTACCCAATACGTTCTCTAAAGAACCTACATTAGCGCCTTCAGATTTACTAACCTGAATATTTAAAGCGTTTCTGTATTCTCCATTTGGTAGCAACCTAGCATCTAAGTCTTGGTTTAATTTATTCTTTATAAAAGTATTAGTAACTTTAGCCATTTAATTCTAGTGTTTAATCCATTTAGACTTACCTCTCATTACTTGAGTAATTTCTCCAGTCTTTATATTAGATAATCTTATTTTTGCATTTCTCAACTTAGCGTATCTTTCTCTTTTAAGTCGCTGAACTACATACTCAGGTTGATTAGCGCGAGTAGATATGATAGCGTGTAGTACATGTGCGTACAGAGCCTCTTCAGCCATTTTAGGTATCTTAGTGTCAGTGTCGTACGCTAAACCATCAGATATATATTCTAGCAATATAAGCTCACTAACTAAGCCGCTTGAAAAAGATATTTTACCTTCTCTTTCGTTTAAATTAAAATAACCATTGCTCTGAGCATATTGAGGATCTAAGCCGTATCTCTGCCTAGGATTTGCACTTGAGAAATTACTACTACCAACAAAGTTAGACCCTAAAGTGTCTGGGTTGTTAGCTAAGTAATCGTTCAATTTTTCGTCGCTATTACTATGCCATCTTTCCTGTATAAGAGAAGTACCCTCTACATTTTCTCCAAAATTATCTTGAGTTGGTACGCCTTTAGAGTCTTGAATGTTTGTGTAATATGGGCTGTTTGTTAAATTATTAGCCGGATATATAATATGCTTAACACCATGTCTATCTGTCCAAGATGCTCTAACATAGTTAACGTAATCTTGAGGTAGCGGTAATGTTAGGCTTGGTGGTATTGTTAGCTCTGATGTTTTTATACTTTTTAAAGTATCATAGCTAAACTCTTGTAGGCCTCTTTTAGCAAAAAATAAAACATCTGATTTTTTAACCGACTGTATTAGTTTGCCACCTCCAACATATCCAACCATAAAGTTATCTATAGCATCGCTTAATTTAATGTAAGAATAACTTCCGTAATTATCTTCAACGACTTGTCCATAAGCTTTTTCAGTTATTGTGCTACCGTACAACCCTCCGTCTAGCTTTTTTAACTGAACAACTATGTATAAACCGTCTGCTGGTTCAGAGCCTGCTTCAAAAGTTATAGCGTTGTTTACTACCGTAAATTCATCAGTGTATTCAAGGTAATCACCTGGTAGACCAGTTTGGCTGGTGTATAGTTTAAAGTTATTTAAAGAATAGTTAACACTATCTGGATCATAACTACCTAAGATTAAATCTGTATCGAAGGTTGTTGGGAAAGACAACTTAACACCATCGCCTGTGAAACTTTCAGCGCCTTGATAATACTGTTGATTTGTTTCTGTAATTAAACTCATTTGTTATGATTTTTCGTTAATTTCCATTGACTGAGCTTCTTGTTCAGCAACTTGTATTATTGTTGGGTCGTTTATTACTATGCCAAAATACTTTAATATGTTAACAATTAAATTAGTTTGCTCTGATATATCTAAAGTAAATTGAGTTGAACCATTTGTGGTGTAAATATATTGTCCTAAAGTACCGATTGTAAAATTCCAAACAGGTGGAGCCGGTAGCGTTAAAACATTTACAGTTAAAGTGTCGGGTTTTGGAGATACCTTTAACACTAAACTGTTGTTTAAGTTGGTTGTATAAAATAAAGGATTTTCTTTATCTGGCGCCGTAAGTTTAGATCTTACTATTTTGTTAAAATCGCTCTTGCTCGTTAGTTGGGTTATAGATGTAACGTTAGGATTAACGTTTACGTATTTTGATAAAACCTCTCCTATCTTATATATAGAATCTCCTCCTACTTGAATAAAGCCATCAGCTAGAGTATCGAAGTTAAATCCTATTTCTTTTTCAAATGGATACAACTTATATGAAATGTCTTTAAACATGTCAAAGAATTCAGTGTCATTTTGAGCATTTTGTTGGTTCTTACGGTATTGTTGATTACCGTCTGGAAAGTAAGATTCAAATATTTGAAATTGAACTTGCTCTGCAATACTATTGAACTCAGCAGGAGTTACATACCCTCTTTGTTCTTTATTTAGTATGAACAAGACCGTCTTATATACTTTGTCTACGCTTACCGCCATTTTATGTTTTTATTAATTATAGTAGTTAGGCCACTTTAAAAGTGACCTAGCTACTATAGTATTACTTGTTTTTATAGTTTTTTATCTATAGACTTGTAAATTTCAACACCTTCGTCGGTTTTTAAGAAAGCCGCAAAAGCTGAATAAGGATTTTCATCAAATGGTACATTCATTAATTTTCTACCGTTTGATCCCCATGTGAAAGTTCTTTGATCCTGAGATAATTTAATTATACTTGCCTCAGAAGCTCTGATGGCAAAGTTTCGTAGCATAACATTTTCATCGTTAGCTAAGTTTATAAACAATGCAGGGTTTTGTCTAGCGAATAAAAGTAAGTCTCTTCTAAGCTCTTTAGAACTCATTGAGTTAACTTTAGATCCTAGTTCAACTCTTAATATTGCTTCTGCTTGATCTACGTCCATTGATCTAGCTGCATTTAAAGCATCGATTTGAAGGTCTAAAATATCTAATTGATCTTCTGCTTCTTCAACAGCGCTAAACTCTTCATACATTTTACCTTTTAAAGGGTGGTAAAGTGAAAGTAGTTTTTGTAAGTTTTGTTGTTCTTTTGGAACTTTTAAATCCCCATCTTTAAAAGTTATATGACCCATAGTGCATTCCCCTTTTTGTTCATCAACAAGTGGAGAACTCTGGTTAGTTGCATATCTAATTTCCCTTTGTGTGCCTAACTTAGGGTCAAAGTATAATAAAGCATGCTTACGTGTATGCTTACTAGGTATTGTTAAAGTTAAAGGAGATTTATTACCTTTAAGATAGTATATTCTATCTTTGATTTCCCACGTTGGTTTTGTGGTTTTTTGAACTGGTGCAGTTTCAACTGCTACCTCTTGAGGTGCAACCTCAATTGTTTCTTCTGCTTTTGTAGCTTTTTTAGCCATGATATAATATAATTAAATAGTTTAAAATTGTGACAATAGCCATAGTATATAACTAGTAAGGGGCTAATGTCATATAAAAAACCCCCGCCCGAAGGCAGGGATTATTATTGATAAATTACTATGCTCCTTTGAAAAGAACGAAGTTGTTAGCACCTTGAGTTACTAAACATCTTTCAGATAGGAAGTTTACTTCCATAGCATCCAAAGTTGATGTGTAAGCTCCTCCAGCAGAACCAGTTAACCAAGACTTCATGCGACGATCATCAGCTTGTGAAGCTCTGTATCGTACGTGTAAGAATGGTCGACGGATGTTAGTTCCTAAAATCTGATCGTAAACTGTAGAAGTTCCAGCAGGAATTAATACACCTTCGATAGAGTTACTACCACCTGCTCCACCACGAGTAGATGCATCATTTAAGTATTTCCAGTCAGTCTTATAGAAATCGTAAGATCCTCTACGGAATCCGCTAAATCCTAGGTTTAAAGCCATTTCTTCTGAATTTTCAAATAAACCAAAAGCAGTTCCACCGTTGTTACCATTTGAAATAGCAGCTAACATATCGTCAAAATCAAGAGATGTTTGTCTCTGTAAGAATAACATGTTTTCTTCAATTGCTCCTTGAGTATCTAAGTTTTTCAAGATAGCATCAAAATCAGCTAATCCATCAGTTGCTGTAAAGCCAACATTTACGTTTCCACGCGCGCTTACAGCAGCGAACAAACCTTCAGTTCCTTTTCCAGTAGTGATAGCAGAAGCAGCTCCAACTTTTTCACCCTCAATCATAGATATTTCTAAGTAATCTTCAAAACGTAAACGAGTTTCAGATTCAGCTTTTAAATACCATAAATATCCAGATGTTCCGTCTTCAGTTGCAACTTCAACCCATCCAATTTGTGCCATATCAGAACCAGATACTACGTATTGGCTTTTAAGGATAATTGGTGAATTAGAGTACTGTGTAAACTGAGGATCAACACTTAAATACTGAGTTCCTGTGTTAGCTCCAGTTGCACCAGCTGAAATAGATCCACCTTTTTGGTACTCAGAACCGTACACAAAAACTTTCAATCCTGTAGCTGTAAAGCCAGTAAGGTCTGCGACAGTGTAAGGTTGTATAGTAATTATACCTGTAGTTGTGTCAGAGTCAGTTACTAAACATTTAGCCTCTAAACCAGTTGTTGGGTCTAATACCACAACAGTAGCTCTTGGAGATATAACGTTTTGAATAGTTGTTCCATTAGTTTCTAAATCAATAGTAGTAAGAGAAGGAAGAGTACATCCATCGTAAGAGATGTGTAATCTGTTTTGCTCAGACCAAATTACCTGGTCAGAAGTCATTGGCATTTCAGCACCAACCATACGTAAGAATCCAGATAAAGTTCTGTTTCCGTAACGCTCTACTTCTTGTTCGTAGATCTCAGGTAAGTATTGTTGTGCGAATGTGTTAGTGTCGCCAGCAGCGTCACTGTTAAATTGTAGGTAGTTAGAGTTTAGCAATTCCTGCTTTTGACTCGGGATAATACTACCAAATGTTGGAGTTAAAGTACTCGCCATAATTTGTGTTTTTTAGTTAAAATTTCTTTGTTTTAATTTTCAGTTTTGTAGAATCAGCACCTGAGATAGCTTTAACCTTAAATCCGTTTAAGAACACGTCACCTTGTGATGACCTAGCTTTGGTATCACTTAAGTTTTTAGACTTGTTCATAACGTCTTTAACGGCATCTGCTTTTCCTTGCTCGTAAAAGTGAGAGGCGATTTTATCTACGTTGTCAGCAGCGTACATAGCTTTGTGATAACCTATCGTGTCACTAACATTACCATCAGAGTCTAGGAACTTCCCGACAAGGTTATTAATGTTTGATTGGTTTTCTGCAACTTTTTCACGGTTTTGAATATTGTACTTGTAACTTTTATCACCGACTTTAATATCGAAACCTTCGAAATTATCGTTAAAAAGCTGTTTAGTACTTTCTTGGAACCGCTTATGTTGTTGCTCAGCTACTTCCTGTTGCTTATTGTATCGGTTGAAAAAGTCTGTAGCTTTCTGAGTATCAGGGTTTACGTTTGATCTCAACTTGATTTCATCGTAGTACTTAACCTTTGTTTCCTCTAAAAAGCCTTTAGCTTTTGCAACTTCTTCTTTGAACGCAAGTTTCTTTTTGCGTATATCTTTATCCTCATCTAAATCTTCGTCGTAATCAAAGTCTTCTAATAATAACTCGACATCTGAATTGTCTAGATAAGGTTTGTTTTTCTTATAATACTCTTTCAATAACGTTTTATCATCAACACTAGAGTAATCAGCGTTAAGTCTTGTATAATCTTCAATAGTTCCGCCAGTTTCTTCCATAAAGCTAACTAGCTTTTCGATGTTTTCAGGTAATTGCTTACCTAATACTTTTTCATCTCTTAACGCTTCTTTAACCTCAGCTTCTACCTTTGCTACTTCAACTTCTTTGATTGGTGTAAACTCTTTAACATCTTCGACGGGCTCTTGTACTTGTTCTCCCACCTTAATGCTATCTCCGGATGGTTCTTCCACAGATACTTCCTTTGTTTCTCCGATTTGAATGGCATCTTCTTTTTCTTTAGGTATTACTACTTTTTTAACCTCTGGCTCTAGTTCAACTAAAGGTTCTTTGATGTTAACTTTAACAGGCTCGTCACTTGTTTTAGTTAGTTTTTTTGGAGTTTTCTTTTTAAGTTTAAACTCACCTTCCTGCTTAACAGGTTCATTTG
>Ga0206131_10004069_pt1 | contig 16293 bp, 15 predicted proteins | sample Helgoland_Spring_FD_148636 | JGI IMG/M metagenome (GOLD analysis project Ga0206131, IMG submission 148636) | Pelagic subsurface seawater microbial communities from Kabeltonne, Helgoland, North Sea - Helgoland_Spring_Bloom_20160517_1 | ecosystem: Environmental > Aquatic > Marine > Epipelagic ...
TAAACCCTCTGGAATCTCACCAGTGGGCGGCAGGTTTGGTGAAATCATCCATGCGATCTTCCCGCGGTCACTTTACTTGGCCGCTGAATTTTCCACAAAACTTGCGCTAACTCCGACAGGCTCCTAGTACAGCCCCTATTTTAAAGTTACTTGGTAAAAAGGAGTGGCTCAATGATCTAATAAATTAGTGTATAACTCCTGTTCCTCTGCTTCTATCAGGCGATGGTTATGCCAAAGAATCGTAAAATCCCCATGATATTTTTGGCAAGTATCCTTGAGAGACGCCATCACATTCAAAGCCGCCGTCCCTAGCCCAAGCCCCATGTATTGCTGATCAATCACTGAACATTCCATCACAATTAATGGCCGCTCTCTTAATTTTAACGACTTTCTGGCTACAACATCATAAAGTTGATATTCAAAACACACGCCGCAGCGAAATCCTGGCTTGTCTGCAAATCCCAAGGTAGAGTCGTAGCTCAAGCTAGCACTCTCCCAGTAGCGCGCTGTCTCTGGTGTTTTCCAGCGAAGGAAGTGCTGCCGCCCTCCGAACAGATCGTCGGCATGCCCGAGTTTGTTCAGTGCTTTCCTTATCCTGTCTGCCGCTTCTGCAATCGCTTCCGATGATTCAAAAGTCTCGTATCCGGGGTGAACGCCAATCTCATGACAGCGCTCAAGAATCATTTGCCACTGTGCCATCACATGTGGATGACCAAGATAGTCTTGAGGATCGAGGTCGAGGTGGGTTTGCTGAGGTATATAGTAAAAAGAACTCTTCAAGTCACGTTTGTCGGACTGATCGAGGATCCATGGGATCGTGTTATATGGATCTGCTTCGTATCGCCCTAGACGATAAAGCATGTATTGCCAGCTCCATGTAACCACATCGTTGAGCTTGCCACGTTTAATACCTCGCAATGAGTTCCTACAGGCGGACACTGCCGGCACGCCGATAAACAGGTAGGGCCAATCAATGTCGTGACTAGGTAGCGTCCTAAACTGGCGTTCTTTCCGTTTAATCCTAGGCCAGATTTGCTTGGCGCACCCCCAGAGGATTTCGAGATACTCATTGACCACTGGTCTATTCAGAACATTCCACCGACTCGCAGCACTAGCAGAAGATGGAAACCTTCCATGTTCGTCACAATCATCACTAACCGCCTCTTCATATCGCGACAAAAAGAAAAAACTGTTTCCAAACACATCCAGTGCCAATTCCCCTGTTCCGTCCTCAAGTTTCCACCATGACCCGTCCTTGTGAGCATCACCGTAGAATACGGGAATACTCTGCTCCTCGATTATCGAGGTTAATGCCTCATCCTTACACCATCTGGGTTTACTTCCGGGTAGTGTAGAATCATCGAGCCATTGATCACAGGCATGTGCAAAAAAACCTTCACAGATTTTCAACCTTCCTTTCTGATTGGGAAAATATATCTCTATTCCTTCGATGTCTGATCGCTCATCAAAAGAAATATTCCAGCCCAGAAAGTCGTGTAATAAAACTTCGGCAATGTAACGTTTCTCCTCTCGGCATTCTGGTGACATACACACCTGAACCCTCTCATCGCTAATATTATCAACCGACATTATAGCACCTACATGGGTTATGACTTCACCTCCTGAATCAACTGCTGAAGGGCGCGTTTAACACGATACTTTTTACTCCTGCTATGGGTAATGGTAAAGTAACGCTTTGGCACACCGCCAAAAGCCCTGACATAGCGCTCGACAGACTCTAACATTGAACCTTCAAAATCAAATACTCTGGACACTCCCGACGCAAACTGAATGGCCTCCCATAGTACCAAGCTCGTAGCTCCACTGTTTCGTAATTCCGGATCGCTTCCCCCCATCAGATAATAGGTGGACTCTTCATTCCACACGACATAGGCAGCAGCGTGCCCCCGTCCCTTTGCATCTTTCGCCATGAAAATTTTTCTGCAGCCCCTTTCCTTGCAGGCATCGTCAATTCGACGGACTAGATCGACCTGATAAGGCATCGACATACCTTGCCTCGTAAACACTTTGTCGTTGAGCTCTAGAAACTCGTCTAAAGATACATCAGATTCCACTTCCACTTGTTTATTCGCTTTTCTGATGTCTCCGCGGATTTTCGTATCAAACCCCTTGAACAACACATCCGTGTCGTTCAAATCATCTAACACGTATGTATATCGCGTGGTCTGCTCAAACCCCTTCCAATGCCATGGCATCCAGTTCGTTATCTTGTAGTCAAAGTTCTGGATAAAATAGGCGTAATCAGGAAGCTTCGATATCAATTCAAACATCAGGTCTTTTTCCCTGCCAAATCTTTTCGCAGCCTTCCCTTCCATCGGTGCGATCCAAGGACCCAATGTCTGAGTCAACATAGGCATACCCAGATGAAGGCCTAACCGCCCCTTTTTATATAAGTAGGGCAGCCGTGCCGTTAGTTTTCCATCTCGCTCGATCTCGACAGCATCCCATGATCCAGGTGCCACAGCATCCAGCCACCACGGCTGTGAAAATAGACTCCCTGGTTTTGCATCTGACAACTTATTCAAATTTTCTTCCATCTTACTCTTCTCCTCGATTATATTCTATCCCTTCTAAGATGCCGTGTTAATCCTGTTTAGCTCCAAAACTAGAGTATCCACGTCAATTGACGAAAGCGCACTATGCACCGGAATATCAACTCCACATTTCGCCCATAGAGAAGCATTAGGAAAATCCGACTCCACTATATCTAAGGGTAATTCAGGCCAGTTAAAGCGGCCGACTCGTAGTCCATGTTTTCTGAATAGTGCAACGCACTTGTCAGCATCTTGCTGTGATGGCAGCAACACACGAAGCCTAATCCATGCTGAAGTAGCCGCACTATTAGACCCTCCCCAAATTGGCATCTCTAGTTGATGTATTAATTGGGCGGCCGTCTTATTTCTAACGTCTTTAATTGACTCGTAACGTTCAACAATATTTGAGCCTAGTTGAGCGCGCAACTCTCCAAATCCACCCACAGGAAAACCGCTACCAGCATCTGAAACGCTAAGTAATTTGACAAAACGACCATACAATTTCTGTATTTTCATCCCAATTTTTGGAGATCTCACTCCGCAAAAACGTCTCATGATTAGGAACCTTCTAAACCAGCACAACTCCTTCCATTCCTGACTCACGTCAATAATTACTTGCTCAGATTTCATAAGCACCTCTTCGGGAAGAGACGAGTTTGACCATACCATGCCACCTCCACCCAGCGAAATTGGTTTATCGTGGTTAAATGAAAAAATCGCGTAATCACCCAAAGTTCCTACAACATCTCCATCTATCGTACAACCCAATGAATGAGCACAATCTTCGATTACGGTGATATTCTTATCATTAAAATGTATAAGATCATGTTTTGAGGCGGCGGGAACCCCATACAAATGGGGAATGATAACAATACCACAGTCATCTGGGGCTTGTGCAGCTATAGCACTACAATCAATTTCTCCATCCCGATTGGCTAAATCATAATATCGGGGTTTCATCCCACTTAATTTAACAGCGTCAGAAACAACCGGGCAATTCAAAGCAGAGAGCATCACTGTCTTATTATTTTTCTCTCGTAGAGATTTCAATAGAATTAGCAACCCAGCTCTGGCACTAGTAAAAAATGCTGCCTGTTCAGCCCTGCCCCCGAGCAAGCCTGCAATGTCCTTACGAAATCGATCACGCGCGTGGCCATCAGCCATCCGGCGAGCTATATTTACTTCTTTCCTAGCCCAGGACTGATTGACGGTTTCATACTTCCGACCCAACATAATTGCTCAATTTATTAAATACGGACACGTCAATACGAGATTTTTCACTCAAATGAAAACTGTCTGGAACATTATCTAACGACGACAGCATCTGTAATCCATGTTGCTTAAAAAATTCATTCATCAATATCACGACGCCCTTTGGGTCTCTACAGAGGTCCTCGTAATCAACATCAAAAAACCGGTCACCTCCTATCGTTGATCTTTGAAGATCAATGTCTTTATGAATTGCATTAATTTGCTCCACAACTTGCTCTTCAGGTGGGAGTTCCTTGAGTTTCTCGACCTCTTGAGGTTCCATCGACCACCATTTTTCGTAATCTCCACTCACCTTCTTTCTAACCTTCAAAAGTGAATGCGCATTCCAGAGCAAACTACGGTGCGAGACAATGTAAAGCGCTTCTGGGCAAGCTTGATTGAGTGGTCCCATCCTCAAAGCACAATTCATATTCTTAAATAACATCGGTGATTTTGCCGCAACCGTTATTCTTTGCAGCGACCTCCTCAATCGTTTCATTTTTGTCTCATCTTCTTCACCCAGTGAAACATACTGCGGCTTCCTTCTAAAATACTGATACCAATATTCCCCACACTCATGGGGGGAATTGCATCCATTTGTTTGTCCGTATGTTGAATTAAAATCCGTTTTTTTGTCTTCCTGACTCAAGGGAAAAAACTTTTTCCTGTAAGAAATACCTCCATACCAAGGAGCATCTGCGTTTGTTGTATAATTCACATTGAACGCATTCACCATCACTTGAAACAGGAGTGTGCTCCCTGAACGTGGTGGACCGATGATAAAAATTGGGGGGAATTCAAACGAATTGTCTTCGATCCCATGCCTCGATTCAATAAGGTGTAAAACTCGGTTTGCCCATAATTTCATCAATTTAAGCGCACGACAAAGTAGCGTTTTAAATTTCTTAATTATCCAATTCATTATTTATGATACTACCCTTGATAGGATATTGTTATCAGGTATTAAATCAAGAGAGGCAACTAGCCTGGTACCATACGGAATCCGCAGACAAACGGAGGCGAGTTACAGGGAGATCAATTCATACACGTTGAGCGCAGCAACGGAGATACGATCTAACAACTTTAAAAAAGCACTAGCCCAACCTATCGTCCTCCATCATCACTGGAAACCCCTGATGTTCGGGATAATGTAGCGACGACCCTTCAACCACCCAAGCGCTTTTCGAGGAATCAAAATCAACTTTCCTTTTTCCACCCGGCTCTCGAAGTGCCTGGGTCCACACCTCGAATTGCGCCTTCTCATCCTCAGGCTTCCGTGGCTTGACTGCATAGATCATAAATGCTCCGAAATACTTCGGATAGTTCTCGCCCAGCCATCCGTGAAGACGCGCCAGCCATCTCCGATACACTGGAACTTCCTCGAGCTTCCAAGAGCTCTTCCCTGTCGGGAGGGGGTTGACATCAATCTCTCCAAATCCACCTCCCTCTAGCAGATTGACCAGCTGTCTTTTGTAGAACGATTTTTCAATCGTCCCGCGCAAACGATCCCTGACTTCTGACAAGCGTCTAAGCGGACTGAGGCCGTTAGGCTCGATTGAGACAAATTGCCCGCCCGGTTCTAGGACCCTGAAAATTTCCTTCAGCGCTCTCTCATAGTTTGGGAAATGGTGCAGAGCCTCAATCACTGTGATGCTATCAAACGAATTGTCAGCGAAGGGCAAATTGTGCACATCAAGCACACAATACCCTGGTTCCTGGAGCCCAAAATGTCGGAGTCGCAATTGGGAGATTTCCAAGGCAATTTCATTGACATCCCCAATCACGAACGACGCCCCCTCTTGTTGGAGAACAGAAGCCTCGCCAGCAGTATTGCCTCCAATGTCCAAAATAAAGCCGGTGGGAAGTTTCCCATCTCTTCGGGATAGTCCCTCCCGGATGCGGTCAACCTTGAGCTTGTAAAAATCGTCATCTCGATAGCGATGCAAGGGGTTTACTTTCAGATAACGCTCACGCTTTTGTTCCACGTTAATTCGCTCATAGTCACGCTCTTCTCTCATAGTGACTTTTTTGAATATATGCTTTATGTTCATAAATTTGGTTTCAGTATTTTAATGGCTATTTTTTTGATATTTAAGAAATATTCGTGCATTTGCTGATCCGTATCAACCGTATTAATCATGACCTGAAACAACAACGTGCTACCAGACCGCGGAGGCCCAATGATGAATATCGGGGAAATTCGAAATCATTTTCTCTGCGAGCGAGTCGCGTTTCCATATGACACATTGCCCCATTAGTCCAAACACTCATTTATTGGAGCTCCCAGCATACCATTGCCCTAATTTTTTTATGATCATGAGCACTACTCGGCAATATGCTCCGCCCCATACTCAGGCAATTTCTTCATTACCTTCGCCGGCACTCCTCCAATCAATTGATTTCCCTCAGGAAAAGATTTACTTACTATCGCACCAGCTGCCACAACAGTATGGTTCCCTAACTCTACGCCGGCTAGGATCACAGCATTGCTAGCAATCCAACAGTCTCGCCCTATAATAATCGGCTCTGCCTCTTCATACTTACTGTAATCAGTGATACTATGGTTCATGCTAACAAGTTTCACGCCCGGGCCGACCCATGTGTTGTCACCAATTTGTATACCATTCCGCCCGTCAATATAGCAACCTTGAGCAAGGCCAGGCATTCGCGTTCCCCTATCAATTTTCTCAGGTGCCTTTATCACACTGGTCCAGTGAATTGGCCATGGCACGTGCTTATTGATGCGTAATATTTTCTGGACAAATCCACAGCCAAAACGGGTTTTCAAAGGAAATTTGTCATCACAAAATCCTCCACCCCACCTTTTGACGAGAAATTTCATAATCAGGTTTTTCATGGAAAAAGTAATTCTAAACGAGTTCTCGAAGAGCAAGGGCAGATAATGCAGCCTACTACTTCCCCTTACTCATGAGTAATTTCATAATATCGTTTACTTTCACGACACCGAAACAACGCCCAAGCCCCATGTAGAGTATAGAGTATACAGCACCTCCCCATGCCAGTATCCCCCACACGGGCCATGCACCAAATAGCATCACGATTAGCCAAGTGCCCAAGCCTGCGAGGATGGAAACCAATCCAATAAGAGACAGATCGCGCAGAGAAAATAATGCACTGGCACGCACCTCAAATTGCTTCTTCGCAAACCAAATACAATAGGGATAGGCAAAGACGACAATTGCCGTGACGGTCCCCAGCGCGGCCCCCCAAGCCCCCCATAGCCACACAAAGAGAACGGTAAACACCCCGTTTGCCAAAACATTGAGCAGCGCCCTCTTCAGGATCAATCCTGATTTATTAACGGCTTGAAACAAGCTACCGAAGAAAACAATTCTCAGAGGCAAAGCGCATAGGTAGACTCTGAATGGCAAAGAACTTTCAACATACGCCCGCGAGTAGATGAACGTCATCAGCTCTGGCGCCACCACCATCAAAAACGCAGCTGCGGGGAAAATGATGAGGGCCGATTTAACGGCTGCGCGTTTCCACAGGGCCAAAGCCCCCGCTTTGTCCCCCTCCTTACACGCTTTTACCATGTCAGGCAAAATGACGGCGGAAGCCGCACCAGTAATCATACCTATCAGGGGAACTTCAATCGCACCGTTTACGTAAACCGCAAAATCCTCTGGTGTCGTCATAGCCGCCACAATGACTTTATCTAGATTCAGGTTGAACTGACCTACCATCAGGCCGACCCCGAGTGGGAGGCTGTATTTGAAAATATCTTTTAGATTTACAGGCTCTGTTCCCGGAGCTGGCTTACCCGCGATCGTCCACATGACAAGCAGAGCCGGAACAAAGATAATGACCGCATGAAGAAGATTCGCCTCGATTGCCCCCTGGTATGAGGAATTATAAGTCATCCATATAAACAGGATGAGAAGCAATGCCACTGACGACAGAATATTATAAATTGCAACAACCTTGACTCGTCCACAGGCGACCAGGCAGTTGGTCAACAAACTCACTGGCAGCATCATTGCCGCATAGGGAGCAAACAACTTTAACGCACCGGCAAGTTGTGGGTTGTTGAATCTTTGAGCTAATAAATGATTCCCTCCAAAGAATATAAATAGCGAAAACATGGACCCCACGGCGAAGAGCACGGTGATGATCTTGAAGAGGACTTTTCTTTTTTGCTCCTCATGCTGCGGCAGAAAGTATAACAACGCTTGCGGAAGCCCCAGCATCAATACTGGCGCTACAAAGCGATATGATAACAAGGTCTGACGATAGGTAGCATAATCAGCCTTTGAGAGCTCCCGCGAGAGGTATGCACCTATTATAATGGCTGCTAATGCCGTGATACCTTGTCCAAAAACAAGAATTCCCGCTTTTAATGTTCTGGATGCCACAGTTCAAAATAAAGTCCCGCTTATGTATTATACACGTATGAATCGTAAGACTCTAACAACCCCAAATCACACTCCCTCAAAAGCCGTGCAAACTTGCTCGATTTCCTCGTCGTTAAGATAAGGATTCATTGGCAAACTGAGGCACTGGGAAGAGACTTTTTCCGTCACGGGAAAGTCCCCCGGTTTATGGCCGAGATCGGCAAAGACAGGCTGAAGGTGCAGTGGCACGGCGTAGTAACTCACCGATGGAACATCCGCTGCTGCGAGAGATGTGTTAACTTCATCAGGGTTTGGAGTGAGCACTGTGTATTGAGCATAAACTGAGGAGTTCCCCTCGCCCAACTGCGGAAGAACAACCTTATCCGTCTTCTGTGAAATGTGTTCATTGTAAGTGGCCGCAACCTCTTGCCTCTTTCTGATCTCATCGTCAAAAATATCCAGCTTGGTGAGGACCACGGCTGCTTGAATCGTATCTAGACGACCATTCAGACCCAAGATCGGGTGGTGATGTTTTTTTGCCTGACCGTGGGAGCGAATTTGGCGCATCGTCGTCGCCAGATCGTCGTCGTCGGTAAACAAAGCCCCACCGTCACCATATCCGCCGAGAGGCTTAGATGGAAAAAACGAGGTGCTGCCGATGGTGGATAGTGAACATGATTTCTTGCCATGATGAGTAGCCCCGAACGATTGAGCTGCGTCCTCAATCACGGGAAGGTTTCCATTTCTCGCAGCAATCTCATTGATCGCAGTCATATCAGCCGTCTGCCCATAGATACCCACCGGCATAATGGCCTTTGTCTTATCCGTGATGGCCGCTTCAACCTTGGATGGATCCATGTTCCAAGTGGCTTCATCAATATCGACAAACACAGGTTTGGCACCAATAAGTGCAATCATCTCCGCGGTGGAAATCCATGTGTAAGGCACAGTGATCACCTCGTCGCCAGGGCCGATTCCAAGTGCCATCAGAGCAATGAGCAAAGTGTCCGTTCCCGATGACGCCCCCACGCAGTGTTTAACACCAACGTACTCGGCAAGACGCTCTTCGAGCTCAATAACTTCCGGGCCCATGATGTAGCGTCCGTGGTCGAGGACAGTGGCGATACGTTGGTCGAGTTTTTTGCGAATCAATGCCTGTTGTGATTTTAAGTCGATGAAGTCCATTTTTTAGTAAATTTGAAATTGGGAAATTGAGAAAGCTGAAATGAGAAAGCTGGTGAGTAAATTTGAGATTGGAAATTAGGAAAGCGGAAATAGCTACGTGTCCGCGTTGCCGTATGCACTATTTCAACTTTCCGTATTTCAGCTTTCAAATTTACCCCTTCGTCCTCCGGACGATAGTCGTCATGATGGCGATGAGTTCTCCTGCTTCCTGGTGAATGGGTTTAGTATCTTCTGGGGCTATTTCACACTCTTCGTGGAGAAGTTCAAGCCAGAGTTGCGACTCATCAGCTTCTTGGAGTGCTCCCCCGAGTTTAGAGGTGAATTCCACATCTGATCGGGCACGAGAGGCCTCGCGTATATGAGCCGCGACAGAGGTGCCCGATCGGAGTAACTGCTTCCCCAGCACTCTCACCTCCTCACGCTCCTTGGGTAAGTCGACATAAAGCCGGATGATCTGTGCCGCAAAACTCTTGGTCCTACTCCGGAATTCCACTGTTAGTCGCCCTTCCCTCATTTCAACTTCCAGCTTTTCTCTTCAGCTTTCCACTTTCCCAATTTCAGCTTTCAACTTTACTTAAGGTCGTCATACGACTTATCGCCTATTGCGAGGTCGGCCGGTAGTGGGGTTTCTTCGTCGAGATCGAGACAGCGGAGTTGGCCCTCGGTGTTTTCCTTGTAGCGAAAACGACTTTCTGGACATGTGTAAACGCCATCTGAATCGGGATTCTTTAAAATGTGACCATGCCTGCTCATCCAACCGTGTTGGCGACCTGGCACACCCATGATAAAAGCGTAATCGGGCACATCTTTCGCCACGACAGCTCCGGCAGCAATAAAGGAATACCGGCCAAGTGTGATACCACAAACGATCGTCGCATTGGCGCCGATTGTCGCGCCTCTGCGTATGAGTGTTGGCTCATAAAGGCTATGGCGTTTGACCTGAGATCGTGGATTGGTGACATTGGTTAGAACACATGACGGCCCAAGAAAAACATCATCCTCGATAGTAGTGCCTGTGTAGATCGCCACGTTATTCTGCACTTTTACATTGGAGCCAATAACCACGTCATTTGCGACCATGGTATTTTGCCCAAAAATACAATCTTCACCTATTTTAGCACCGCTGCAGATATGCGCAAAATGCCAGATTTTCGTGCCTACGCCGATGGATACGTTGTCATCGACGAACGCGCTTTCATGTTTAAAATAGGACATCTGAAAATAAAGTTGAAATGGGGAAAGCTGAAAGTTAGAAGAAAAGCTGAAATTATAAAATGAATGAGACTCGCGGTCGGTTAAATACCATTTTCCACTCTTCGATTTCCGATTTCATAATTTCAGATTTCAAATTTACTCAACACCTTTCCTATTTTCTCAACAATGCCTCGGCCTTGGCTAGAACAGTCACGACATCCAAGCCATTTTGACCGCATGAATTGGGTTTAAACCGTGTCTCGCAACACGACACAAAGTGCTCTAACTCGATACGCAGCGGTTGACCACTTCCTTCGAAGACAACCTCTTCTCCTTGGTCGACATTCTGTAGGTCCGCATCAATCGTCTTTTTGACCAGTTTTACATTCTGGCCTATTTCATCGTAAACGAGCATGCCCTTTTCTCCTACAATTATCAGACCTCGCTCAACAGTCGGCCAGAGCCAAGAGTTATGCAAATGAGCTTTTGAACCGTCTGGAAATGTCAGGTGCAAATAGGTATCGTCTTCAACACCGTCTTGAAGTCCACAGTGGCCGCTTACTTGCACACCTACAGGTGCCTGGCCAGCAAGATAGAGGAGCACGGCAACATCATGCACGCCAAAGCTCCAGAGAACATTTTCGACGGCGCGAGCGCGTCCTTGTTTTGAACGGCGCTGATGAAGCGTGAAAACCTTTCCGATGTCACCTCGCTCAAGTGCCTCTTTAATGTAAGCGATGGCTGGCTGATAGAGCAGGAGGTGCCCCACCATCACAATCTTATCATTTTCTTCTCCTAATTTGACCAACGCTTCAGCCTCCTCAGGGTCAAGCGTCATTGGCTTCTCAATAAACACATCACAGCCGGATTCCATAGCCTCCTTAGCAATGGCAAAATGGGTGTGTGCGGGAGTGGCGATGGCTACAGCGTCATACCCCTGACTCAACATCTCACTATGATTCTCATAAAGCTCGATACCCGTCTGCATCTGCGCAGCATTCTCCCGGTTCAACGGAACAGCATCAGCAACACCAGCCAAGACACCCATTTCGGTCAAATTACTAACGATATTTCTCCCCCAATTCCCCGCTCCAATAACCCCAATTTTCATGATCCTATTTCAATTCCCCCAATTTCAACTTTCAACTTTTCTCTCAAGCTTTTATTACCTTATCTCCCGAAACGTCTACGCCTTTCATAGCATTGCGTGTGTCGATAATGAGTTGGCCCCACTCTGCCAATTGTGCTAAGTTGAATGCTTGGTGATGAGTCGAAATGACAATGACATCATAACTACGAATCGTGTTTTCATCCCAATCTGTCGATTTTTTTCCCATCCAGGCTGCATGCTCGCGCGTAGGTGTAATTTCTGGAATGTGTGGATCATAATAGTCAACCACTGCTCCTTGTTCTTTAAACAGGTCAAAAAGCTCAAACGCGGGCGATTCGCGCATATCATCAACATCCGCTTTGTATGCAAGCCCCATGATTAGAACCTTACTTCCGTTGAGTGGTTTCTTAACCGAGTTGAGAGCTTCAGAAGTCCTTGTCACAACGTATTGGGGCATTCCCCTGTTAATCTCGCCTGCCAACTCAATGAAGCGCGTATGCACGCCATACTCACGCGCTTTCCATGTTAGATAAAATGGATCAATCGGAATGCAGTGACCGCCCAATCCCGGCCCAGGATAGAACGCTTTGAATCCAAATGGTTTGGTTGCCGCGGCATCTATCACCTCCCAAATATCAATTCCCATTTTGTCCGCCGCAATTTTAAGCTCGTTGACGAGACCAATATTCACTGACCGGTAGATATTCTCTAGCAACTTGGTAAACTCGGCAACCTGAGTTGATGCCACGGGCACCACTTTCTCGACAGCTGCGCCGTATAAAGCCTCACCATGTTGTGCACATGCGGGCGTACTTCCTCCTACCACTTTGGGGATGTTCATACTTGAAAACTCGGGATTACCCGGATCTTCGCGCTCTGGGGAATAGACCAAAAACACGTCTTCTCCGATAACCAAACCTTGTGCTTCAACACGCGGGCGGATTTCCTCCTCCGTCGTTCCAGGGTAAGTGGTACTTTCCAGGGAAATGATTTGTCCGGATCGCATGTTTGGCACCACAGAATCAACGGTATTCACAACATAACTTAAATCTGGTTCATAGTGTTCATCCAATGGTGTAGGAACACACATGATGATGGCATCAACATCTGCAATTCTTGAAAAATCTGCTGTCACCTCAAAAAGACCATCTTTGATCGAGGCGGATATTGGCTCCGAAGGAATATGGTCGATATAGCTTTCACCTGCATTAAGGCTGTCGATCTTGGTTTGATCAACATCGAAACCAATGACTTTGTATCCTTTGCCCGTATACCCAAGTACCAGAGGAAGCCCCACATAGCCAAGACCCACGACACCTATCACGGCGCTTTTGTTAGTAATTTTTTCGATCGTATTCATGATTTTAAAGCAGGGAATTGCAGGGGCCAAAATGAGCTGAGGTCAAAGTTAGGCCACAGGCACTAGAGTTAGAGAACAGACAAAGTTAAATACATTTAATCCTTCATCTGATCTCGGAGTGCATACCAGATAAAGAGTGAGTTATAGGTGAAATACCTCTTGAATAGCCTTCGAGGTTCTCTGCAAAGACGATAAAGCCATTCTACTCCGCAGCGTTGAATCCAGCCTGGGGCTTGTTTAACTTCGCCAGCGTGGAAGGCAAAGGCGGCTCCGATTCCGAAATAGACGGCAGGGGGAAGCTTGTCCTTATGCCTTGCTATCCAGTGTTCTTGTTTCGGACAACCGAGACCTACCCAAACAAGATTAGCTCCGGATGCGCGTATTTTTTCGCAGATGCGGTCAAATTCATCGTCGGGCCAGTCGCCGAAGGGGGGTGAATACGCACCAGCAATGGTGGTGTCGGGGAAGTCTTTGGCGAAGCGTTTCTGGAGTTTGTAGAGGGTGCTTTGTTTGCCGCCGAAAAGGAAATGCTTAAGTTCGGGCTGGCCCTGGGTCGCCTCGATGGTTTTGAGCATCAGGGTGGGGCCGTAGACGCGGTCGGTGAGTTTTTCCTTTTCTTTCAGCAGTCGATTCATCGACCATACGAGCGGCATGCCGTCGGGGGTAATGAGGTCAAATTGAGCCATCGCCTGGCCGAAAGAATCGTCGTGTCTGGACAATGCTGCAACATGCGTGTTGGCGGCTTCGACGGCGTAGGGGCGATCGGCTTTCCTAGCAATCGCTTTAACCCAAGCAATGACGTCATCGTAAGTAGTCACAGCAATTGGAAGACCAATGACTTTTACCATCTTTAGAGGAAGAAACCGAGCAGTCTGAAAATCCTGAAGTCGAGAAGGCATTATAATACAGATAGCCGGACAGCAACTTTATGGCTGCTTAAAGGCCGTTTTTGATGCGCTCACAATAAACTGGACAGTTTTACGGAGCCCTGTTGAAACATCCATCTTTGGCGACCAACCTAATTCGTTTCGAATTTTTTGTGTGTTCAGAGCATAGCGAAAATCGTGTCCTTTCCGATTTTCGACATGGCATATTAGTTCCGAGAAAGTCGTAGTTCCCGAGGGTTTGTTTTCGATAATTCTATCCAGTTCTCCGCAAACAATCTGAACGATTGTTAGATTATCAATTTCACAATTACCTCCGATATTGTATGATTCGCCCGGTTCTCCGTGAAGTAGTATTTCTGTGATCGCGCGAACATTGTCATCTACATTCAACCAGTCGCGCACTTGCTTGCCCGATCCAAATATTGGAAGCCTCTCCCCCGTCAAAGCTCTGCTAACCATACGCGGGATTAATTTTTCCTCGTGTTGCCACGGTCCATAATTATTTGAACTATTTGCAATTAGTGTAGGCAACCCATATGTGCGGCCCCATGATCTTGTTAGGTGATCAGCAGAAGCTTTACTCGCTGAGTACGGTGAATTAGGGCGGTATGGACTGGTTTCTGAGAAATCACCCGTCAAACCAAGTTCCCCATACACCTCATCTGTGGAAGCATGAAGAAAACGGAATGCATCTCGTTTTGAGTCGGTCAACCCATCATAATATTTCACTGATTCCTCCAGCATGCGGTGAGTTCCGATAATATTTGTTTGGATAAATATACTGGGATCATCTATTGACCGATCAACATGGGTTTCTGCGGCCATATGAACAACGGCGTCGGGTTGGTGACGCTTAAAAAGGGACTGGATAGAGCCCGCGTCACAGATATCGACTTGTTCAAAGTGGTATTCGGGGTGATCTCTAACTGAGTCTAGTGCCTGCTCGTTAACCGCATAGGTAAGCTTATCAACATTGACCACCTGGTAGCCCATCTCATGAATCAGGTGGCGCACCAATGCCGACCCAATAAAGCCAGAGCCACCGGTGATTAGAATTTTCATTTTCACAGAAAAAAAGGGCTGCAGGAAGGAGGTTATTCCATCAATAATTTAGACAGCAGACAATCAGCGACCTTGACTAGTCAGTGACAGGAACGGGTAATACAGATATCGAATAGCTGTAACGGTCGAGAATAGTTTCGGTTACTTCATTTGTAGGGCTACTATCACTTCATTGCTCAGATGCCCGCCTCAATGAGATGACGCGTCTTCAACAGAGCAGACCAAAAAATCTCTTAGACAGGCTTAGCTACTGGTATATGCGGTCTACGGTTGAGCTAATAATGCCCCTAGTTTAGGATTATTTTTTCCCAAAAACCAGAGCAATGGTCTGCTGTGATTTTTTTGTATCTATCACAACTCCGTCTTTACTGTTACATTCCAATACCAGATCTAATTCATCGCCAATATTAGATATCTTCCAATACTCGAGGTTGATGAGAACCTTTTCGTTCCGTTTAATCCCAATATGTTCGCCAATTTTCTTTTTTTTGTGTTTTACCAGAAGCCCGCCTATAGAGGCAGCTTCATTGGTGTTTGCTGCTTGGATTTCTAGTTCAATTCGATCATACGTGTTGAATAGTTGCTCAAGTTTTGGGTGTTTGAATTTGAGGCGAACTCTTCCCTTCGCTTGGTCGCCATCTATATAAAAGAAAACTGGAATTTCCTCGGGTTTGGTAATACCATTATTTGTCTCGTATTGAGTGATTGTGGGACTAATACGGCTCGGCATAAACCGAACGAGTAATGCTTCTATACGTTCAATTTCACTGCGAATCGCAATAGCCTGCTCAAGATTCCCATTTTTTGTAGACTGCTTAAAATGTTTGCGGAGAATCACAAGCACTTCTTTGCGTTTGCTATTTAGTACCTGTTCAAGTTTTTGTTTCTCGCGAATTTCGAACTCTGCAAGTCGGCTAACAAGATGAATGCTGCTCCCAGGAAGTTTTGATGGCTCATAATCGGCTGATTTTGTATCAGCCCAACTTACTGAGCCGTAGAGCAAAGACCAGAATAGACCAATACAATATATTATGAATATCAATTTCATCACGTGCATGGGTTTTTTTAAGTGTCCCAGATAGCACATCCTTATCAAAACTAGAATTCCCGCAAGGGATAAATTGATTATAAATTTGAGGTTGTCGATAATTATCGTCCATGGCGCTCTCAGCGCCTTTACTTACTCAAAGCATCCCTTAAATGCCTTCAAACCTCCCTTATTTTTTCTGTAAGAAAACACTGATAGGCGGTTGCAAGGCCCTGTTCAAGGTTGACGCTTGGCTTCCACTCAAGTGAACGGAGGATGCTGTTATCCATTAGCTTGCGGGGTGTG
>Ga0206131_10004073_pt1 | contig 16278 bp, 8 predicted proteins | sample Helgoland_Spring_FD_148636 | JGI IMG/M metagenome (GOLD analysis project Ga0206131, IMG submission 148636) | Pelagic subsurface seawater microbial communities from Kabeltonne, Helgoland, North Sea - Helgoland_Spring_Bloom_20160517_1 | ecosystem: Environmental > Aquatic > Marine > Epipelagic ...
TCCCTCCACCTATGTTTTATAGTCTTTACGAGAGAGATTTAGGGATTACAGGGTTTAAAGACTTTTATGATGGCCTTGCAGAGGCAGAAAAAGCTGGTAAACCTATCATGATAGACTTTACGGGATGGGCCTGCGTTAATTGCCGTAAAATGGAAGAGCAGGTTTGGACTCGTGATGATATTTATTCTGTTATTACTGATGATTACATTTTGGTTTCTCTGTATGTTGATGATAGAAAACAACTAGACAGTGACAACACATTTAATTTTTTAAAGCCAACGGGTGGCACCAAGGCCATAAAAACAGTGGGTGATAAGTGGGCTACCTTCCAGACCGTTAATTTTAAAAACAATTCTCAACCCTATTATATTTTAATAGATACAGACTTCAATCTATTAAATAGCCCTTTAGGATACACTCCAGATGCAGATGCATATTTAGAGTGGCTACAACAAGGTCTTAACACCTTCTCTGAGAACAATAAAAATTAAATAGGCGCTTTTTTAATAATCTATTTAGTTTAATGTATTAGTTGTACTATATATTTTGGTATTTTTATCAAATAATTAGTACAACATTATGCGTATACATAACATTGTTTTTTTTCTTTTCTGTTTTTACACTACAACAACTCTTTCACAAGAGCTTCCTCCTATAACAAATTATTCTACAGAGGTATATAAGGCAGGAACTCAGAATTGGTCTATTACAGAATCTTCTGACAACTTTATATATGTCGCTAATAATGAAGGGCTTCTGGAGTATAATGGCTCTTATTGGTTGTTGCATCCATCCCCTAATAATACAATTGTTCGTTCTGTTTGTGCTGTGGGAAATAAAATATATAGTGGTAGTTACATGGAATTTGGCTTCTGGGAGCCAGGCCCAGATGGTTTGCAAAAATACAACTCTCTTACTACAACATTAGATATTAAACTCATAGAGGATGAACAGTTTTGGAGTATTACTCCTTATAACAAATGGATTTTATTTCAATCTTTGAGTAGGATATATATATACAACACAGAAGATAGCACTGTTAAAGTCATTGACTCAGAAAATATCATACAAAAGCTATTCAAGGTGAATCAAGAAATCTATTTTTTTGAAATTGAAAAAGGATTGTTTACCATTGAAAATGGAATTAAAAAGAAATTGTTTGATGCAAAAGAATTCAATAATGATATTGTTGTACAAATCTTGTCTGTAAACAATAAAACTCTTGCCGTTACTCAAAATAGCGGTATCTTTCATTTGGACACTACAAGTGTTATTTCTTGGCCAATTTCTGTGGCTAAAGATATCAAGCAGGCTAGTATATATACAGCTCTTTCCCTTAAAGATGGTACCATGTTACTAGGTACTATTGGTAGTGGTATTATTCATCTATCAGCCACCGGAGAACAGCTTTTTAATATCAATAGGTTTAATGGTCTTGGTGATAACACTGCCTTATCTCTTTATGAAGATCACAACAACAATCTATGGGTTGGTCTTGATAATGGTCTAGATTGTGTTAATATTAATTCTCCATATTTAAATTATACAGATAGCAGAGGTACCCTTGGAACCACCTATGCTTCAATAATATTTGATGATAAATTATATTTAGGAACAAATCAAGGGCTTTTTTATAAGCCTTTGGATACAGATGTGGCTTTTAAGTTAATACGTGGAACAGAGGGCCAGGTTTGGTGTCTTGAGCAGATTAATAACACTTTATTTTGTGGTCATAACAAAGGTACATTTCAAATAGAAGGCTCCACCGCTTATTTTATAGCCAATGAGATGGGAACTTGGTCTATTAAACCAATACCTGGTGAAAATAAAAACCTCTTAATTCAAGGAAATTATAATGGTTTAAATATACTTGAAAAGAAAAATGGTGTTTGGAGTTTTAAAAATAAAATTGAAGGCTTTGATATTTCTTCAAGATATTTTGAGTTTTCCTCAGATACTACTATTTTGGTAAGTCATGATTACAAAGGAGTCTATACATTAGCCGTTGATTTAGGATATACCAGGGTAAACAATGTTAAAAAACACACCTCTGTCACTAAAGGCTCGAATTCTAGTATAGCAAAATTTTATGACCGTCTATTATATGCAAGCGAAGAGGGTGTGTTTGTTTTAGACACAAAAACTGATGCGTTTTTAAGGGAAGAGACTTTGAGCACTATTTTTTCTAAAGATTCATACGTATCTGGTAAATTAGAAACTAATGTTTCGGAAATGCTGTGGTTTTTCACCAAAGATGGTATAACCTATGTAACTAAAGAGCCCTTTACAGATTCTTATATCATTAAAACAATGCAGATTCCAATCTCACTTCGTAAACAAAAAAAGGGGTTTGAGAATATTTCAAGAATAAGTGCTCAACAATTTCTATTTGGGACTTCAAATGGTTATTTCTTAGTTAATACCAAACAAACCCCTCAAGAAATTTTTGATGTTTATTTAAACGCTGTGTATGTTGGCCAGAGTAAACAAGATGCCGAGCTAATTAATAAAGACCAGACTATATTTAAAGCTAATGATAATTGTATTGTGTTTAAATACTCTGTTCCTGAGTATGATACGTATAAAATCTCCGAATTTCAATACCTTCTAGAAAGTGATTCAAATACCTCTTGGAGTGATTGGAGTACAAGTGCTACTGTGTCTTTTGATAATTTAAGTTATGGAGATTATACCTTCCGTTTAAAGGCACGTGTGAATAATACTTTGCAAGAGAGTGAGGCTCAGTATTCTTTTACTATAGAAAGACCCTGGTACCTTTCTTTTTTGTCAATTACTTTATATGTTGTCGCATTTATTTTCTTTTTTATACTCGTGAACGCATGGTACAAAAGAGGGTATAGATTAGAAAAAGAAAGGATTCTAGAAAAAAGTAGTAGGGAGATTGCTTTGAAGGAGCTTGAGGCCCAAAAACAAATCATTCAATTAAAGAACGAAAAGCTACAACAAGACATTGAGGCTAGAAATAGAGAGCTTGCAGTATCTACTATGAGTATGATTAAAAAGAACAACGTGTTAAATGATTTTAAAGAAGAGCTTTTAAAGTTTTCTGAAATAGAAACGATAGCGCCATTAGTTAAAAAGATAAATAAATCCTTAAATGATAAAGATGACTGGGAATTTTTTGAAGAGGCATTTAATCACGCAGATAAGGATTTCTTTAAAAAAGTGAAAGATGTTCACCCAAATCTGACGGCTAATGATTTAAGATTCTGTGTTTATTTAAGATTGAATTTATCATCAAAAGAGATTGCTCCCTTGCTTAACATTTCTCACAGAAGTGTTGAGATTAAAAGATATAGATTGCGTAAGAAAATTGATCTAGATCATAAAGTCAACCTAAACAACTACTTTATAGATTTAAAGTAGCTACAACACCACGTTTTGTAATTACAACATTACTACAACATTTGTTTTAAAGAGCTTATTTACAGTAGTTGTTGCTATTTACTTTACAATACAAAGATTATACATTTATGGGGCTTTTATTGCCATATTAATAATTTATACCCAGTGTATTTGTGATGTATGTGTTTTGTATAGGTTGAAATTAAGGAAATGTTAGTTTTCTATGCCTATCTTGTACCAAAATTATATTGAATGAAACACATTAGTATTTTTGTTGCTGTATTTTGTTTTTTCTTTGTGGCGAGTGCCCAAAACTTTTCATTATCAGGAACAGTAGTAGAACAAGACCAAAACATACCCTTATTAGGTGCCACAGTTTTGGTAAAAGGAACCCAAAATGGTGTCACCACAGATTTTGATGGAAATTTTAAAATTGATGATATATCAATAAATGACATACTAGTAGTGTCTTACGTTGGTTTTGTTAATTCAGAATTGCGCATCACATCTCAAAGTAATGTCACAATTTCGTTAACTCCAGATGTAGATTCCTTAGAGGAAGTTTTAATTGTAGGTTACGGTACACAACGTAAGAAAGAAATTACCGGTGCTGTATCTGTAATATCTAGCGAAACTATTGAGGATTTAAAACCAACTAGAATTGAGCAAGCCCTACAAGGTCAAGTTGCGGGGGTGCAAATTACCCCAAGCTCTGGTGCTCCTGGTAGTGGTCTAGATATTAAAATTCGTGGTATAGCCACCAACGGAGATAGTAGACCATTAATACTTCTAGATGGTAACGTAATTGAAGATTTGAGTGTGGTTAACCCTTCAGATATAGAATCTATTAATGTATTGAAAGATGCAACTGCTGGTATTTATGGAGTGAGAGCTGCAAATGGTGTTATTTTGATAACAACAAAAAGTGGTAGCTATGATTCAGATATCAAATTTGATTTTAAAACCTACTACGGTATTCAAGAAACAACACGCAAAATTCCTGTTTTAAACGCTACAGAATATGCAGGTCTTGTTAACGAGGCAAGGATCAATAATGGTGAAGCGCCACTTTTTAATAATGTTGGTTCTTTAGGTCAAGGTACAGATTGGCAAGATGAAGTTTTTGAGGCGGCTCCTATATATAATGCAGATATTACCGTTTCTGGTGGTACTGAAAATGGACGTACCTCTTTTAGTGCATCCTACCTAACGCAAGATGGTATTGTTGGTGGTAGCAAAGCTAACTTCAATCGTTTTACATCAAGATTAAGCCATGACAGAAAAATTCTAAAGAAAATTGAGTTTAACTCTTCTTTACTTTTTTCTGGTATAGAGCGTAAATCTTTGTCAGAAAACTCTTTAGGTTCTGTACTTTATAATGCATTAAACAATGCGCCAACTTTTTCAGTAAGAGATCAAGCTGGTAGATATACCTTAGCAGAGGGGTTGGGTAATGAGGTAATAAATCCATTAGCCCAAATGGAGAACACCAACAATAAAACTAGAGTTAGAAAACTTAGTGGAAGTTTTAGTGCTAATTATAAATTTCTAGAACATTTTAAAATTGAATCTAGAATCCAAGCCAACTACGCAGAGGTGTTTGGATTTAGTTATACTCCAGTTGCTTTTTATGGATCTGGTAAAGTATTTAATATTGATACAGATAGAGATATCATTTCTCAGTCAGCAAACATATTTAGAGATTACACCTTCGATACTTTCGCTAACTATAATAATACTTTTAATGAAGCTCACAAACTAGATGTTACACTTGGTACTTCTGTTTTTCAGACAACTGGAAGATTTACTGGCCTTACAGGTATTAACGTTCCTGGAACCACTGGTATAGACGTGGATATTCAAGATGCTGAAATTGTTACAAATAACTTCCAAAACGGAGGAAACACATTTGATGCAAGACTTCTTTCTTATTTTGGTCGTGTACAGTATGATTACAAAGGAAAGTATTTATTCTCTGGTGTTATGCGTAGAGACGGTTCTACAAAATTTGGACCTTCTAATAAATTTGGTTACTTCCCTTCTGCATCTGCAGGATGGATCGTTTCTGAAGAAAGTTTCTTAAACGAGAGTAATACATTCAATTTCTTAAAAATTAGAACCTCTTACGGTATTTTAGGTAATGACAGAATTAGAGATTTCGGTTTCGAATCTTTATTAAATGGTGAGGGTGCTTATGTATTTGATGATGAATTACTTATTGGTACAGCTATTGGAGGGCTTTCAAATCCTGAGATACGTTGGGAAAAGCAATACACTTTTGATGTAGGTCTTGATGCTAAGTTTTTTGACAACAAGCTTGATGTATCTATAGATTACTTTAACAGACGTACAGAAGACTTATTAATAACACCACAAACTTCTGGTATTTTAGGAGGAAATGCTCCAGGTTCTGGTGCACCTACTGTAAATGCTGGATCTGTTGAGAATACAGGTTTAGAATTAAGTCTTTCTTATAGAAAAACAGTCTCAGAAGATTTTAAATACAACTTTAGTTTTAATGCTACTGCGCTAAAAAATGAAGTTTTAGAGGTAAACGGTGATGCTAGTTTTCTAGGAGGAGGTTCATTTGGTGTTGGTCAAGAAGCACCAGCAAGAATGGAAGCCGGTTTGCCAATTGGATACTTTAGAGGATATCAAACAGATGGTATTTTTCAAAATCAAGGAGAAATTGATGCCCATGCTTCTCAAAGCAATGCCCAACCTGGTGACATAAGATTTAGAGATACCAACGGGGATGGTGTTATCACAAATGAAGATAAAACATACCTTGGAGATCCTATCGCAGATGCAACGTTTGGTTTAAACTTTGGATTCACCTACAAGAACTTTGATTTTCTTGCCTATGTGTTCTCATCTGTAGGAAATGAGATTGTACGTAATTACGAGCGTTTTCAACCTTTAACCAACAGATCTACAATTTACTTAGATAGATGGACCGGCCCAGGTACAAGTAATGATACGCCAAGAGTAACTACGGGGGCTACTCAAAACAATCAGTTTTCTGACTTTTTTGTAGAAGATGGTTCTTTTGTGAGACTTCAAAATTTACAGATAGGGTATACTTTATCTGACACCTTTTTAGAGGGGTATAAAATTAATGAATTACGTTTCTATGTTTCTGCCAGTAACTTAGTAACACTCACGAAATACACCGGGTATGATCCAACAGGATCAACAGGACAGCCTATTGGTGGAGGTATTGACTATGGTTTCTACCCAACGCCTAAAACATATTTATTTGGTTTACAACTAAAATTTTAACGCTATGAATATAATGAGATATACATATAAAGCACTATTGTTTTTTGGATTAGCATCTACATTACTACTTTCCTGTAGCGATGATTTTGTTAATGTTAACTCTGAAGACGAGAACTCAGAAAACTTTTTTAATACAGAAGAAGACTATCAAAACGCCCTGATTGGCGCTTATGATTTGTTACAATCAAGCTATCTTAATGTTATGCTTGGAGAAATTGCCTCAGATAACACCCTAGCTGGTGGAGAGAGTGCAACAGATGTACCAGGAATTCAAGAAATTGATGATATGATACATACTCCTATTAATGATCAATTACGTGATATTTGGAATTGGATGTATGGAGGTGTTAATCGAGCCAATTACATTTTGGAATTTAAAGACAAGATTGATTTTCCAAACAAAGCAAATGTTTTAGGTCAAGCAACTTTTTTAAGAGCCTACTATTATTTTGAGTTAGTTAAATTCTTTGGAGATGTTCCTTTGGCTGTAGATCAAAGACTTTTATTTGGTGATCAAAACACAATTGACAGAACACCAGCGGCAGAAGTATATGCTCAAATTGAGCTTGATTTAATTTTCGCAGCAGATAATTTACCACTTACTCAAACACAAACAGGTAGAGTAACTAAAGGTGCTGCTCAAGCATTACTAGGTAAAGTGTACTTATATCAAAGCAAATATTCTCTAGCCGCTCCAGTTTTGGATGATGTTATCAATAGTGGTGTATATGATTTGGTAGCAGATTACAGTACATTATTTGAAAATGATAATGAAAACAACGTAGAATCAGTATTTGAAATACAATACACAGATGTTGAAGGTGCTGGTTTTGGTTGCTTGCAATGTAGTGAGGGTAATGTAGCAATTGGTTTTAATGGTCCTCGTAATTTTAATGGTCCATTGTTTGAGTCTGGATTTAGTTTCAATGTTCCAACTCAGGAGGTTTTTGATGCTTTTGACCAAGATGATGCTCGTAGAGAATTTGCTATACTAGATATTGTTGCATTTGCAGCAGCAAATTCAGATTTCAACGGCGGAGCAGGGGTCACTTTTACAGAAGGATTTGAGCACACAGGTTATTTTAACCGTAAGTATATCCCTAGAGTAGGAGATACTAACATTGGTGATCAAAACCTAACAAACCCAGGCAATTATAGAGCTATACGTTTTGCAGATGTTTTATTAATGGGTGCAGAGGCGCACAACCAGGGTGATGGTAATGATGAGTTAGCTCGCCAATACTTAAATAGAGTAAGAGAAAGAACAACCTTGAGTGATGTAAACGCATCTGGATCTGCATTAACTCAAGCAATATACAATGAGCGTAGATTAGAATTAGTAGGTGAAGGTCACCACTTCTTTGATTTGGTTCGAACGGGTAGAGCTGCTCAAGAAATTGAAGGCTTCACCGCAGGTAAAAATGAATTATTTCCTATTCCTCTAGTTGAAATACAATTGGCAGGAAACAGATGGTTACAAAACCAAGGATACTAAAAAATAAAATGATTATGAAAATATCTAAAATATATCCCTTTCTCCTAAGTGCATTGTTTTTAATTGTTGTACTATCATGCACACAAGAGGATAGGGATACAGCATTTACAGATGGTATCGCAGTACCATCAAATCTTTCTTTGTTAGTTCAAATAACACAAGATAACACAGGTTTAGTGACCCTTACTCCTAGTGGCGAGAGTGTAGCACAGTATACCATAGATTTTGGTGATAATAGTGAGACAGCTATGGTAACTCCGGGAGAATTTTTTACTCACACCTATCAAGAAGGTGTTTACACAGCAACCTTAACAGCTACTAACCTAAATGGTGAAACTGCTTCTATCACTCAAGAGGTAGTTGTTTCATTTTTACCGCCAGAAAATCTATTGGTAACAATAACAGGTGTCTCTGGAGATGCTTTTTCAATTACAGTTTCTGCAACTGCAGATTTGGCTACAGGTTTTGACGTTACTTTTGGTGAAGATCCAAACCAGGATCCTATTGCATTTATGCAAGGAGAATCTGTACCTTATACTTATTCAAGCACAGGAACTTTTGATGTTCGTGTTGTTGCAATGGCAGGTGGAAATGCAACTATAGAAAGTACAACACAAGTTGTAATAGAAAACCCTATTACACTTCCTATAGATTTTGAATCTCAAACTATTGATTACGCCTCAGCTTCATCAAGTTTTGGTGGCGCTATCACTTCTTTAATATCCAATCCTGATCCATCAGGTATTAACACTAGTGCAACTGTAGCTGAGTTTTTTAAAGAGCCAGGAGCAGAGGTATTTGCTGGAGGTGTTCTTGAACTTGGATCACCAATAGATTTTACAGAATTTCAAGGTATTACCATAAAAACTTGGTCACCTGCAGCGGGGCTTACCGTAAAGCTTAAATTAGAAAATGGTACAGATCCAAACATCTCTGCAGAGATAGATGCTACTACAACTAGTGCAAACACTTGGGAGGAGTTAAATTTTGATTTTACAGGATTTACAGACCAAGAGTATTCAAAACTTGTTATTTTCTTTGATTTTGGGAATCCTGGTACAGGAACTACATTCTATTTTGACGATATAGAGCAGTCTGACGGGATAGACGATGGAGATGGAATTTCACTACCTATAGACTTTGAACTTCCTGCAGATTCATACACCTTCCTTGGGTTTGAGGGTGCAGACTCCACCATTGAGATGAATCCTGACATGAGCGGAGAAAACACAAGTAACACCGTTATGCAAACTATCAAAACAGAAGGTTCTGTCTTTTATGCAGGTACTTTTGTAGATGTTGATACTGCTGTTGATTTTTCTCAAACCGGAAAAATAGCTGTAACAACATGGTCTCCAAAGGCCAACATACCTGTTCGTTTGGCTATCGAAAACCAAACAACTGGTGGACAAATCTTTGTAGATGTAAACACAACAGTAGAAAACACATGGGAAACATTAGTGTTTGATTTTGAAACACTAATTGATCCAGCTTTTGATTATAATAGAATTGTAATATTCTTTGAATTTGTTGTAGATCTTGCAGGAGATGGATCAACCTACTATTTTGATGATATTGAACTAATAAATTAAAAAAAAAATCGCGAAGATGAAATATATATATATAATAGGTATTCTATTACTAACAGTTGTTTTAGGTTGCCAAGAAGATGATTTTGAATTTGGTGATATCGTTACACCTACAAATTTGCAGGTTGATATTAGTATTGCTGATGACAACTCTGGTAATGTTGTTTTAATACCAACAGCAGATAATGCTATTAATTTTCATGTTGTTTTTTCTGAAGGAGCGCAACCAGTTGTTGTTGGAAATGGCCTTGAAGCAAAAAACAGGTATACTACTCCTGGAGAATACCAACAACAGGTGCAAGTTATTGCGTTTGGTAGAGCGGGTGTTTCCAGTAGTATTGTAGTAACTCTAGATTTAGATGTTGATGTATTTATTGATCCTGAAATTTTGCAGATGCTTGCTGGTGATGGTTCTAAAAATTGGGTTTGGGATTCATCAAATGCTGGTCATTTTGGTGTAGGAGATCCATTAGAGGATTTTCCTAATTATTTTTCTGCTGCTCCTAATCAATTAAACCCTTGTTTGTATGATGATGTATTAACGTTCAATACAGATTTAACTTATAACCTTGAAACTACGGAAGCTTCATTTATTAATTGGGCAGAAGTGAAAAGATTTTTCCCTGATGCTACCCCTGGTGAGTTTGCTGATGAGTGTAGAGATATTAATTCTCAAATAGCAACAAACACAACATTTTCTATCATAGATACTAATGGTGTTCAAGAATTGGTTGTAACCAATAGCATGTTGTCTTACTGGTCTGGTGCAATGTCTTACACTATTTTAGAGTTAAGCAGTGATAAGTTAATAGTTCGTGGTATTCAAGATCCTTTTGATCCACCAGGAGATGAATTAGCTTGGTATCACACCTTTGTTCCACAAGATGGTTCTGGCGGCGCTGGAGGTGGTGGTGATGATGGTTGTGAAACAAGCATAACTGGTGATACTGGTTCTGGTAATTTTGATGTACTAGTTTGGGCAGATGAGTTTGATGTAGATGGTCCTGTATGTTCTGGAAACTGGAAATTTGATCTTGGCGCCGGTGGCGGATGGGGTAACAACGAATTACAATACTATACAGATCGTCCAGAAAATATTAAGGTAGAAAACGGTAATTTAGTAATTACAGCAAAAGCAGAACAATTGTCTGGTGCTCAGTACACCTCTGGTCGTATTAGAAGTCAAGATAATTTTGAATTTCAATACGGTCGTGTTGAAATAAGAGCCAAACTTCCAACAGGTGGTGGTACATGGCCAGCTATTTGGATGCTTGGCGCAGATCTACCAACCAATCCTTGGCCAGGTGCTGGTGAGATTGACATTATGGAACATCGCGGAAATGAGCAAGATCGTATAAAATCTACCTTGCATTTCCCAGGAAACTCAGGTGGTGATGCAATTGGTAGCTCTACTATAATACCAGGTGTGTCAGATAATTTTAATACGTATGAAGTTATCTGGAGTGAGGCAGATATACGTTTTGCTGTAAATGGTAACGTGTTTTACGTATTTCCAAACAGTGCAGCTGTTCCCTTTAACAAAGACTTTTTCCTAATAATGAATGTTGCTATGGGTGGTGACTTTGGAGGTGAAGTTGATCCAAATTTTGTAGCCTCAACCATGGAAGTAGATTATATAAGAGTTTACCAATAAACATGAAACCAAACGCCTTTCGCATATTATTTTTTTTTGCGGTTTTACAATTATTTTCTTGTAAGCAACAAGAAATAGATTTGCTTAGTTTTAAAACCAATGTTTTGCAAAGCAAAACACTTTCTATAGATCAAAAAGTAGCAAGGCTATTAGATCAAATGACCTTAGAAGAAAAAATAGGTCAAATGAACCAGTATAGTGGTTTTTGGGATTTCACGGGTCCCGCTCCTAAAGAAGGTAAAGCTGCCACTAAAATGGAAAACCTGAAAAAAGGTTGGGTTGGTTCTATGCTTAATGTAAGAGGAGTTAAGGATGTTAGAGCAGTTCAAAAAATTGCTGTCGAAGAATCTAGACTAGGCATACCCCTTATTATTGGTTTTGATGTTATTCATGGTTATAAAACAATAAGCCCAATACCACTAGCTGAAGCAGCTAGTTGGGATTTACAGGCCATAAAAAAATCTGCACAAGTAGCAGCACTAGAGGCTTCTGCTGCAGGAATTAACTGGACATTTGCTCCCATGGTAGACATCTCTCGTGATGCCAGATGGGGAAGAGTGATGGAAGGTGCTGGTGAAGATCCTTATTTAGGTAGTAAAATTGCAAAGGCAAGAGTGTCTGGTTTTCAAGGATCAGATTTATCAAGCCCATCAACTATAGCTGCCTGTGCAAAACATTTTGCAGCCTACGGTTTTGTTGAAGCAGGAAGAGATTACAATACTGCAGATGTTGGTACTTTTACATTAAACAATATTATTTTTCCGCCCTTCAAGGCAGCCAAAGATGCTGGTGTAAAAACATTCATGAATTCTTTTAATGATTTAAACGGAATTCCTGCAACCGGTGACGCTTATCTGCAGCGCACGGTACTAAAAGAAAATTGGAATTTTGATGGTTTTGTTGTTTCAGATTGGGGCTCTATGTCAGAAATGATTGCCCATGGATACGCTAAGGATGACAATCATGCAGCAGAATTAGCCATAAATGCAGGCTCAGATATGGATATGGAATCTCATTTGTATGTCAATGAATTGGCATCACTCGTAAAAGAAGGAAAAGTAGATCCAGCACTTATTAATGATGCTGCAAGAAGAATTCTTAAAGTTAAATTTGAGTTAGGTCTTTTTGATGATCCTTACAAATATTGTGACGAAGCTCGAGAGGCCTCTGTTATTGGTAGTCAAAGTAATTTAAGCGAAGTACTAGATCTTGCTAAAAAATCTATCGTTTTATTAAAAAACCAAAATAACCTATTACCACTGGCCAAAAAAGGAAAAAACATAGCTGTTATAGGTGCACTTGCCTCAGATAAAACAAGCCCACTTGGAAACTGGAGATTAGCCGCAGACAACAATTCGGCAGTATCCTTACTAGAAGGATTACAGGCCTACGGCGGTAATACAATTACATACGCCAAGGGAGCAGATGTTGCAACAGGTAAGACTGAGTTTGTTTCAGACCTTACAATTAATACCACAGACACCTCTGGTTTTAAAGAGGCTATATCACTTGCCAAAAAATCAGATGTTGTGATTATGGCTCTTGGTGAGCATGCAATGCAAAGTGGAGAGGGTAGAAGTAGAGCTTATTTAGGACTGCCGGGTGTTCAACAAGAACTTCTAGAGGCTGTATTTGCTGTAAACAAAAATATTGTCTTGGTGTTAAGCAATGGAAGACCTTTAACAATTCCTTGGGCTGCCCAAAACATACCAACAATTTTAGAAGGATGGCATTTAGGAACTCAAAGCGGTAATGCACTGGCTCAGGTTTTATATGGAGATTATAATCCTAGTGGTAAACTGCCAATGACTTTTCCTAGAAGTGTAGGGCAACTACCTTTGTATTATAATTATAAAAACACAGGACGTCCTTCTCCAGTGAATCCTGGCGAAGTATTTTGGACGCATTATATAGACCAAAAAAACACACCTCAATACCCTTTTGGTTTTGGGTTAAGTTACACTACATTTAGTTATTCAAAACCAATTGTGGTTAATACCTACAAACAAGACAAACAAGTTACTGTTAGTGTTAAAGTAACAAACACAGGAAAATTAGAAGGAAAAGAAACGGTACAGCTTTACCTAAGAGATCTTTTTGCTAGTGTTATAAGACCTGTTAGAGAATTAAAAGGATTTGAGCAGGTTGTTTTAACACCTAGCCAAACCAAAGAAATTACCTTTACACTCACAGACCAAGAACTTGGGTTTTTTAATAATCAAAAGAAGTGGCTTGTTGAAAAGGGAGATTTTCAAGTATATGTAGGTGGAGATTCTCAAACTATAAACCAAGTAAATTTTAAACTATAACAACCATCAAATACTAATAACTAAAAAAAAAATGAAATCACTATCTACTATTTTAATTTTACTGATTACCTCTATTTGTTTTTCACAAATCGCACCCATAGATTTTGAAGCTGGAGGAGAAGGCGCAAACTGGGGATGGAATGTGTTTGAAAACGCAGATAATCCACCACTTGAATTTGTTGCAAATCCAGATCCTTCTGGCATCAACCAATCTTCAACGGTAGCTAAATTTACAGCCAGAGACACTAATGCAGGAGCTGCACCTTATGCTGGTTTAGAAAGCCAACATGGTGGCAATATTGGAACCTTTGATCTAACAATCGAAAATGCACTTGTAAACATCATGGTTTATAAAACAAAAATCAGTGATGTTGGTATTAAATTTGCCACTCCAAGTGGCGGTGCTCAACCTGAAATTAAAGTTGCCAATACTTTAATAAATCAATGGGAACTTATCACTGTAGATTTCACCTCTTACATTGGTCTTGGAGAAACTACAGGTTTGGATCAAATTATTGTATTCCCAGATTTTATTAACAGGACAGCAGATGATATTATATACTTTGATAATATTACATTTGGTGAAACTGTACCAAATACCATAGCCCTTCCCATTACACTTGAAGGTGGGCAGGCTCCAGCATTTTCAGATTTTAATGGTTCTTCAACCCTAGTTATAGACAATCCAGACCCATCAGGAGCAAATACATCTGCCACTGTTGCGCAAAACACTGTACCAGCAAATGCTGCTTTTGCAGGGGTTAATTATCCAGTAAATAATATAGATATAACCACAGATAAAGTGTTTAGTCTATCTGTATGGTCATCACTACCAAACATACCAGTGCTACTTAAATTAGAAAATGCATCTGGAGTAAATACAGAAAGAGCAGCTGTAACTACTACAACAAACGCCTGGGAAACCATAACCTTTGATTTTACTGATGAGGGTCAGTTAACCTACCAGTCTGTAACCATATTCATGAATTTTAATATGACAGATGCTGCAGATCAGGTTTACTATTGGGATAATTTAGTGCTAGGAGAACCCCTTGGAGTTTCAGAAAACACACTTGCAAACATCACACTGTATCCAAACCCTGCTACATCTGTAGTTGTTTTACAAGCATCACAAGAAATAGCAACGATTCAAGTACTAAATCTTTTGGGTCAAAGAATTTCTTCTGTTACTGTTAATAACACAAAAAGCACAATTAACGTGTCTGATCTTTCAGCAGGTACTTATATAGCCAATGTTTTATTTTCTAACGGAAATACCCAAAATATTAATTTTATAAAAAAATAAAAATAAATTCAAAAGGGAGTGAGGTTGTGCTCCCTTTTGAAAATTTAAATACAATCACAATCACAATTTTATTTACTTAAATCATTTATTATGAAAAAAGCTTACATTTTATTTTCAGTACTCTTAAGTACAGCATTTATGACCAATGCACAAAACACAGTAGTTGCTGATGCAAGTGCAGAATACCTTGGATATGCTAATGTTTTTGAAACAATTGCAAATGGCGGAGCCTATGTCTTTGGTTCAGGATGGGGTGTTGCAGACCTTAAATCAGTGGTAGACGCTGGTGCAGGATCTGTTACATTACAGCCAAATTATAACACTTACGCAGATAACCCAGGAGATCCATTTTGGATTGATCCAGCTACGGGTCTTGGAAACAAACAATTTGAAGGAAACACTTTCGTTGAGAATAACACAAATCTTATTGGAAGCGAATTAACCTTTACAGGTGGGGTAGCTTCATATACGCTTGATCCATCTTATGTTGCAATCGCTTTTATTAAAGTATTTAATGCAGATTTTTCTTTTGTGAAATTAGAAACTGCACCACTTGTAGCAGGTCAAGATTTTTCTATTACCTACACAAACGTTGAACCAGAAGATACAACTATCCAGTACGGATATCAAATAGTAGGTTTAAACGCTAATCCAGCAAATGAGGATGCTCTTGGTAGCATTGTAATTGTAGATACAGTTTTAGGGACTAACGATTTTGATGCTACAAGCATTTCAACATATCCAAATCCAGTAACTTCTACTTTTACTATTGAATCTCAGGAGGTTATAACATCTGTTGCTATCTTTAATGTTTTAGGACAACAAGTAATTAACGAAACTCCAGATGCATTAAATTATGTTGCAGATTTCTCTAGCCTAACAGCTGGTGTATATCTTGCTAACATAGCTACTCAAAGTGGATCAAAGACAGTTAAAGTTATAAAGAAATAAAGATTATAATTTAGTTTAATTTTAAAAAGCTTGTTTATGAGCAATAAACAAGCTTTTTTATGTCTACTCTTTACAAGATAATACTACTGATTTTCTAGTATTATTTTTTTAACATTTATTTGTTTAGATAGTAATGATACATATTTAAATAATATCATAATAAGATACTATCTTTATACCTATGAAAAACTCAATAAAAAAAATAGCTGTTCTCACAAGTGGAGGTGATTCTCCAGGAATGAATGCAGCAATAAGAGCAGTAGTTCGTTCATGTGTTTATCATGATGTTACTTGTATTGGTGTTTATAGAGGATACCAAGGTTTGA
>Ga0206131_10004083_pt1 | contig 16263 bp, 14 predicted proteins | sample Helgoland_Spring_FD_148636 | JGI IMG/M metagenome (GOLD analysis project Ga0206131, IMG submission 148636) | Pelagic subsurface seawater microbial communities from Kabeltonne, Helgoland, North Sea - Helgoland_Spring_Bloom_20160517_1 | ecosystem: Environmental > Aquatic > Marine > Epipelagic ...
GAATCACCAGGGTGTAATCCGCAGGGTCTACATCGCGTCCAATCACCTGCCAAGCGTCATTGACTCCGTCGTTGTCAGGCGTGAAAACATTGGGAACGTACATCACAAAATCATCAATGATCCACAAGGGATGAGAGATGCTATCCGAACAGCCCCATTCATTCGTCGCGACGAGGGTGATATCATACACGCCGCCCGCATCGTCCGGGAAATAATACTCCGGACCAAATTCGTGGGAAGTATCCAAGAAGTCAAACTGCCACTCGTAGGTCAACGCACCTAAGCTATAATTCAAGAACTCTACCCTACGATCCGGAAGAGTTTGCTCCCAAGGTGAAGCGGCAAATTCAGCCACGGGCCATGGGCTCACGCGAATCAAATCCTCCATAAGCACCGAAAAAGTGCACCCGTAAATTGTGGTAATGGTATGCTCCACGCTGTACAAACCAACGTCGATGTAAGCGTGGCTTGTCATTTGAATATCCGCGGAGCTTAAGCCGTCTCCAAAAAGCCATTCTTCCGATGCAATTTGGCCCGGATTCTGTGCCGTTCCTGTGAACTCCACAACGAGTGGAAAGCAACCGCTAATGACGCTTGACTCAAAGTCTGCCGTCTCATCATTGGGCACATAAATCTCCACGCATTCCGTGAAACTGGGAGTTTCGCAAGCGTCTGCCATGGTCAGACAAAACTGAGTTGGCACCGAAGGGGCAACCCATTGCATGAGGGTGTCATCAAGCAATTCCTCTGCCGGCGAATTGGAGTCCCAATCCAACACATACGGCTCGAGCCCTCCTGTCAATCCTGATGCTAACAAGAGCAAACTATCTCCGATGCACAAGTTCGCATCGGAAGGCAGTGCGAATGCAAGGGAATCTCGCACGGAAACAGTAACCTGCCACGTATCCGTATTGCATCCTGGAAACAAGGATGCATAGACACTATACGTCGTCGTTTCCATCGGACTGACCGACTGGATTGTTCCCGGGAAACCATTGCTCCAAACCCACTGCAAATTGGGTTCATTATAAGAAGGTGTCGCTTCCAATATTGCCGCACCTCCCAAACAGATGGTCGTATCCGCTTCCAAAGAAATGGTCACTTCCGGTTGCGCCAACAACGTGATGGTTTCTTCAAAAGTGCAATGCGCATCTGACACACTGATCTCATACGTGTCAGCGTACAACCCGTTGAACGTAAATGAGAGATCGCTTGTCGTTTCAGAAAACAGCACTCCTGCAGAGGATGTCACAGCAACATCCCACGGGCCTGCGCTGCCAATCGGTGTGATCGCCAATGTGATTTCACCGTCCGGATCGAAACAGGTCGGATTCACTCCTCCAACCACAGCATCAAATGAAGGAGCGATGTAAACCGAATCTGAACTCGCACAAAAAGGAGCGCCAGCCATCGTCACACTGAGCTCCAATGCCAGTGCTGATTGCAGATCGATCAGGGGCTGAAGAATGGTGGAATCCGACAGGCTGATTCCGGGAGACCATTGGAGTTCCCAACCCGATAAATTGTTGCACGCAATGGTGTAATCAATGGGATTATTTTGTCCAGTCGCGCAGCTATTGCTATTGTTCGTTGAAGAAAAGAGCACCGTGAGGCATCCTGACGGGTTCGTGGCTTGAAAACTTGTCCCGGCAACACTTTCGCCACCCGGGACAAGCAGAAAACCACCCGCAAACGGATCGAGCTCGGGTGCCTGGATATCGATTCCATCAAAAACCTGAACGTAATCGCCAAAACTAAAATCGCCATCCGTGAACGTAAGCTCCATGTAAGTGCCTTGTGCATCAGGGCAGTGGGTTTGCGTGAAGTCCACCAAATCCTCATAACAGTGACTGTAATCCCCCGCTTCGCTCGGGCAAAATGCCGGTTGAAGATTGAGAAAGGCCCCGTCCAACATCAGTTGACCTGGACAGAGCAATTCGTCTGATCCTGCTGATATTTCAGGTACCGGGTAGACTGTAACATCAAATAAGGTTTGAGCATCAGCCACACCGCAGGTATCCGTGACCGTCAGCAAACAAGCACCCGACGTGGCCGGAAACCATTCGTAAGTTGATTCTGTTGACCCATTGCACCATTCAAATTGGTAATTGCCCGCACCACCGGAGACATCCGGCTCCAAGAGGATTCCTTCGCCCTCGCAAATGGCAGAATTCTCAGATGCTAATTGCAGCGGATCAGGCGAATCGGCAATCGAGATGGTAAAAAAGGACGAAGCCGAACCCGAGGCACACGCATCGGAGTGGATGAATTCCAAGATCAACGACTCTACACCTTCGGCAGCATTGGCATCACTAACGCCTTCTACGTTCCAAATGACTTGATTCACTCCGGGTGGAAAAACCAGGAGTTCAGGCAATGCTGTTGAGAAGGAAGCGTCCGTTAAATCAGCTGTTCCATTGGTTCCGTTTGAATAGAGCACCTGAAATTCCAACAAACCTAAACCGGCATTTGCCGGTCGGGTAAATATCAGTTGTCCCTCCCCACATCCTTCATACAATATAGGTGAGTCGACCGTTTGCCAATCCATGAGCCAATCAATTCCGATCAAATCATCCGATTCCATATTTCCCCGCTCAAACAACACTGCGGAATTTTCTGTTGGATCTTGGGCTTCAATGACCACCATTTTCACATGGTACGATTCGCCGCAAATAACATCGGAATGCGCTTCAATGGGAACGGTATAAAAATCCCAACAGCCTTCTTCTGAAAACGGTGTATTCCCCGTCATGGCCAATCCCGATGCCTTATTTGACAGTACTTCACCCGATGGTAGCAAGGCTAAATTTTCAGCTCCATTAGCAAAAGGTCCTGCAATGCCGGGTCCACTGACAAACAAGGCAAATAAATCAAAACGAATCGGATCTTCAAATGGCACAGACTCGTTGGTCGCAAAGACAAAACGAAATTCCAAATCATCCGTTACAGGCTGAATATCGAACTCGAGGATTGCCGCATCATGGGCAAGTTGGAGAACACCGGCCGGCGTCAAGTCCTCAATCAAACCCCAGATTTCAGGGTCAACAAGAGGATTCCACTGTTGGGAAGTGCTCAACTCATTTGCTCCGATTTCCGAGCAATCCGCACCTGCCCCAGCCGAGTTGGTACTTAAGACTATGCCCTCGTCAAATCCGTAGACATTTTGTCCACCCGTCAACAGTCCAAACTGATCCGGCAATCCTTGATAGGTGATGTTCGTTGCTTGCAAGTTGCCGCCAAGCAGCACCTCATTCACAAGGTTTTCAACGGACAACGTATCCTCATTGATCACCGGTTGAGCAAACAAGCAGCTGGACCACGTCAAAAGAAACAAAACAACAACTGCATGCTTCGATGCCAAGTGCGTTTCTTTTCGTTTCATCCAATCAATAGCGCGAATCATGACGCAAATGTACTGCTCAGATCATGCAATCTCCATCCCATTAAAGGACTTGGTCATGGATTCAATACCACGAAACAAAAGTCCATTCGAACCTCATTGAATAGATCATCAAATCCCAGCACGCGCCCCTTCAGAGTAACTTCACTCCCTTTGAGCCATGGAAAGCCATCTGGCGACTCCTCAAATGTGCAAACCACACCGGGGACGAGCAATACCGTTGCACCTTCCACGGATTGGACTTTGCCTGTGACTTCGACAATCTGATTCAACCATTCCGAGCATTGAAGGGAGTCTCCACTGAGAAACCCGCTGTGCAGTTCCTGTGCAGAAATGGCAACAGTGCTCGATTCCATCGTGCGGTTGCTTGCCGGCCGGTTGTATTCGTAAACCGCAAAAACAAGTGCTGCTCCAGCCAACGCCAAAGCCGCATACACGATGGGCTTTCGGCCCGATAAAATCGCATTCATGGTGGTTAATTGTTTTGATTGAAACGGAAACCCAACGCCAGCCCAAACCGAAGCCAAGGCCCCGTCTTGGCAGCATAGGCATTCTCGAGTACCACTGGAGATGAATAACGCCAGTGCAGCTTCTGCATCGCATCATTTAGCTCGTCAACCTCTGAACCTTCCAAGGAGGTTGATTCGAGGCTCCTTGCCAAAATCCGAACAAATGGGTTGACAAATGCCTCCAGCAACAAGCCATTCTTCAGTGTCCATTGCGCACCCAACTCGACGCCTAGGCCGATCTCGTGCATGCGCATGGTGTGGTTCAACGGATCATCCGAGAAAACACCATGCAAGGGCAGAATTGCTTCCACTGGCAGCTCGAACGTTTCCAATAAGTCCACTTCGGTATAACGATGCCGGAAAGTCGCTGCCGTGTAAATGGCACCGCCTGCTGCTTCTCTTTTATAGTCCCGCACGTCCAGGGACCAGTAAACAGACCGGTGCTCCGTCGCCATTTGGGATGGAATGCTCCCCCAATTTCCCCACTCATCGAAATAAAAGGCCAGTGCTTCTGCAGACATCGTAACATCCTGCGCGAGCAGCCCTGCTGACCACTGCGTCGTCAAACTTTCTTTCCATGCAGACTCGTAGGACACATTCCACTGCCTGGCTTGCAATTCAATGGCATTGACTTTCCAAGCTGAAAACGAAGAGTCACGCGGCATCCCTTGAGCCGATATCGCATGATTCATGAGCAAAATGGCGCACGCCGCCAGCGCGCGACGCGACCATTTAACGGTATTTTGAGTCAAAAAATTGAACTTCAGCATCGCCGACAATTTACATTGAATCCTGTGCATTGTAACTTGGCTGCTTCCTTCCTTCAAAAACCCAAATTTCTTCGTGCAGACGCCCGCCACAACTTCTCCTTCAAAAGTCTACTCACTCACCCAAGTAGCACAATCAATCCGGCTGGCTTTGGAACGTGCCACCGCCAACAGAAGTTGGCTGGTGAAAGCGGAGATCTTAAAAATTTCAGAAGGACTTGGGCAAAAAACCGTGTATCTGGATTTGGTGGAAGAGCAAGGAGGGAGACAAACGGCCAAGATGCGCGGCGTCATTTGGCCACAAAATGGAGCTGAAATTCAATCGGAATTGGGCGAAGAAACCTCGTCCATTCTCAAGTCGGGTTCTGAAGTAGTTTTCTCGGCGCGCATTCAATTCCACGAAAGGTTTGGACTTTCACTGTTCATTGATCGCGTGGACCTTCGACACATGCTGGGTGAAATGGAGCGGCGTAAACAAGCCACATTGGCCCAGCTCAAAAAGCTTGGCGCACTGCAATGGAACAAACGCATTCCCCTTCCAACCCTTCCGCAAAAGGTTGCGCTTGTGGGGTCACCTGGGACCAGCGGATTCCGTGATTTTGTAACCAAAACCTTGGGGCATCCCAACCGATTCAACATCCAAATCAAAGCCTATGCGTCCGGGGTGCAAGGCGCGAACGCTCCGGAACAATTGAAAAATGCCTTGCTTGAAGCGCAGGCCAGTCAACCGGATCTGATTGTTATTGTTCGCGGCGGCGGAAGCAAGTTGGATTTGGATGCGTTCAATGATTTCGGACTTTGCGAGGCCATCGCATCATGCGCGGTTCCCGTTTGGACCGGCATCGGACACGAGTCCGACTTGGTCGTGGCCGACCTGGTGGCCCAGCGGGCCCTCAAAACACCTACCGATGCCGCTGTTGCGCTGACGGACGCATTCGAGGAAACCGCATACACACTGGAACTGATGGCCCAAAAAATTGAACGACGATTCAATCTGTGGAACCAAGGCCAGCAATCATCCATGGTCCAATTCCGGAAAACCCTGGAATGGGCCGGAAAAAATGCCCTTGCCCAGCGCCAGGTTGAAATCACCGGGTTCCAAAAGATGCTCTCCATCCAAGGCTACTTATTGATTGATCGACAGCGTCGGTCCGTGGCAGAGTTGGAGCACCGCTGCACACGCGCAGGCCGCCAATTCATTGACTTCATGCGGCGCGAACTGCAGAACGACGGGCGACGCATCCAGCAAGCAACGCATCAGCAACTTCAACACAAGCGCATCGAATTGGGCAGAAGCCAGTCCCTGATCCGTACGTTGCACCCCGCACAAACCCTCAAAAGGGGATTCATGCTTCTCAAACGGGGCGATGCCGTTCTCACCAAAACATCCGAGACCCAAAAAGGGGAATTGCTTCAACTTGAGGGCAATGATGGTTCAATTCCGATTCGAATTGAAGGCAATCCCGACCAACTTGATTAAATTCACGCCATGTCGAAAAACACCCCAAACGCTGAAGTACCCGAGAAATTTGATGATGCCCTCGTTGAATTGAGAGGACTGATGGAATTGCTCGAGAGCGATGACATTACCGTCGACACACTGACGCAAGCCATTCGCAGGGCCGCGATTTTGTTGAAACATTGCCAATCCCAACTCAACGCCACCGAATCAGAGATCAAGGCATTGATGGACGAATTGGGCGTTGCAGGCAGTTCTGACAACGCGGACGAGGAGGCTTAATCAACGGGCACTTCAGGCCCAACCATAAAAAGCTTGATTAGCGCTGCTTGCTCAATTGATCCAACAATCCTTTTGCGCCATCGGAAGTCATATCCTTGATGTTCTGTGGCAATTGTTTTGAATCTTGCACAGCGGCAGTCAATTTGGTTCGAAATGAGCTAACCAACTCTTTGTAGGCTGCATAATCATCGCAAGCAGATTGGGCTTGGCTCCAAGCACTCAACTCTTCTGGTGTGCGTTCTTTGCGCATACACGGTGCCGTGGATTTGCTCAGGGATTGGGTCCATTGCTTGGCAGTCCAGTCGCTATGATCGTCCTGAAGGATGCCTTCAAGTGAAGACTTCATCTCGGCCAAACATGTACATGCATCTGCGTCGGATGATGCTGTCGCAGTCTCCGCTGATTCGGAACCCGCGCCGCATCCCATCCATGCCGCGCCCAAAATCATTAAAAGTCCAAATGACAAAACATTTCTCATGACTAAAGAGGTTATCTTGGTGGTAATTAGATTGTAAATATACCGCGGAAAGGAAGGCATCTAAAATTTCAGGTCAGCCCCTTTTTTCCGCCGTCAAAAAGGTGCGCGTTAAAAATGAAATCTCCATCCCAACCAACGGACAATCTTCGCATCACTTCCGTGCAAACCGCACAGCGCGTTTTGATGGGAAGCAATTGGATTGAGCAGCCCCTTCCGAGCCAAATCACGCAACAGGTGGGGCCTTTTTTGCTTATCCACCATTGGCAAGACTATTTCCCGGGAGGACAAGAACCTTTGGACGTCGGCGTTGGACCTCATCCACACCGTGGATTCAGTCCGGTAACGTGCATCTATTCGGGCGCTTTGCGTCACCGAGATTCCATTGGCAATGACCACGTTGTCGAAGCTGGAGGCACCCAATGGATGGACAGCGGATCCGGCATTGTGCACAGTGAACGCCCGGACGATTCGATTGCAAGAGAGGGTGGAATGCTCGAAATCATACAGTTTTGGGTCAACACACCGCAAGCACACAAAATGAATGCACCGTCATACCAACCCCTGAGTTCTGACGAAACACCGAGTTGGGAGGAAGGCGCTTGGAAAATCGCTCTCGTGCAAGGGGAATGGGATGGCCATCAATCGCCCATTGCCTCAAATCATCCCATGCGCATCGCCAATTTGCAATGCAGTGAAGCCGGTGAGCCCATTGCATTGCCCATGCCCGGAAACTGGGTGGGTATTCTCTACGTGCTTAGCGGATCTGTTCAAGTCAACAACGCCAAGGCGACGGGGAGGCAAATGATTGTGCTCGGGACAGGCACGTCCGAAGTCATTTCAATGACCGCTGAAGAAGACGCTCGTGTTCTTTTTCTTTCATCCGCCCCTTTGGATGAGCCCGTGGTGAGCCATGGACCCTTTGTTTTGAATACGTACGAAGAAGTGCAGCGAGCCATCATGGATTACCACGACGGAAAAATGGGCAACTTGATCGAAACCTGACCCGGATTCAATCTTCGCTGGTGACAACAATCGTCTTGGTCACCACTGACTGGGAGGACGCCTGACCGTCCGCATCAGAAGCTTCTTCCATCTCTACTTCCACTTGCATTTCGCCGTTGACTTGGTTCAATTGAATTCGACCGCCAGGAATGGAAAACGAGGTGTCTCCGTCAAAATCTCCTTCTTCGAACTCTTTGATCACGACTTGGATGTCCGAAGACACTGCACCGCCGTCACCGATGACTTTCATGGTCCGCATTTCTTTGGCCATCGGTGGCATGGGATGACCTGTTGGGTGCGACGTGACCCGACCGAGGATGAAGCCAATCATTGAAAAGGCCGCAGCGACTAAAACAATTGTAGTGTTTGAATTCATTGGAAGGCGAATTACATTGCACCAAAGCTAAGCAACTCACATGAATCCTTGTTTGAAAGCCATCTTTGTGTTCACTTTTACTTGGTTTCTGGCGCCCGAAATCGCGCTAGGACAGGCGGAAGAGAACATAGCGAAGATTTGGAATGAAGAAGTCCTGGAGGGCATTCGAAACGACTTTGCTCGTCCCACTGTGCACGCGAGGAACCTCCTGCACACCAATATCGCCATGTACGATTGCTGGAGCGCCTACGACCAAGGCCCTTCGGAAACATATTTCCTCGGGAAATCGTGGTCAGGCTTTGAATGCCCCTTCGATGGGGTTGCAATACCCGATTCCGAAGAAGGAATTGATGAGGCCCGAAATGAAGCCATCAGTTATGCTGTTTATCGCCTGATGCAGCATCGCTTTGGAGAGACGCCCGATGGCGAAATCACCATGTTCAACATCAATACGAAAATGGCTCAATTGGGATATGACATGGACTTTACCTCCACGGATTACACCAATGACGGGCCCGGTGCCCTCGGAAATTATATCGCAGCCCAAATCATCGCATTTGGAGCGCAAGATGGCGCCAACGAGGCCAATGGTTACGAAGCATCTTGCTATACTCCCATCAATCCGAACATTCAGCCCGAAATGCCCGGCAATCCGAATGTGATTGACCCCAATCATTGGCAACCCATCGAATTGACGTTGTTCATCGACCAAAGTGGAAATGTGAGCACGGCCATTCCTGAGTTTGTCGGGCCGGAATGGGGCGAAGTCACGCCATTCGCTTTGGATTCAGCGGACCTCCAACTTTTGGAGCGCGACAGCTGTACTTACCACGTTTGGAAAAATCCAGGTGAACCCGTTTACCTCGACAGCACCTCCGTCGCTGCAGGCTTGGACGATCAATGGAAATGGAATTTCGCCATGGTATCGGTTTGGTCTTCGCATCTGGACCCCACGGATGGCGTCATGTGGGATATTTCTCCTGCGGGAATGGGGAGCGATGGTTCATTCACAACGGATCCAGACGAATTCGAGGAGTACTACGATTTTTTCAATGGTGGTGGAGTGCACCCCGGACACGATTTGAATCCCTACACTGGAGAGCCATATGAAACGCAACTGGTACCCCGTGGGGATTACGCCAGATGCCTTGCCGAATTTTGGGCAGATGGACCGGACAGCGAAACGCCTCCAGGCCATTGGTTCACCATTCTGAATGACATCATGGACTACCCCGAATTCGAGTGCCGATGGCGCGGACAAGGGCCGGTCATCGATGAATTGGAGTTCACGGTAAAAGCCTACCTCGCGCTCGCTGGCGCCATGCACGATTCTGCAATTTCCACATGGAGCATCAAAGGGTACCACGACTACACACGCCCTGTATCCGCCATTCGATACATGGCGGAACATGGTCAAAGCTCAGACACGAGCCTGACGAACTACCACCCTTCCGGGTTGCCGCTCATTCCGGGATACATTGAAGTGGTTGAAGAAGGGGATCCGCTGGCCACATGGAATCCCGAAGCGGTCGGCGAAATCAAAGTGTATGCGTGGCGCGGTCCTGACTATGTCGAAGTTCCATTCATCGACGAAGCGGGCGTGGGTTGGATCCTCGCCAAAAATTGGTGGCCGTACCAACGGCCTTCATTCGTCACCCCTCCATTCGCAGGATACGTGAGTGGTCACTCCACTTTCTCACGCGCGGCAGCAGAAGTATTGACCTTGCTGACCGGAAGCGAGTACTTCCCTGGCGGACTCGGTTCTTGGCCAGTAACCATGAACCAATTCTTGGTCTTCGAAGACGGTCCTTCCCAGAGCTTTGAATTGCAATGGGCAACGTATTACGATGCGGCAAACGAAAGCGCTCTTTCTCGGATGTGGGGCGGAATTCACCCTCCCATGGATGATGGACGCGCGCGGCAAATCGGCATTGAAGTGGGCATCCAAGCATTCCACTGCGCTGAAGGCTACTCGTTCCCTGAGTTGGCAGAGGGTTGCGGTGGAGCCGGATTCCTCCCGGGTGGATTTTGCCCCGGTGATTTCAATTCGGATGCAACCGTTAACGTCGGTGACTTTTTGTTATTCCTGAACGCATTCAGCAACGAATGGGCTGGCGTTTATGACTTCGATGACAACGACGTGATTGGCTCAAATGACCTTCTCGTATTCTTGACGCTCTTTGGCGAGGATTGCAATTGACCCTAACCGTGTCAAGCTTTGCGCGGAGTGACGCTAAAATCACAGGCGACGCTATGCTAGACAGACAATGCAAAGGCACTGTTTCCGAGGGCATTAAAACCAAAAAGAGCAACCATTTCTGATTGCTCTTCTTTTGTTTTCTTAGTTGCGGGGGCCAGACTCGAACTGACGACCTTCGGGTTATGAGCCCGACGAGCTACCAACTGCTCCACCCCGCGATATCCACCCGATGGCGTTACCAGCGGGACACCAAAGATACGCTTAACTTTCATTTCACCAAATCGAAATTTCACTGAAATAGCTTCCGCCTCGGGGCGTACCTTTGCACTCTGACTACCAGGCAACAACGCGACCACAATGGCAATTAATTCCGAAGGAACAGCACCGCATCGAGCGGGTTTCGTCAATATCATTGGCTCTCCGAACGTCGGAAAGAGTACACTAATGAATCGTCTAGTGGGCGAGCGCTTGAGCATCATCAATAAAAAGGCCCAGACAACGCGCCACCGCATCATGGGCATTGTCAATGAGCCCGAATGGCAAATCGTTTACAGCGACACTCCAGGCGTGCTCGACCCCGCATACAAGCTTCAGGAAGGGATGATGAAGTTTGTGCGCACTGCACTCCAAGATGCCGACCTCATCCTGATGGTCACGGACACAGAAGAGAGTGACATGGCCCATCCGGAGACTTTTGCCAAGATTGCCGATATGGAAGTTCCTGTGTTCATCCTGATCAACAAAGTGGACTTGGCCGATCAGGCAATCGTTGCGGAGCGACTCGCTTATTGGCAAGAGAAGATTCCCCGTGCTGTCGTCGCGCCCATCAGTGCCCTTCACGGTTTCAATGTGGATCAGATCCTCGAGCGTGTGGTTGAATACTTGCCCGAGTCTCCCCCCTATTTCTCAAAGGATGAGTTGACCAACAAGCCCATGCGGTTTTTCATCTCCGAAATCATCCGAGAGAAAATCCTCACCCACTTCAAACAAGAAATTCCATACTCCTGCGAGGTCGTGGTAGAATCTTATTTAGAAGAAGATTCTTTGGTGAAAATCCGAGCCGAAATTCGCGTCGCCCGGGAGAGTCAGAAACAGATTGTCATCGGAAGCGGCGGCAGCATGATCAAAAGGGTTGGCATTGATGCTCGCCGGGACATTGAAAAATTCATTGGGTCGCGGGTATTCCTGGATCTGTTTGTACGGGTGGACAAAGACTGGCGAAACGATGAGCGAAAACTGAAACGACTGGGCTACCTGGATTAACCCCAAGCGCGATTCGCCATGATTGCATTCTCACACGCAAAAATTAACCTAGGCTTGTTTGTCATGAACAAGCAACCCGATGGTTTCCATGCGCTCGAAAGCGTCTTTTGGCCGGTGGATTGGACGGACGTATTGGAAGTGCACACAAAACCATCGCCGGGACTAGAATTGAAGATCACGGGGCTTGAAGTTCCCGGAACCTTGGAAGGCAATCTGATTACCAAAGCCTACGAGCTCATGGCACGTGAGTTCAACATCGGCGGTGTGACTGCCCACTTGCACAAAGTCATCCCAATGGGAGCTGGACTGGGTGGTGGCAGCTCCAATGCAACGTGCATGATTCGCCTGCTCGACCGGCTTTTTTCACTGAATATACCGGACGAAGCAGCCTTGAAACTGACGGCACAACTTGGGTCGGATTGCCCGTTTTTTTGGAAGTCAGCCCCCGCCCTTGTCACCGGAAGGGGCGAACACATCGCACCGGTGCCCGGGATGCAGTCAGAAAGCTGGAATAAGATGCACCTAACGGTAATCCATCCGGGCGTTCATGTCTCAACCTCGGAAGCTTTTGCCGGTTGCGAACCCAAAATGCGTGCCGTGGATTGGACAAAACTTTCGGCTCACCCTCCGCAGCGCTGGTCGGAATGGCTTCAAAATGATTTTGAAGATCGCGTTCGCGCCCTCCACCTGCCAATCCATGCGGCACTCGAGTGGCTGCAAAATGCAGGCGCCGATTATGTGCAAATGACAGGGACAGGATCGGCAGCCTTTGGTGTTTTTGCCCGAGAATCGCACGCTATAGCCGCCGCCAACGGCGCCCTGGAAAAGGGTTGGACTTCGCGTGCGATTGCGATGAATGCTTGCCTCTGAGCCAACGCCGCCCTCACTTCGGGGCCTTCCAACAAATCACGGCGCCGAGCATGGCGAAAAGCAGATTGGGCAACCATGCCGCAAGCAACAGCCAGTTTTCCCGCGAAATCAATGCATCAGGTGATAGCGAAACCGACGCAGCATATACCGTGATCAATTTGGCCACAAAAACGAATAAAAAACCCGTGATCACGGCTAAAAACAGGTGATACCCCATGCCACCTCGCAATTTTCGCGCTGCGATGCCCACACCGATGAGCATCAATACATAAATGGAAAATGGATTGGCCGTGCGGCCATATTGCTCCAATTTCAACATGGCCACTTTGGCGCCACGCCGCTGTTCAATGTCAATGTGCTGACGCAATTGCGGTGTCGTCATTGCTGAGGTCATCACCGAACGTTGTCCAAAATCACTAATGTTCATGTTCAAGGCCGTATCCATTCGGGTCAAGTAGCGCAGGTGCTCGTTGCCCTCCGAATCAAAATTGCGAATGCGCGCGTTGATCAGCCGCCAAACACTATCCTCTTCGAGCCAGGTGGCCTTCGCGGCCAAAATGCGCTGTTCGAGCACGTTGTTTTCGCCCCACCGCTCCAATTGAAAACGATACCCCGTATTTCGATCGACCGTAATGGAACGAAAATAGGCCACCGTCCCGGGAGTAATTTCCCGGTACATGTGTTGATCTGAAATATGGAAATTGACATGCACGTATTCCACCTCAAACTCCACCTTACGCTCATTGGCAATGGGCAGAATGAAATGCGAAACGAGCAATGAAAGTGAGACGAGTACCGAAGAGGCAATGAAATAAGGACGCATCAAGCGCGTGAAACTCATTCCGGAACTCAGCAAGGCAATGATTTCCGTTTGCTGGGCAAGACGGCTAGTGAACCAAATGATGGTCAGGAATACGATAAAACCACTGAGCAAATTTCCAAAATGGAAACAAAAACTCAGGTAATACATCAACGTTCCAACCAGCGGTGCATCATTGGTGAGCAGCCGGCCGATATTTTCCATCAAGTCAAATACCACTGCAATCACACAGAAAACCCCAACCATGAAGAAAAACGTGGTGAGAAATTTTCGGATGATGTAGCGATCGATGCGCTTGAGGGCCGACTGTCTGCTCATTCCGTTACAAGCGTTGGTTCAAGTGCGGAACAACAGCGTTCTTCCATTCCACGAAGTCCCCCGCGATGATGTGCTGGCGCGCTTGACGCGCCAGTTCAAGGTAGAATGCCAAATTATGCACGCTGCAGATGTACAAAGCGAGGTATTCATTGGCTTTGATCAAATGCCTCACATAAGCCTTGCTGTAAAATGAATCCACCGGCGATGTTCCTTCTGGATCCAAGGCCGAATGATCGTTGGCCCACTTTTCATTTTTCATGTTCAACGTCCCTTTCCAAGTGAAAAGCAGACCGTGACGGGCATTGCGAGTGGGCATGACACAATCAAACATGTCCACACCTAACGCCATGTTCTCCAAAAGATTTTCCGGTGTACCGACGCCCATCAAATAGCGGGGTTTGTCTTCAGGCAAAATACCACAAACCAATTCGGTCATCGCATACATATCCTCGTGCGGCTCCCCGACACTCAATCCCCCAATGGCATTGCCGGGAGCATCACGCTCAGCTATGGCATGAGCCGAAGCGGTGCGAAGGTCATTGTACGTCGAACCCTGAACAATGGGAAACAACGCCTGATCATGACCGTAAAGCGGGCCACGAGAAGCGACGTGATTGATGCAGCGATCCAACCAACGATGGGTACGTTCCATCGATTCACGAGCATAGCGATAATCGCTCGGATAGGGCGGGCATTCGTCAAACGCCATAATGATGTCCGCACCTATGCTTCGCTGGATGTCCATGGAAGTCTCGGGGCTAAACAAGTGCTTGCTGCCATCGATGTGGCTGCTGAAAGTCACCCCTTCCTCGGTGATTTTTCGACGATCGGATAAGCTGAATACCTGGTACCCACCACTGTCGGTCAAAATCGGAAGGTCCCAATTCATAAATCCGTGCAATCCCCCTGCTTCCTCCAACACAGATGTACCCGGACGCAGGTACAAATGGTAGGTGTTGCCCAAGATGATTTGCGCACGAATGTCCGCAACGAGGTCACGTTGCGGAACAGCTTTGACCGTACCTGCCGTGCCAACGGGCATGAATATGGGGGTCTCAATCGCCCCATGATCGGTCTGCACAAGACCCGCCCGAGCTTTTGATTGTGAATCCCGAGCCTCTATTTGAAAAGTCAGTTCAGCCATCGATGGAAGTAATTCCTGCAAATGTAACTTCGGAGCATGGTTGGAACCCTTTACAATGCCCTTGCAGTTGGAATTGGCGCATCAGCAGGACTTTGGCTGGGCAAAAAAATCTCAAAAGAGCTGCAAAATCTAGTGTTTCAGGCGCTCGGCCTCTTCACCCTGGGAATTGGTTTCAGTATGAGCCTGGAAATGGACCAGCCCTTTGCGGTGTTTTTGGCCCTGGTATTCGGAACCATCGCTGGCCAAAACTTGCGCATCGACCAACGGGTGCGGCAAATGACCGACCGGCTCGGTGAAGGCACTGGCTCCGGATTGGTTCAATCTGTTTTGTTGTTTTGTGCGGGAGCGATGACCCTCGTGGGCTGCATGCAAGACGGCCTGCAGAACGATCCAACCATCCTGTTCATCAAAGGCACCATGGATTTGGTCAGCTCGGCCATGCTCGCGGCGACCTTGGGACGCGGGGTGCTTTTGGCAGCACCCGCTGTCTTGCTCATTCAGGGGGGGCTGACCGGAGCCTTTCAGTTATGGGGTGCTGCATGGACGCCGGAATTGTCCGCCGATCTCACGGGACTCGGGGGATTGCTGCTCATCGCCCTTGGCATCGACCTCTTGAAAGTCCAATCCTTCGCCTTGCTGAACTTCATTCCTGCCTTTGCTCTGATCGCTTTATTTCGGCCGTTGGCACTTTGGATTCAGACTGAATTGCCTGTCTTATTGTTATTCTGATTGCCCATGGGAACCACACAGCCTCGCCAGCAACCTTGGAGATGGGCCAGCGCCGGGCTTGCCGTGCTGCTGCTCGCCGCATTGCTCACCAGTGAAGTCAATCGAAGAATCGATGGACAATGGAATCGGCCCGGAGAATGGTGGGGCATGCAGGCTACTCAAAAAAATTATGGCGTGGAAGTGCATAAGTGGAGTGCCCATTACAATGTGCCATTCCCCTATCTCATGGCCCTTATTCAATTGGAATCCGGAGGCCGAAAGCCCGCTGGCAAGCGATTTGAGGCTCACGTTTTTGAGCGACTACTCGAAGTAAAGCAAGGGGACCGAAGCCATTATGAGCACGTCACCCCGGCAGATCTTCAGGAAGCCAACGAAGAAGCCCTTCGCAATTTGGCAACATCATGGGGGCCGTTTCAACTCATGGGCTACAAGTGCATTTTGCTCGATCGGCAAATCCGGGACATTCGAGGCCAAGATGCTGTGCGAGCCGGTATCGAATGGATTCATCTTACTTACGGAGATGCGCTCCGCGACAAAAAATTCCAAGATGCGTTCCACCTGCACAACACCGGCAAGCCTTTTCCGAAATCAGGCAAACCCAGCACGTTTCATCCAGATTACGTCGAAAAAGGGCTTCGTTTCATGG
>Ga0206131_10004087_pt1 | contig 16248 bp, 13 predicted proteins | sample Helgoland_Spring_FD_148636 | JGI IMG/M metagenome (GOLD analysis project Ga0206131, IMG submission 148636) | Pelagic subsurface seawater microbial communities from Kabeltonne, Helgoland, North Sea - Helgoland_Spring_Bloom_20160517_1 | ecosystem: Environmental > Aquatic > Marine > Epipelagic ...
ACAATGACCTACTATACAAGGGGTTCTATTTTAGCTGCTTTCTTAGATGTCAAAATTATTCGCAATACAAACGGTGAAAAATGTTTGGATCATTTTCTTCAACATATTTACGATAAATTTTATGTGAAAGCGGGTAGGGGATTCACCTCTTCTGAATTCAAGAGAGAGCTAGAGGGTTTTACAGGTGAAAACTTAGATGCCTTTTATGAAGATTATATCGATGGAACTGCTATACCGAATTATACAGAGCTATTTGCGAAAATGGGCGTTCAATTAACAAACGTAAGCTCAACCAAGCCAGACTTTGGTGCCACTATAAGAAGCTCTGGTGGAAAAGCAATTATTTCAAGGATCCGTTCGAATTCTGCTGCTGAGGATGCGGGATTGAGTGTTAATGACGAGATTATTGGATGTAACGGCTACAGAGTTAGTAAAGCTGATATTGAGGGTATTATGAGAGGAATAAGTGAAGGGGATGAATTGGACTTATTAATTTCGAGGGATGAAATTCTATTTGCTGTCAATTTTACCATGACGAATTACACGAAACCAAGATATCTATTTAACCTTACAAATGAAGAAAATAAGCTCCGTGACTACTGGCTGCGTTAAACTCATCAGTATTTTAATCGTTGGCCTTCCATTTTTAGTTTTAGGGCAAAGTGATTATAAAAATGTTCAAATACCACTTACGAAAGGATTTTATACCTACAGCGGTTGTGAACCTTCAATTGATATCGATCCAAACAACCCGAATAACATTGCGGTAGGTTCTATTTTAGATGGCTATCATTATTCCGAGGATTCTGGTAAAACTTGGAAAGCTGAAAGACTAAAGAGTCCGTACGGGGTATATGGAGACCCAGTTCTTAAATTCAACGGTAAGGGGAATATTTTTTATTTGCACTTATCATCATATAATAAAACGTCACATTTAGACAGGATTGTTTGTCAGAGAGCCGATGACTTGAAAGGAAAATTTAATGAAGGATCATATTCAAAACCGAATGGAAGTAAAGTTCAAGACAAACATTGGATTGTAATTGACCCCGAAACCGATGAGATTTACATGACCTGGACGCAATTCGATGCGTATAACTCGACCAATTCTAAGGATAGCTCATTCATTCATTTTGCAAAATCATCGGATGATGGAGAAACATGGACCGATCCTGTTCGAATTTCGATCAAAGGAGGAGATTGCTTGGATGGAGATGATACTGTAGAGGGAGCTATGCCCGCATTGGGTAAAGAAGGAATGCTCTATACCGTTTGGTCTGGACCACATGGACTTATACTGCGAAGTTCAGCGGACCGAGGGCAAACATGGAGCCCAACAGAGCAAATTTTATTTAAACATGAAGGTGGATGGACGATTGACGTTCCTGATTTTTACCGAAGTAATGGCCTGCCGGTTTTTATTAGTGACCACAACCCCGATTCGCCGTTTTATGGGAATCTATATTTGAATTGGGCTATTGAAGACGAGGAAACGGGAAGAACATCCGTTCTTTTTTCAAAATCTGAGGACAATGGAGAAAGCTGGTCTTCACCTGTTCAAGTCCACAAGGACAGTTCGGAGTACAATCATTTTTTAACGTGGATAACAGTTGATCCATCAAATGGGAATCTTCATTTTGTCTATTACCGAAAGTCACGAAAATCTAAGGCGACAGATGTTGTATGGGCGAGTAGTAAAAATGGAGGAGAATCTTTTGTTGAAGAGGTGATTTCTGAGCAATCCTTCGAGCCTTCGGGAACGGTATTTTTTGGAGATTATTTAAATATCGCCGCAGTAGATAATGTTGTTCGCCCTGTCTGGCCCAGAATGGATAACGGTAAGATTACCCTCTGGACTGCGCTAATAAATTTCGAGTGATTTTACCTGAATCAAATAGTTGGAGTCATTTATTAGGTAAAGAAAACCAAAAGCCTTATTTTCAATTACTTAAAAATAAGTTAAATACATTTTTATCGAATCATAACACAAAAGTATTCCCTTCGGAAGATGAGGTCTTTAACGCCTTTAAGCTGTGTGATTTTAATCAAGTGAAGGTCGTAATATTGGGTCAGGATCCGTACCCTACTATGGGACATGCACATGGTTTGTCTTTCTCCGTGAAGGAACATGTTAAACCACTTCCGAAAAGCTTGAATAATATTTTTAAGGCCCTTTCAAATGATTTGAATCAGACACCCCCAGTACACGGAAATTTGACACATTGGGCACAACAAGGGGTGTTGCTTTTGAATGCAGTTTTAACAGTGGAAGAAGGGAAGCCCGATAGTCACAAAGGTATCGGATGGGAGCAATTTACTAATGCTGTCATTCAAAACCTTTCTAATGAAAAACAGCATCTTGTTTTTTTATTATGGGGTGCAAAGGCACAAGCTAAAAAAGTATTGATCGACACCCAAAAGCATTATGTCTTGATGGCACCTCATCCTTCACCTTTATCTGCTTACAGAGGATTCTTTGATTGTAAACATTTTAGCAAGACAAATGAATATCTTGCGAAGAATCGTATTTCAATGATTAATTGGTAATTATTCATTCCTATATTTGCAGCTCATGAAAATTTCAAACGATTTATACCTAAGAGCATCTCGAGGAGAGAAGATTGAACGTTATCCAGTTTGGTTAATGCGACAAGCAGGACGAATTTTGCCTGAATATCGCGCAGTAAGAGCGAGTGTTTCAGGTTTTAAAGAGCTGGCTGAAACGCCAGAACTTGCAGCTGAAGTCACCGTCCAGCCAGTAGATATACTTGGTGTTGATGCCGCAATAATATTTTCTGATATTCTTGTTGTTCCAGATGCTATGGGATTGCCTTATCAAATGATTGAGAAAAAGGGTCCATGGTTTGAACATACGATCCGTTCCGAGTCAGATTTGAAAAGACTTGATATTGAAATAAATGTCGCTGATAGATTATCATACGTATTAGAGGCAATTTCTATTACAAAACGTGAGTTAAATGGCAGGGTACCCCTTATCGGTTTTGCGGGAGCACCTTGGACTATATTATGTTATATGGTAGAAGGATCTGGTTCTAAAACCTTTTCTGAAACTCGAAAGTTGCTATACACAAAACCGAAGTTGGCACATGAATTGCTACAGAGGATTACAGATGTTACAATAGTTTACCTAAAAGCACAATTAAAACACGGTGCTGATGCACTGCAGTTGTTTGATTCATGGGCAGGTATTTTGGGACATAAACAATATCAAGAATTCGGAATGAAATATATTCAACAAATAGTACATGCTATTGAGGGTCCCTTCACAGTATTCTCAAAAGGGGCTTATAGTGCATTGCCCTCACTTATGGATTTATCCTGTACAACCGTTGGACTTGATTGGAATATGAATATTGAATACGCTAGATCACTTGCAGGAGAAAACAAAACGCTACAAGGTAATCTTGACCCTTGTGTACTTTATGGAACAGAGTCAGCTATTGAAAATGAGACACTTCAGCTCCTAGACTCTTTTAAAAGTCAACGACATATTGTAAATTTGGGACACGGTGTTTATCCCGATATCAAACCAGAACATGTGAAAGCATTTATTAAAACTGTAAAAAACTATGAAATTTAATCTATCCTTTATTACAGCATTGACACTTGTGTTGTCAATGACAACCATTACTGCTCAGAAAAAAGGTAAGCGCGGAAAATCCACCTCATCTGATATATTGAACATGACTTTTGAAAAGCTTCAAGATGATGAGTCTGTCACTGAGCTTGGGGCTATTTCTATTTTAGAAAATGGTGTAAGTTCGCCAACGGAAAATGCGGCTGATTTATTTCAAAAAGGCGCTGGTAACGAATTTGGCGTTCCTAATAATGTATTTGGAAATGAAATGACTGCTGAAAATGGAGGAAGTGTTTTTGCAGGTTTTGTCGCCTACCGTCCTGGAAGAGAATCTTCATTAAGAAGCTATATTACTATTCCATTTTTAAAGGGTAAGAGTAATATTTCTCTCTCGAAAGGTCTAAAGTATTGTATTCAATTTGATGTTTCTTTGGCTGAATCATCCAAGTTTGCTTGTAATAATGTAGGGGCATATCTTACCAAAGAAGCTCCCACAACACCGTCAGGAATTATTAATGCTTCTGAAAATTTAATTCGTGGTAAGCATAATAGAATTCATCAGGGATTTTTTGGATGGGATAAAGTTTGTCAGATTTATACTGCTAAAGGCGACGAAAAATTTATTACAATTGGAAATTTTGACGCCAATTCAGCAACAAAGTTCATTACGGTAAAGAAACCAAAAACTTCAGACGTTGAGGCACTTAAGCACGCCTATTATTATGTGGACAACGTGACTGTTAAATTGATTGACAGTGAAGAAGAATGTCAATGCATTGCAACGAATCAAATGGCGAATGTTGAGGAGTATTCAACCTTAGTTTATGCTAAGGCAGCAAACGTTGATGAGACAATGAGCCTAGCAGAAAAGTTCTCCGCAAATGTGGCGTATTTTGGTTTTGGAAAAAAAGACTTTACCGCAGGATCGAAAGAGGCATTGAAATTTGTTGCAGCGCAGCTTAAATCTAATCCTGAATTAACGATTGTAATTTCTGGGCATTCGGACGCCAAAGAAGAAGAGTTAGGGACGACGAAAGATGAGTTCAAGGATATGGGGATGGTTCGCGCGAAATATGCAGAAAGATATTTCATGGCTCAGGGTATTGATGCTTCTAGATTAACTGTAAAGTCAATGGGTGCGGAAGTTAACAGCAGAGAGATAGCAGATGTAGATGAAGAGGAGCTTAAAGCAGCAAAAAATAGAAGAGTAGAGTTTTCTCTAGATTAACTATCAAGTTTCATGATTTCCAAATAGAGTCTTTGGGTTGGAAGCCCCATGACATTTGTGTAGCTCCCTTTTATGCTGGATATACCGATATGTCCTAACCATTCTTGTATTCCGTAAGAGCCGGCTTTGTCGAAAGGTTTGTATGTTTCAATGTAATGTTCTATTTCAGCGTTGCTTAAGGCCTTAAATTCAATACTCGTAGTTTCTTTAAATTCAATGATGTTGTCATTGATAACCATGCATACTGCGCTCATTACATTGTGCTTCTTTCCTGATAGCTTTTTAAGTGTGTTGAATGCATCTTCAGAATCAATAGGTTTGCCAAGTATTTCATCTTTATTTATAACAACTGTATCACAACAAATAAGCAATTGGTCTTTATATAAAGCTGATTTTAAGTTATTGGCTTTCAGTTTTGCAAGGAATGGCGCAACATTTTCAGTCTCTAGTTCAGGACTATATACCTCAGCCACATCAGGTATGACAACGTTAAAATCAAAACCCATTTCCTTCAAAAGTTTCTTGCGTCTTGGAGATGCAGAACCTAAAATTAATTCCATAGTATTATAAATATAAAGCGGTTAAACCTATAAACATACTGAGCTTAAGAAGCCCTTCGCAACTTTTAATCATGTCTCTTTTTTTGCTTAGAAAAAATAGAATAATAAGATTAACTCCGATAGCAACGCTCAGTATGGTAAGCTGTAAGAAATTAAGCTCTAAGTATAGCTGTTTGAAAACAAATATAAAGCATACAATTTCCAAAATCAGAATAAAAGAAATAACGGATTTAGTTTTACCCAGTCCATAGCTAATAGGTATGGAAACAACCCCTATTAATTGGTCTCCATCAACATCATTTATATCCTTACATATTTCACGAGCAAGATTTTGTAAAATAGCAAACGAAGCCAAATAAAAGACGAAGTTAAAACCATCACTAGTGAACCAATTAGAGGTGTCCTGTAAAGCATAAATTCCAAATTTTGGATCGAAGGCAAAGTAACTCAATGCAGCTAACGGAATTAACCCTGTTAATAATGCGATTAACATATTCCCAAGTAGTAATGACTTTTTTAAGTAATAGCTGTAGAACCACAGCGCGAAAATGCAGAACGTATTTAGGGTTATGAACCAGAAGGTTTGATATTTTAAAGAGAGATAAAACCCAATTAGCATCGCAAAGGAATTAAAGCTTAAATAAATTTTGAATCCCATTTTCTTAGATACTGATTTTGAAAGAATCTGCTTTGTAGGTTTATTTATGGCATCTGCATGTATGTCATAGTAATCATTTATGATATTCCCGGATGCAGCAATTAATGAGGTTGCCAGAATCAGTAGTATAAAATCTAGGAAGGGTAATGATAGCGTTGGGTTTTCAGAAATACTGTAAAACCAAACACCAAGCATTGTTGCTATAATTATTATTAGATTTAACGGTCTTGTAAGGCTTAGATAAGAAATTATAAGGTTTCCCGCCATACGGTTCTTCGATTTTTTTGATGTGCCTCTTTTTTCTCAAGGGGCGTTTTCAGATTGTTAATTTGTTGTTCTGAGAAAATAGGGATGGATGAGCCGTATCCTTTATAGGTCATTCTGTCCGAAGAAACACCTTTTTCGATGAGGTATTTATATACGGTGGCTGCACGATTTTGTGACAATTCTATATTTGCTGTTTCATTTCCTCTAGAGTCCGTATGACCTCCCAGTTCAATTTTAATGGAAATATTCTTTTTTAGGTATTCTGCGAAGAGATTTAGCTCAATACGAGATTCTTTACGAAGGGTAAACTTATTAAGGTCAAAAAACACATTCTCAAATATGTGTTCATCTATTGAATCTTTTTCAGCTTTTGATGTCAAAATTGGTTTACTCATTGGTATATCTACATGATAGCTATCGGTAGCTTTGTTGTTTGAGAGATCGAAATTTAAGGAATAAGGATGGTACCCCTCGTGGCTTACTGAAATGACATAGTTACGGTCCAGGGGAAGCGGAACCATAAAGGTCCCTGTTTTTTTATCCGCTTCAGATTCAATAATCCTTTCTCCACTTGAAACATCAAAAAGCTCAAATTTACCAGCAAGAGGTTCTTTACTTTGTTTGTCGTATACAAAACCGTCAAAGTAAAGCGTGCGTATTGCTCTTGATTCTGGGGGAAGTACAAATGAATAAATATCAAGATCTCCGAAACCTCCCTCGCGGTCAGATGCAAAATAAGCGATATCTCCCTCCGCCGATACCATCAATGAGTTTTCATCATATTTTGTATTGATTGGATAGCCTAGATTTTCTGGAATTGACCATTTCCCATTTATATCTTTTCGAGTAACATAAAGATCCGAACCTCCCATACCCGGATGACCTTTAGAAGCAAAATAAAGTGTTCTACCGTCGGGATGAATATGAACAGATTCTTCTGTATTTGGCGTGTTGATATAATTAGGAAGTGCCATAGCAGGCCCCCACATCCCATTTTTTTGAAGCTCTGAGACATAGATATCGCTGTTATTGTTTCTATCTCCCTTTCTTCCTCTAATAAAATATAGCGTTTTTCCGTCTGCAGATAACGAAGGTTGTGATTCCCAATTTCCTGAATTGACATAACCCGGAAGGTTAATAGGACCAAGCCATTGATTTCCTATTTTCTTTGCAAAAAACAAATCGCAACTTCCTCTACCTTCTCTGTTTGATCCATAATACCCGGTTTGATCTGAGCACGCAACAAAAACCAAGCTTCTACCATCGGCTGATAGGGTAGGAGCACCTTCATTATTTGATGTGTTGATATTTCGAGGCATAGGAATAGGTGGACTCCAATTTCCAAATTTATTTTTATTGGAGACAAAAAAATCCTCTTGTTCTTTGAAGTCTACATTTTTAATTTCTAGAAGCCTTGTAAACAATAGTGTTTGTCCATCAACAGTGAGTGCAGGATAATACTCTGGTCGCGATGTATTGATTTCAGGTCCTAAATTTATGGGTTCAAAATCTACAGGATTGGCAATGGCATGTGCCGCGAATTCGGCACTTCTTTTCATTAAATAAACTTGTGGGCTGAGTCTATTACTGGCTTTCGGATTTTTCAAGAAAATGTTGCAATATTTAATGGTTTCCGAATAATTCCCAAGTGCAAGATTCAAGTTTGCGAGGTAACAGAAGGTTGCGCCTGAGCTGCTATGAAATGGGTTGAGTTCTAATGCTAGCTCATACTGATGAATAGCCTCTGGATAATTCATGCTATATTCATAGAACTCTCCCAATAATAATTGTGCCTCCCAAAATCTGGGATCTTTTGAAACTGCTTGTTTTAGTATTCTGATACCTTCCTTATAGTTGGGTTTTCCCGTAACATCATTTGCAAAATCTGCAGGAGCATTCCTGCCTTTTTCAAAAAGTTTTATTGCTTTTTTGCTTTTAGTTGAATAACCCATTGGAATTTGCGCACAAGTGCTCAGAAAACCACCTAATAAAATGAACATAATGATGTAGTGTCTCATCTCAAATAAGTTACGGAATATTCATGAATTTGTGTGTTTGTAAAGATATTCTCCAACCTTCGTTACGTTTAACAAAATCGACAATGGACTCCATAAGTTGTTCTTTTTTAGACCACTCAGGTTGAATGTAAAGTAAACAATTTGGCCCTACCTTTTCCGAATGCTCCAAGGCCCATTTGAAATCTGATTTATGAAAAATTACAACTTTTAATTCGTCTGCTTTTTCATACGCTTCAGCACAAGGTTTTTTAAATTTCTTGGGAGAAAATGTATACCAGTCAACTTTAGCACTTAAGGTATAACATCCCGAAGTTTCAATAGCAACTGAGCGATTGATATTTTTGAGCTTACTAACGAGAGGACTCAAGTCATACATTGCGGGTTCTCCACCAGTTAGTACAACCCATTCACTTTTGTTTTCTAAGGCCAAGGATTGCAACGAATCAACACTTTTGTTTGGATGGCTTTCTGCATCCCAGCTTTCTTTAACATCACACCAAACACATCCGACATCACATCCTCCCGTCCGGATAAAGAACGCTGGTTTCCCTGTGTGGAATCCTTCTCCTTGAATCGTCAAGAAGCTCTCCATTATTGGCAGATGTTCAGACATGTACTTATTAATTTGAGTCAAAGTTACACATTTGCTTTTTGATAATAGGCCAACTAACACTTCAAAAGCATGCAATTACAGGAGTGATTACAAATGTTATTCCATAAAAGTATTTCGCTATATTTGAGTAAACCTAAAATCTGTACTATGAATAAAATTTACTCTAGCTTTTTTGTAATCTTTTTCACACTCTCCGCAATGGGTCAGCAAATAGACAATGGCTCCATGGAATCATGGGATGATCTAGGAAGCAGTAGTGAAGAACCGTCAAATTGGAATAGTTTTATGAGTGCAACAGGCGGTTTGTCATTGTTTGGTTCTCAACAAGTCGAGCAATCTACGGATACTAGAATGGGTGCCGACGGAATGTATTGTGCCCGAGTATTTTCGAAAAGTACTTTAGGCATTGTTGCAAATGGAAATCTCACTTTAGGAAGAATTAATATGGGTAGTAGCACTCCTGACAGCGATGACAATTTTAACTTCACGATAACATCAAATAGTGATTTTTCACAAGAACTTACTACGCTTCCAGATTCTATTGTTTTTTGGGTTAGATTTAGTGCAAGTAGCACTCAAGACTCTGCCAGGATTCATGCAGTTATACATGACGATTATGAGTTACGCGATCCAATTAATGATGCTTCATTATCTCATGTTGTAGGTGCTGCTGGTTTGAATTATGCGAAAACAAATGGAAATTGGGTTCGAAAGTCTGTACCATTCATTTATGATGGTGCCTCTAGCACTCCTGAGTTTATTTTGGTGACATTTACGACCAATAAAACGCCAGGAGGTGGTTCTGCTGGAGATGAGGTGTTATTAGACGATATTTCCCTCGTATATAATACTTCTTCAATAGCAGAGGCATCAAATAAGTTTTGGGCGAATTATACCGATGAAGGATTAAATTTCTCTACGAATATTAAATCAAACGAAATTTTAAACGTGTTTTCAATGTCAGGAATTTGTGTCTTACGTGGAACCACAGAGAAATTATCAGGTATGCGACTAGAAAGTGGAATGTATTTCATTTCAGGAAAAAATCAGAGCTTCAAGGTCATAGCACAATAGTTCAATGAAGCACCTCTTAATACCCTTTTTTTTAGGTCTATTATTTGTATCTCATGCTCAAGAGTTTGCGACAGTGCAAGGCATCGTTTCTAGTGAAAGTGGCGAGGCTTTACTCGGCGCTTCTGTAATTTATCGTGCTGATGTTTCCAAAGGAACCATCGCCCAAGAAGATGGTTCATATGAACTTGTTGTTCCTCCCGGTGAATGCAAATTAATTTGTCGTTATACAGGTATGCGTTCTGACACCATTTCTTTCGTTCTGAAGGCAAACGAGAAGCGTTCGGTGGACTTCACTTTGTTTTCTTACATAAAGGAGTTTAAAGAAGTAAATGTTAAGGTCGGTAAATTCGATAAGCCAATTGAGGAGCAAACAGTTACAATGATTGTTCTAAAGCCGGAACTGATTGAAAATAAAAATACAAGAAGTATTGAAACCGCATTGGATCAAACGCCAGGATTAAATATTCTTGATGGCGAGCCTCAAATTAGAGGAGGTAGTGGTTTTACATTCGGAGTAGGTTCTAAAGTAGCTGTAATTGTTGATGATATGCCTATGCTTTCAGGTGATGCAGGTCGTCCTGAGTGGGGGTTCATTCCTGTTGAAAACATCAGTCAAATTGAGGTGGTTAAAGGCGCTGCATCTGTTTTGTCAGGAAGCTCCGCATTATCCGGATCTGTCAACATTAGAACAGCATATCCGACCTCCAAACCTAAAACAAAAATCAATATTTACAATGGACTTTATAATTCACCAAATCAAACCAATGCAAAATGGTGGTCCAAATCTCCTATAATATTGGGTGCAAATTTTCTGCATTCACAAATGTTTGGTAATCTCGATCTTGTAGTAGGAGGCAATTTAAATTATGACCATGGTTACATTGGACCACCGATTACAGATTCAATCGTAGCTACTGTATTTCCAGATACCATTACAAACTTTACTGAGGAGGATTTAATCTCTAAACGCGCGCGATTTAATTTTAATTTGCGCTACAGGTCGAAAAAAATTAAAGGATTGAATTATGGATTGAATGGTAATTTTATGATGATGCATACAACGATGCCTTTGGCATGGTTAAATGATTCGTCAGGTCTATTTAGAGCTTATCCAGGAGCTATTTTTCTTCAAGATCAATTTATATTCAATTTAGACCCCTTCATTAATTTCTTTACTCAAAGTAATGGCAAACATTATTTAAGAGGAAGAATACTCAGAGCTGATAATGAAATGAGTGCGAATCAATCCAATAATGCGACCACCTATTATGGAGATTATATGTTCAAAAAGAAATACAAAGAGTTTCAAAATGTTGAATTTATAGGAGGTTTGACTTCAACCTACACCAACTCATATGCCAATATTTATATTGGTTCGGGTACACCTAACAATAAAATGCTTAATGTTTCTGCATATTCACAGATGGAAACAAAACTGAAGAATATATTAAACCTATCATTTGGAGGGAGACTTGAGTATTTTCAATTGAACGATTCTATTACTGCACTAAAGCCAATATTTAGAGCCGGTTCTAGTCTCAAAATATATCAGGAGACCTATCTTCGTGCATCCTATGGTCAAGGTTATCGCTTCCCTACCATTACAGAGCGTTTTATTCGAACAGGTGTTGGTAATTTTGGCGTATTTCCAAATCCAGGTTTGCTTCCAGAAAGTAGCTGGAACGCTGAAGTAGGACTGAAGCAAGGTATTAAGTTTGGTGGTATATATGGTTATCTTGATTTGGCTGGTTTTTGGCAAGAATATCAAAACACCATTGAATATATGTTCGGAATTTGGAATGAGCTCACTGATGTTCAAGCAATGGGTTCTAGTGCAGGCTTTATGTTTTTGAATACCGGGGAATCTCGTGTTTTGGGTCTGGATTTATCTTTTGCTGGTTTTGCTGAGGTTAAAAAGCATGGTAAAATTAACTTTTTACTGGGTTATAATTATATCGTACCTAAAACGCTAACCCCCGATTATGTTTATGCCACAGATTCCTTAAATCGAGTTTTCAGCTATAATTCTACATCAATGGATCCGTCACAAGGTATTCTTAAATATAGGTTTCTTCACAATGCCAAAATGGACGTTGAATATTCATGGAAGAATAAATTTTCTATTGGTGCAAGTGCCAAATACTTCTCTAAAATCGTTAATATGGATGCAATTATTAAAGACTTTGAGGAATTTACAACAGATATTGAGGTACTCCAAGATCTTCGTTATATTGACTTTTTTGAGGCTCACCGCTTTGGGAATTGGATTTTTGATGCAAGAATATCATTCAATTTTTCAGATGAACATAAACTGGCATTGATAGGAACGAACATTCTTAACCGAACGTATTCTTTGAGACCCTTAAAGATTGAGCCTCCAAGAACAATCACTGTTCAATATACATACAAGTTGGAGGGGAAAGGAAAATAGCCTTATTTTCTTAGCTCTAGTCTAAGTAGATTTAATGCACTCAATACGGTCATTTTAATATTACGTTCTCTATGCTTAGAAAATTGCATTTTCTTAGTAGTGGTTCCTTCTTTAGTCGCAATCGCAATCCATACCATACCGACTGGTTTTGTTTCGGTTCCACCACCTGGGCCTGCAATTCCTGTTGTCGATATACAGATATCGGCACCCAATATTTCTCTTCCATTTTCGGCCATTTGAATGGCTACAGGTTCGCTAACGGCACCTTCTTTTTGAATCAGTTCAGCAGGAACCTTGGCGAGGCTTGTTTTAATTTTGTACGAGTAGGTGAGGAGTGCTCCTTCATAATATGCCGATGCCCCAGGAATACTGCTAATTTGACTAGCCAGCATGCCTGCTGTGCAGCTTTCAACGGTTCCAATGCTTAATTTCTTTTCAATAAGTTGTTTACCAATAATATGCGGCAAAGTATCTCTATCGTATCCAAAAAAATGCTTTGGAATTTGCTTTTCGAGTGCTAAAAATAGGTTGTTTATTTTTTCAGCATCATCACTTCCATTCGCTGATGAGATTCTGAGCTTAACGATTCCAGATGATGGAAGGTAGGCCAAAGAAAACCCTTGTGTGTAAACAAGATCTTCCCAATCCGATATTTTTTCTGCTAAAAATGATTCCCCTATTCCTTGAGTTAGTGCTGTTTTATAATACATGGACTTAAGCTTGAATCGCTCCTTTAGTTTCGGAATTGCTTGCTCGGTCATAATACCTTGCATTTCATAGGGAACTCCTGGTAGACTAATGTATATTTTATTGTTTTTTTCAAACCACATTCCAGCAGCAGTGCCATAGTCATTTTCGAGTATCGTACAATCGACGGGCAGTTCCGCTTGTTTGTAATTAGAGTCGAGCATTGGTCGATTTCGTTGGCTAAAAAAAGATTCAATTTTATCTAAAGTATATTTATCTTGTTTTAGCTTACTTCCAAAGTATTCTGCTAAAGTGTATTTAGTGATATCATCTTTCGTTGGGCCAAGACCTCCAGTTATAATTACACAATTTGTTGCATCAGAGATATTTTCCAAGCTAGAAATGATTTCTTCTTTTTTATCGCTAATAACTACCGTTTTAATGATTTCTGAACCTGCCTTTGATAAAGTTTCTCCGAGCCATGATGCGTTAGTATTGACGGTTTGACCAATTAATAATTCGTCTCCAATCGAAATAAGTTCAACTTTCATTTTTTTGTAAATTTTGCGATAGACTCAATGTGACCTGTATGCGGAAATTGGTCTACCAAGCTATATTTTTCGAGTAAAAAACCTGCATCTGATAGTGCTGAGGCATCTCTTGCTTGAGTTGATGGATTGCAAGAAATGTAAACAATATTCGAAGCACCTAATTCAATCACCTTTTTTAAGGTTTTTGGCGCAATACCAGCTCTTGGCGGGTCAAGGATGAGTGTATCTATCTTTCCTTTGTATTGCGGATTGAACTTTAGAAATTTACCTACGTCAGCGGCAAAAAATTCTGTATTCGATATGTTGTTATTTATGGCATTTTTTCGTGCATCATCGATGGCTTCTTCTACAATATCAACTCCAACGATACCTACCTCTGGATTCCTTTTTGCCATGAGCTGGGCAATAGTTCCTGTACCACAAAATAAATCAAGTACTACTTTATCATTTCGGATCCCATCCTCAAAAACATAATCTAATGCTTTACTGTATAATAATTCTGCACATTTTGGATTTGTTTGAAAGAAGCTTTCCATCCGCATCTGAAAATTTAGTCCCAATAAATTCTCTTGTATTACATCTTTTCCAAAAAGTAAATTACTTTGACCATTTTCTATTTTTGCTCTATCTGCCACATTATCATTTACGGTATGTAGTAATCCCGCGACCCGACCTCCGAATAATTCTTTTATGTAGTTGGCAAATCCTTGTAAATCAAATTTATTGAGGTTTTCAGATGATGTAACTAGGTTAACAAGTAGCTGATTGGATGCAAAAGATTTCCTTACAACAATATGTCTAAAAAAACCTATTTTTTTAGGTGGATGCCAAGCACTAAGGCCAGATTGTTTCAAATAATCGCGAACAAGATGCAGCTTATCCTCCCAATCCTTATCAAATAAACCAGATGCTTTATTTAAGCTTTCTACCTTCCACCAAGTTCCTCTTCTCTTGAATCCTAAAGCAAAGGCATTATCAATCTCTGTTTCTGTTTTTAAACAATGCTCAATACAAGAAAAGCTATATTCCATTTTATTTCTATAGTAGAAATGCTCGGGAGCGGAAATAAAGGTGTCAAATATCTCTTTGATATATTGAATACCAGAGAGCCGTCTGAAGGTTTCTAGGGTCGATTCTTTTTTTAGTTTTTCTTGTTCTGAAACAGGAACAAATATGTAGGGTGCGCCAGAAATAGGTTGATAATTACTGATTTTTTCAATTGGAGAATGCTCAATAATATCTAATAATTTAGCTTCGTAATGCTTTTTCTTTTTGGCTGAAATTGCCACTTTTACTTTTTGACCTGGAAAAGTATTCGGAACAAAAACCATTGTCCTTTGCGCATCAGTATCGATTTTTGAAATACCCTTTCCTCCAAAGGCAAAGTCCGTGATTTCTAATTCAATTCTGTCTCCTCTTTTAAACATCTTAAATCATTCCACGAATAATACCTTTATCTGAGGCGCTAATAAATGCTAAGATTTCTTCTCTGACGTCGCTGTCGGGAATTTGTGACTTGATAGCTTCAATTCCTTTAGAAATATTACTGTTCTGTATGTAGAGTATTCTATAAAGGTCTTCTATTTCTCTTATGGTTTCATCGGAAAATCCTCTTCTCCTCAATCCAACCGAATTGACGCCTGCAAATGTTAATGGCTCTCTGGCAGCTTTAACATAAGGTGGTATGTTTTTTCTAATGAGTGAAGCACCTCCAATGAAGGTATGTTTACCAATATGTGTAAACTGCTGCGCTGCTACCTTTCCTTCCAAAATAGCATAATCATCAATTTGAACGTGCCCAGAAATCCCCGTATAGCTCGCCAAAATAACATGATCGCCAATGGTACAGTCATGAGCGATGTGTACATAAGTCATGAGTAAGCAATGAGATCCTATTTTAGTCGAAAGCTTGTCATTTGTTCCTCGGTGTATCGTAACGCACTCTCGAATAACTGTGTGGTCTCCAATCTCTACTAAGGTATACTCACCTCCGAATTTTAAGTCTTGTGGAATAACACCAATAACAGCACCAGGGAAAATTTCACAATTTTCACCTACTCGTGTTCCTGGATAAAGTACGACATTCGAATGTATTTTTGTTCCTTTACCGATAATAACATCATCATGAATATGGGCAAAAGGCTCAATGGTTACATCCTTATGGATTGTCGCTTTTGGGTGAATGGATGCTAATGGACTTATATTCATCAGGCTTCTTTGTCTTTTATGACTTGCGCTAACATCTCGGCTTCAGCAACTACTTTACCATTGACGTAGGCAATACCTGACATTTCAACAAGCCCTCTTCTTATGGCCGACATTAATTTGAGCTCAAAAACAACCGTATCTCCTGGAAGTACTTTTTGCTTGAATTTCACATTATTGATTTTCATAAAGTAGGTAGAGTAAAGGTGAGGTTCTTCCACTTTACTTAGGGCAAATATACCTCCGACTTGCGCCATGGCTTCTACTTGTAAAACTCCAGGAAAAACAGGATTTCCTGGAAAATGACCCGTAAATACGGGCTCATTCATTGTGATGTTTTTAATACCCCAAATTGAGT
>Ga0206131_10004098_pt1 | contig 16224 bp, 9 predicted proteins | sample Helgoland_Spring_FD_148636 | JGI IMG/M metagenome (GOLD analysis project Ga0206131, IMG submission 148636) | Pelagic subsurface seawater microbial communities from Kabeltonne, Helgoland, North Sea - Helgoland_Spring_Bloom_20160517_1 | ecosystem: Environmental > Aquatic > Marine > Epipelagic ...
CTGTGAAACGCATCGCGGAAAGCTCGTCGAAGGTGGCCCATCGCCCATGGGTTATCCGCAAATTTCACTTCAATCGGCGGAAATCGGCGCGACGGGTCCCCTTCGACGAGTCGCGCGCCGTGGGATGAAACGGGTGAAATCGATGCCGGGACGCACCGGCATGTGTTCGTTGCGCTTCCAGTCGCAGCCGACGATGTAGTGACCCTCCTCCTTGAGCCTCTTGGCGAGGTGCGAGGCGATGAAGCCGCCCGCACCGGTGACGCAGATCTTCAGCTTCTTCTCCGGCCAGTAGGGCTCGGTGCCGTAGACGCCGCGGAGCTCGTACCCGGCAGCGGACATCTTTACTTTATAAGATGAGGGAAGGTGTTTGGGGGGTTGTTGGGATCGAAAGGGCTCGTGAGAGGCCTTAGCGATTTGCGCACGCGTGGAAGCGGCGGTGAGTAGTGGCGTCGGCGATGACGACCGCCGTGGCAATAAAGCGCTTTACAGCCGCTGAGTGGACGGAATGGCCGATAAAGGTAAAAAACGAGACGTGGCTTCTCCGTGAGAGGTGGAGAAGCTGTCTGCGCCAAAAAGAAACAGCCGTATTTTTGATCGACTCCCCCGTGAATAAACCACGGTCAATGACCCTCCGTCGATGCAAGGGAGTCTATTAAATCATATCCGCCGACGCTTCACCCGTTCCAAGTGATGCAAGTGAAGATAAGGACCGATTGATAACGCCATTGGTCGCAGAACTCGACGGCTGCGAAAAACTCTCAAAACTCTCGCGCCCGCATTTGGCGCCAGTCATTGTTGCGGCGCTCGATTTCAGCATCTCGACATCATGCACGCTGTGACCCCCGTCGCCACGGCGATGGCCGCCGACCTCGTCCCGTCCGTCGAGGCGTACCTCGAGGCCAACGGCCTGAGCGACACCCTCAAGGCGCTCAAGTCCGAGGCGAGCGCCAAGAAGATGACGCCGTCCAAGTCGGTGCGTGCGCCCGAAACGCCTCTCGACATCGCTCGACATCGCAATTTTTACGTCTCCACCGCCGTCGCCAGATGCGGCGCCCGCCCCGCGAAATGCGACCAGCGCTGACCCTCGCGTCCCGTTCCGACCCCGCAGGCTGTCAAGACTGACCTCGTGGAGATGGCCAACGTGTACATGGAGGCCAGGTGAGGACCTCGACCGCCCCGACCCGTCCGCCCGATCTGACGGCGGGGCGATATTTTTTCTCCGAGATTCCCTCGGAGCCGCCGCCGCCGCCGGGCAACAACCTTCGCCTTCCCGCGTCCCCGTCGCGTCGTTTCTTCTGCATCGCGATCGCTGACGCGCCTAATTCTTTCGTAACATTCGCAGGGGCATCAAGCGCAAGCTCGCCGCGTCCGACTCCGACAGCGATAGCGACAGCGACAGCGACTCCGACTCCGGCGACGAGCCCGCAGCCAAAAAAGCCAAGACCGCCCCGGCATCTTCCGACTCCAGCTCCGACTCCGACTCCTCCTCCTCCGACTCCGACTCCGACAGCGGCGAGAAGAAGGAGGAGGCGAACAAGGCACCCGCCAAGCCCGCCAAGTCCGACTCCTCCTCCGCCACCTCTTCCGACTCCGACTCCAGCGACAGCGACTCGGACTCCGATTCAGACTCCAAGCCCAAGGAGACGGAGAAGAAGGACGAGCCCAAGGCTGAGGTCAAGGCTGACTCCTCATCCAGCTCCGACTCGGACTCCTCCTCTTCCGACTCCGACTCCGACTCGGACAGTGGCGAAAAGAAGGAGGAGGAGAAGGCCGAGGTCAAGAAGGCTGACTCGTCATCCTCCTCTTCCTCCTCCTCGTCTTCCTCTGACTCCGACTCCGACTCTGACGAGAAGGAGGAGGAGAAGAAGGACGAGCCCAAGGCTGAAGTCAAGGCTGATTCCGGCTCCAGCTCATCATCGTCCGACTCGGACTCCTCTTCCTCTGACTCCGACTCGGACTCCGGCGAGAAGAAGAAGGACGAGCCCAAGGCTGAGGTGAAGAAGGCGGACTCCTCCGATTCGGATTCCTCCTCCTCCGACTCTGACTCCTCCTCCTCCGACTCCGACTCTGACGAGAAGGAGGAGGAGAAGAAGGACGAGCCCAAGGCTGAGGTCAAGGCTGACTCCAGCTCCAGCTCATCATCGTCCGACTCGGACTCGGACTCGGACTCGGACTCGGATTCCAAGCCCGCGGCCAAGGCCATCGAGGACAAGAAGGATGACTCCTCGAGCAGCTCCGACTCCGACTCCTCCTCCTCCGACTCGGAGTCCGAGGAGAAGAAGGAGGAGGCCAAGGCTGAGGTCAAGTCCGATTCGTCCTCCTCGGACTCGGACTCCTCCTCCTCGGACTCCGACTCGGACTCCGACGAGAAGAAGGAGGAGAAGAAGGACGACGATAAGATGGACGTCGAGGAGGCCAAAGCTGACTCCTCGTCCTCGTCCTCGTCGAGCTCCGATGACGACTCGGACTCGGACACGGAGCCCGTCAAGATGGACGCGGACGCCGCCGTCGCCAAGCCGGACTCGAGCAGCTCAGACTCCGACTCGGGATCCAGCGACAGCGACAGCGACAGCGATAGCGACTCCGAGCCGGCGGCGATGGACGTCGACGAGAAGGCGGAGCCCGAGGCGAAGGCGGCGGCCTCATCCGATTCGGACTCCTCGAGCTCCGACTCTGACTCTAGCGACTCCGATTCCGACTCTGGTGAGAAAAAAGAAGACGCCCCCGCCGAGAAACCGGCCGAAACCAAGGCTGATTCCTCCTCCTCCTCTTCGTCCTCCTCCTCCTCCGACTCTGGCTCGGACTCTGACTCAGACTCCGACTCCGATTCGCAGGGTAAGAAGGAGAACGCGGCTCCCAAGACGGAGGCGAAGGCGCCGGCGCCCAAGGAGGTTGAGGTTGAAGAAGCGCCCGCCACCGACGGACCCGCGGGGCCCCGGACGCGCTCGCAGAACAAGCCCTTCCAGCGCGTCAACGTCGAGGAGTTCATGGGTAAGAAGGGTAGCTGGGACATGAGCTACGAGGCCACATTCGGGGAGGGCGGCGTCGGGTGGAAAGCGCAGGCGGTGCTCGGGCAGGTCAAGGGCGACAGGTTCAGGCACGAGAAGAACAAGCGCAAGCGGAGCACCTACAGGGGCGGGCTCATCGACGACGCCAAGGTCAACTCCATCAAGTTCGACTACTCGGACGACGAGAAATGATGACGGGAGCCGCATATTACACACGGGGGGTTCGGCATATTATAGCGCGATGTTTAAATCGACTTCAATTTTTGCTTGACTAATCTCACGTCGCGTCTCGGTCCACCGATCGCGTCCCGATATCCACGCGCACCCTCGCGTTTTCCGCCCGCAGCCTCGCGTTCTCCGTCCTCAACACGTCCACCTCCCGTTCGAACGATCGTACCCGTCTTCGGAGCTCCGACACCTCCCGTTGCATGCCGTCAGCCGCGGGGTTCAACGAAGAAAACGGAGCTTCGTAGACATCGTCGAAGCTGTCGTATGTGTCATCCACGGTTTCGAACCCGAGGGTCTGGTCCAGAAACGATCCCGCGCCGCTCAGCCCGGGACCGGTGGCGGGTTCCATCGACATGTCGTCGAACGATCCGCTCCTGTCGAAGCTTCCGGACATGTCCACGGAAATCACCGGAGCCACACCGCCGACGTTCCGGCGCACCCGCGCCCGCCGCTCCTTCCCTTTCCGTCGCCGTTGCTTCTTCTCCTTCTCCCGCTGCTTGTTCGTCGCTTGGACCAGCGTCGACAGCTGCAGCGGGACCACGACGAGCGCGGTCAAGATGAACGCGACCGTCGCCACCCGGCCCTGCGCGGTGACAGCGTCGAATGGCTGTCAAAAATAAACACACCGTCAGTATAATTTTCCATACGCGAATTAAAAAGAACTCACCTGCCCGATGCCCGTCAGCGTCAGAAACGACCAGTACAGCGCGTCACCGACGTCGCTTATGTCCGGGTTCGTCTCGTACTCCAAGTCGTAGAAGATCTCGCCCGCGATGAGGAACACGCACAGGAACTCCACGGCGACGCTGGTCACCTTGCCGAAGATCTTGTCGTCGCCGTCTTCGTCGCTTCGATCTTTCAACCTGTGATAAAACACGACGTCATACTAATTGCCCATGTGTAAATAAAAAGAAACTGTAAATGAAAAGAAACTCACCCGCCGTTGACGTCGTCGGCTAGGCGGAGCAGGCGTAACAGACGGAATAAACGAAACGTTCGTAAAACCCCGCTGCCGCCCAACGCACTGCCCACGAGCGTGGGTAAGACCGCCGCGAAGTCCACCAATGCGACTGGCGATCGAAGGTATTTGAAGCTGAACTCCTCGCTCCACGCGCGCAGGCAAAACTCAAAGAGGAAGATGGCCTCCACGGTACCTTCGCCGCTGGCGACCGTCGCTGGGTCGATGAACCCCGCTCTCGACGCCACCGCGTCGGGGACCCAATCGGGTAGTAACGTGGCGATCGCGATGGGGTCGGAGACGAAAAATCCTCCGTTGCCGCCGTCGAACAAGGACTCGCTCACGGAGATGCCTAGCACGAACGCGGTGGTGGCGATGGTCCAGATGCCCGCCGCGTCGACCCGCGCCAGTAGGTCCTTGACCTTCTCGCGCGGCTCCCGCGCGTGCCACTCCACCTTCTCGAACGCGCGCTGGGTCCGCGCCGCCTCGCGAAGCCCCGCGTCGAACTCGTAGTCGTCGAACGAGCCCGAGTCTCGAGAGTCGAAGAAGCACCGAGTGGGAAGCATGACGTGTTGTGCCGACGCGCGGTTTCGCCGCCGCGTTCGATGCCCACGGACCGCCAGCGCCGACCGAGTCGCCCCGAGCGCTCGGCGCGCACCCATGTCGGCCGCACGCGCCGGCGACGCCGCCGGCGCGACGCGCGATACCGTCCACATATCGCGCCCCTTCTGCGGTGCGTGGGTCACACGCTCGGATAAAGTGAGCCTGAAAATGAAAACGCCGACACATTTTTCGGCCGATGGGTTAAGGTTACGTCTGGATACCATACGAGTTCCAGCCACATTTGCTAAAATGGGTCCAAATTTTTGGGTCCAACCTTTTTCAAACGAGCGGCGCCGACAAGTTGTTTTTTCTCCCCGATCGCGGCGGGACCATCAGAGCTCTCTCGCGCCGTTCATCGGCCTTTAGACTCCGGATCGGACGACCACGATGGCGGTTCCAGCCGCTCAGGTCCAGGCGGTGCTGGACATGTCCAACCTCACCGCCTTCGAGCAGCTCCTCGGCGGCCTCACCAGCGTCGACAACGCGGCGCGCACCCAGTACGAGTCTCTGTTCAACGAGTGCAAGAAGCAGGGCGACGTGCTGTGCCTTCAGCTCGTCAAGGCGCTGCGAACGTCCGCGATCGTGGAGACCCGCGAGATGGCGGCCATCTTACTCCGCCGCGTGCTGACCAAGGACGAGGTGTCCCTGTGGGCCAACCTCCAGCCGCAGACGCAGGCGGGCATCAAGGGCGAGCTGCTCAAGTCCTTGCACGAGGAGCAGAACAAGCGGATCGCCGGCAAGGTGGGCGACACCGTCTCCGAGCTCGCCGCGGGCGTCTACGAAGAAGGATGGCCGGAGCTCCTCCCGTTCCTCTTCCAGTGCGTCACCGGCGGCGCCGATCCCCTCAAGGTGACCGCGCTCAACGTCTTCGGCGAGCTCGCCGCGTACATCGGCGACTCGCTCGTCCCGCACCTCGCCACCCTGCACGGCATCCTGGGCCAGTGCCTTCAGGCGGCCGACATGGAGGTCAAGCTCGCGTCCCTCCGCGCGTGCTGCGCCTTCGTCGACTCGCTCGAGAACCAGCACGACAGGGCCAAGTTCCAGGATCTCCTGCCCGCGATGCTCCAGACCCTCGGCGGCGCTTTGCAGGGCGGCGACGAAGCTTCGGCGCAAGACGCGCTTTCCATGTTCGTGGAATTGGCGGGATCTGACCCGAGGTTCGTGCGCAAGCACCTCGCGCACGTCGTCGACGCCATGATGACGATCGCCGAGCACAACGACCTGGAGGACGGCACCAGGCACCTCGCCACCGAGTTCCTCGTCACCCTCACCGAAGCCAGGGACAGGGCGCCTGGTATGATGCGTAAACTTCCCAACTTTGTCCCGCGGCTGTTCAACTGCCTCGTCGCGTTCTTACTCGACGTCGAGGATGAGCAGGAGTGGCACACCGCGGAGAAGGAAGAGGACGGCGACGCGGGCGAGGGCGAGAGGTACGACGTCGGGCAGGAGTGCCTCGATCGCGTCGCCATCGCGCTTGGCGCCAACACTGTGCTTCCGTGCGCGGCGGCGACGATCCCGGCGCTGCTCGGCGACGGGGACTGGCGCAAGCGTCACGCGGCGCTCGTGGCGCTCGCGCAGATCGCGGAGGGATGCGTCAAGGGCATGAACAAGGACGTCGCGGGCGCGGTGGCGCCATGCCTCGGCGCGGCTACCAACGATCCCCACCCGCGCGTGCGTTGGGCGGCTGTCAACGGAATCGGCCAGCTGTGCACCGACCTCGGTCCCAAGATCCAGGAGAAGGCGCACGCGCAGATCTTACCCGTGCTGCTCAAGGCCATGGAGGATTCATCGCACAGGGTCCAGTCGCACGCGGCGGCGGCGATGGTCAACTTCTCCGAGGGATGCCCCCCCGAGCACATGCAGCCGTACCTCGACGCGCTCATGAACAAACTCCTGCAGATGCTGCAAGGCGGCCACCGCATGGTCCAGGAGTCAGCCTTGACCGCGCTCGCGTCCGTCGCGGATAACGCGCAGACCGCGTTCGCCAAGTACTACTCCACCGTGCTCCCTTTCCTGAAGCAGATCTTAGTGGGCGCCGCGGGTAAAGAGCACAGGATGCTCCGCGCCAAGGCTATGGAGTGCATCTCCCTCGTCGGCATGGCTGTCGGAAAAGAACAATTCGCGCCCGACGCCAGGGAGGTGATGGATCTCCTCATGCAGCTGCAGGCTGGCGGGTTCGAGGACGACGATACCACCGCGTCGTACATGCAACAGGCGTGGACGCGGCTGTGCAAGTGCCTCGGCCGCGACTTCATCCAGTACCTCCAGGTGGTCATGCCGCCGTTGCTCAAATCGGCGCAACTCAAGCCGGATGTCCAGGTGACGGACGCGGAGGATCACGAAGAGGCGGAGGAGGAAGAGGACGTCGAGGTCATCGCCGTGGGGGACAAGCGCATCTCCATACGGACCTCCGTGCTCGAGGAGAAGGCTACCGCGTGCAACATGCTGTGCTGCTACGTCGACGAGCTCAAAGACGGGTTCTTACCGTACCTCCAGCCCGTGGTGGAGACGATGGTGCCGCTGCTCGATTTCTACTTTCACGAGGATGTGCGCAAAGCAGCGGTGGCGTCGCTGCCGGATATCCTCCGCGCGGGTAAAGCCGCGATGCTGAAGCAGTGCGTCGCACCCACCGGCCAAACGGTGGACGCCGCGTACTTCCGCCAGCTCGTCGGGTACGTCGTCCCGCCTTTGATCAAGGCGCTGAGCAAGGAACCCGAGGTTGAGATTCAAGCCGCGATGCTCGAGTCCCTCGCGGATTGCGCCGGCGTCGCGGGTGAGCACATCAGCGAGCACATCGCCGCCATGATCGAGGAGTTCCAGAGCACCCTCAAGGGCTCGTTGGAGCGACGGGCGGAGCGGAACAAACGCGCCGGCACCGAGGACTTCGACGCCGAGGAGATGGAAGCGTTGACGGATGAGCAAGCCGCCGAGGACGAGGTCTTTGACCAGTTCGCCGAGTGCGTCGGCTCACTCCTACGGTCCCTTCACGCGCCCGTGTTACCCGCGCTCGAGCCACTGCTCGCGCAGTTCGTGGCGCCCATGTTGGGACCCGATCGGTCCCCAGAGGAACGGCGTATCGCCATCTGCGTCTTTGACGACGTCATGGAACACGCCAGCGACGGCGGAGCTTCGCTTCGGTACCTAGACGGATTCGCGGGGCCGTGCCTGGCGGGGTGCACCGACGCGGACGCCGACGTGCGCCAGGCGTCGGTGTACGGCGTGGGCGTCATGGCGGAGAAGTTGGGGCAGGCGTTCGCGCCGCACGTGCCCGCGAGTCTTCAGACACTCGCGCAGGTGATCCAGGCGCCGGATGCCAGGGGTGAGGAAAACGTCAACGCTACGGAAAATGCAATCTCGTCGCTTGGTAAGATTTGCGAGTTTCAGCGGGCGTGCATCCCGGGCCCGGAGAGCGTCGTGCCGCAGTGGCTGTCGATGCTGCCGCTGACGGAGGACAAGGTGGAGGCGAGGGCGGTGCACACGCAGCTGGTTCGCATGCTCGAGGCGAACGACCCGCATCTTCTCGGACCGAACAGCGAACACCTCGGGTCCGTGGTGAAGGTGTTCGCCACAGCGCTGCCCACCGCGGGTTTGTCCGAGAAGCTCCAGCTGTGCACCGTGGAGTGCGCGGGTAAGATGAAGGCGCTGCTCATGCAGATGCAGGGAAGCGTCCCGCCGGAGACGTTGACCCGCGCGTGGAGCGCCATCACCCCCGAGCAGCAGCAGGCGCTGCAGCAGGCGATGCAGGCGTGATGGATGACTAATAAGAGGCTTTGAGACTAAGAGTGCGGGGGGTAATTTCTTTTAATAACATCGTCGCGATATCCTACTGATGACACGAACTCGCGACGGGGTGGGGTGCTCGAGACGCTATTTCTTGGAGATGTGATCGTGGTGTTTGAACGGCGCTCCCGCGGTTGGCTTTTTTCTCGGTTCGTACTGCTTGAGCGCCTCTTTGACGCCGTTTGGTCCGTCCCACGTCTGCTTCCACCCGTCCGCGAGCGGGTTGGGTTCCTCTTCGGGGAAGTCCTCATTGAACCCGCCGAAGTACGTGGCGTCGAAGCGTGCGTTACCGATGAGATCGGGCCTGTAGACCGCCTCGGTGAGGCCGAAGGTCCGCGGCATGATGCCGTTCTTGGCGCCCTTGTCGAACATGTACACCTCCTGGAACGGGCCGAGTCGCATGGAGAGGCGCCACATCGGGACGCCGGTCTTCGCGGCGACCTTTCGTTTGACGTCGTTCTTCATGTCGGTGTGCTTCATGTCGATCTGGGACGGGCGGAGGGGCGGACGGGCGGAGGATGTCAGTGGGTCGACGGCGTGCGCGAATGATGACGGTGGGAGACGAAACGGTCGAGGGTGATTGTCGAGGGTGAGATGGAGCGATGCGTTCGGGCGCGCACGTCGACCCAGTTGATGTCGTCCTGCCTGTTGTCGGGGCGAGGGACATCGAAGTAGCACGCGATTCTGGTCTTCATTTTATGTCGTCGTCACGCGCGGTGCGTTGTGTCCTTGGAAACGACTGACGGTGGGAAAACGCACGTGGGTTTACCGGGTGTCTTCTTGGACTGACCGCTGACCGATCGGGTTTTTCCGTTCATCGATGTCGATTAGTCTTGAGTTAATTCTTGAGTTAATTCCCGAGCGCACGGATAACGGCCGAACAATTTTGGTTCAATTTGGAAAACCTAGCTGGCACCCTGACTGGCGCCCGTGTTAACCTGGAGAATTGCCGTATCGACGCCAATTTGAGAAGCCCAGAGGCACGCGGTTGGCGTGGGTGGCGCGCCGGGGAGGCTAAGCGCGCGCGCGTTCGGACACCGTATCGGGTCAGGGGTGCCCGACGAAGCGTGACCGGCGTCGAGGGGGAATCGGATCGATCGCCGCGGGGGCAATCCGGTGAACTGGAAGGTACGGAATCAGATTCAGTGCCCAGGTTTCTGACTGTTTACGCATACGTTTGGGGTGCAAAACCTAACGGGCGCCAGCGGCGTCGAGGCGCGACCGACGACCCAGATCTCGGCGGGTACACCACCCACCACACGGGCGGGACTCGTCGGTCGCGTCTCCGGGTCGAACACATCGTCGCGTCGCCCGGACATCCCCGTTTACCGGCGCCTAGGGTTGCGAAATCAATAGTTTCCCGCCACCTTTTCGTTGGCACCGCACCGCAGGCACGGTGCGCTGTGGGCGTTTTGGTGGTGACCCTGGGTGCCCGGCACGCGGTTCTTGACTCGTTTTCGCCTCGGTCGATCGTGCGAACGACGCGGCCGACGAACCCGTCGCGTTATCGAATCGATCGCGACGTGATCGGCGCGGTCCGGGCCGCGTGTGCGCGCCCGCCGCGCCCACATCGCGCGCGCTTTTCAAACTTTTTCAAATTTGCCCCAACCAACAAAACCTGCAAAATAATCATTCCCGCCCAGACCCCTGACCGATCCGTCATCCACGATCCAACAGGTGAACCAGAGCGCCATGGCGGGTGCCAAGGGAAACAAGGGCGCAGCCGCTAAAGCCGCCGCCGCCAAGGCTGCCAAAGCGGCCGCGGCGGCGGCAGCCGCGGCGGATGACGACGACGAGCCGTGGGTCGTCGACATGCAGACCCACGTCCCGCTCGACAAACAGGACACGACCGAGTTTGACCCGATCCCGCTACCCGACCTGCCCTCACTCGGCGAACACGACGACGAGACCGAGGAGGCGCGCAAGGGCCGGTACGCCGAGGACGACGGGGTGATCGCCGAAGCTCGCAAGATTCGCGAATCGAGAGCGGTGCTCGGCGCGAAGATCGCCAAGGGTCCGTACGGCGTCGATAAACGCAAATCTCACTGGGACTACGTCCTGATCGAGATGCGGTGGATGGCGGCTGACTTCGCGGCGGAGCGGGACTGGCGGTTGGAGGCTGCGAGGCAGTGCGCGGAGATGAGCGCCGCGTGCGAGGGGGCGCCGCCCGCGCGGGAGGAAACGTCGGAGGAGGCGGCTCTCGAAGAGGCGGGTCGCGCGATGTGCGCCCGCGTCGCGCACGAGGTTGGGCATTTCTGGGAGAAGGCGTGGAAGCGCGCGGTGGAGAAGCCCATTCCCACCGCCGCCGAGCTGGTCCCGGAGCCGAAGGATGACGACGCGGCGAAGGATGGAGAGACGGGGCCCGACGACAAGAAGGAGGACGAGGGCAAAGAAGGGGGCCGAGCTTCGCGGCGCGCGGCGGCGGCGGCGGCGGAGACGGCGACGCCGCCCAAGGCTGAGAAAACCGAGCCCACGATTGAAGCCACGCCCGAGAAGAAGGAGGACAAGGCGCCCAACACGAACGGCGACGAAGCGGGCGACGGCGCGGCTCCCATGGACGTCGCCGGCGCGGAAGACGCGACGGTGAAAGCCGAGGGTACCGGCGGCGACGGCGCCGAGGCTGGCGACGACGCGGTCGTCACCCCGACGCCGATGGCGATGGTCCGGTCGCAGAGCGTCTTCCCCAAGACCCCGCCGCCTCCGCCCGGCATGAGCGTCATCGAGCAGTGGGCGGTGTTGAAGCTCACCGGGGACATCGCGCGGCTGAAGAAGTCGATCATCAAGAAGGCGATTCAGGACAAGGAGGATGAGGAGAACGCGTCCAAGAAGGGGAAGAAAGGGGGGCGGAAACCCGCCGCCAAGGGTGGGAAGAAGACCGCCGCGGCGCCCTCGCGACGCGGCCGCCGCGGGAAAGAGGAGGAGTCCGAGGAGGAATCCGAGGAGGACGACGAAGACGAGAAGAAGGATGGCGACAATGGCGCTGCCGAGGACGGCGACGCCGCGGCCGCGATGCCGCCCCCGCCGCCCGTCTACCTCCCAGGCGGCGTCCCCGACGCCGTCCTCGACGCCGAACTCGACCTCGACTCCGTCGCGCCCGGAACCCCGCCACTCGTCGAGGAACTCTCCCCGCTCCTCTACGACTGCTACCCGTCGCACACGGAGCAGTGGTGGGTGGACTCAATCAAGGCGGAGGCTTCCAAATTCGCCGATTACGAACGGAGGCTACGGGACTGGGAGGAGAGCGAGCGACGGCGCGCACGCGCCGTCGTGGAGGCGGCGCGCGCCGCCGCGGAGGCTGAAGCCCTGCGACTGGCGAACGAACGTCGCCGCGCCGCGCAAGCTGCGTTGGCGGCGCAGCGAGCGGCGGCGGCGGCTGCGGCTGGCATGGACGAATACGGGAAGAAGCGGAAGGCGCAGTACGTCATCGGGCCCGGTGGGAAGAAGATTCGCGTCTCGGAGTCGCAGCAGCCTTCCGGGATGGAGTCGGACAGCGACGAGGAGGACGACATGACCCTCGCGAACTTGCAGCGCGGCGGGAAGAAGGGGAAGAAGGATTTGGAAAAGAAAAAGTCGCACAAGAAGAAGACGCGGTCCACCGCCGGCATCGCCAGGCCGTGGACCCCGGTCGAGGACCAGCTCCTGTGCGCCATCGTCCACGAGTTTGGCAGCAACTGGGGGCTCATCACCGACGTCTTCGCGGCGTCCGCGCCGTTCAAAGGGGTGTACCGCAGAGCCGAGCAGTGCAGGTGGCGGTTCCAGCGACTTACCCAATCCGCGGAGGGCGAAGGCGACCCCAACGCGGTGGCTGCGCTCAACCTCAACAAAGGCAGCGCGCGGCAGGTCATGGCGCGCGCGTTACCCGTCGAGGACAACACCGCGAGGTTCCACTTCGACCGCGCGGCGCAGGCGCAGGCGAGGCAGCACAAGCTGCGAAGGCAGCTCGCCGCGGAGCGCGCGGGGTCGGATCCCAGCAGACGGGTGCAGGCGCACTCGTCGTGGGGAGCGCACGCGCAGCTCGGCGGCGCGGACCCGGTGGACATCGCGGATCAGGCGTTGATGGAGGCTGCCCGCGCGCAGCAGCAGCAGCAGGCTCAGGCGCAGGGTGCGATGGGCGCGGGCGATCCCGCCGCCGCCGCCGCCGCGGCTCAGCAGCAGCGGCAGCGGCAGATGCAGATGCAACAGCAGCAGGGTCAGCCCGGCATGCAGGGTGGCATGATGCCCCAGGGCGGGATGATGCCGCAGGGTGGCCAGCCCGGCATGCAGATGCAGCAGATGCAGCAGATGAACCCGCAGCAGCGCCAGCAGTACATGCAACAGCAGCAGATGCAGATGCAACAGCAACAACAGATGCAGATGCAGGCGCAGGCGCAGGCGCAGCAGCAGGCGCAGCAGCAGGCGGCGGCGGCGAAGGGCAAAGGCGCCAAGGGCAAGAAGGGTCCCGCGGGCGGCGCCTCGGGCGGGCAGATGATGGGGCAGATGAGCTACCAGCCCATGCCCGGTCAGGCGACCGAGATTCAGATGCCGCAGATGCCGGTGCCGCAATCGCCCGGGAAGAAGAAGGGCAACGTCACCCCGGTTGGCATGGCGCCTGGGTCGTACTCGTTGGGTACCGGCGGCGGGCGTGGCGCGAGCGCGAGGCAGGCGTCGACGCCGAGGGGAAGCAAGGGAAAGAAGAAGGATTAATAGGCGGTCACTTAGCAAACTGAAGTACTAACATTAGAACCATCACACACAAAGCAAGTGCACTCGTCGGTCATCTATCTCGCGTCGTCGTCGATGCGTGCGTTTCATTCATTCGTTCATTCGTCACATCCGTCGTCCCCGTCACCGACTCGTCAGTAAATTCGAATTCCCGCCCGTTCGTTTCCTCCGTCCAACCTCGCGCATCGGCATCGTCCCCTCACGCTCCAGCTCCTCCTCCCACAACTCGCGCGGCGGATCGAACTCCAAGCCTTGCTTCGCGAAGTAATTCCGCAAGAACGGCTCCATCTTAAACCTCCGCCGGCAAAAAGGCCGAACGTCCTCCCCGCCGGCTACCATCTCCCCGAGCTTCCGCAGCATCGGCATCAGCTGCACTCGAAGCCCGGCGTCGGACGGGTCGCCCGTGAAGCTCACGATCGGTATCCCGTTGTGCGGCTGGAGTAGAAAGGAGAACGGGTTGTTGTCGACCAACACGGTGGCGCTGAGATCTCGCCCGAGCCTCGCGATGTCCTTGACGTGATCCCTCAGCGGGGTCTTCACGCACGCGGGGCGATAGAGCCTGTGGTGGATCCTGTCGCCGCGTGGATCGAGCTCGTCCAGTAAGGGCCGCGCGTACCCTTCCATGCCGGCCGTGAACACGACAACCTCGGCGAAGGTTGCGAGCTCCGCGAGAAAGTCCCGGACGCCCGGCCTTTCAAAAACCGTGCACACCGGTTCCGTGGTCAAGCCGCCGGCGCCTTCCATCCGTTCCGCGAGGGCGTCCATGCCGTACGATCTCGCCCAGTCACCGCTTCTGGACACATTTCCAGACGTCGAAGCGACCAGCGGGCAGGGCTCGTCCCCGTGAAATCCGCCGAAATGATTTGGATCCTTGTGAAGCGTAAACGACTTCGACTTGGCGGCGACTTCGGGCCGCCGGAGCTCATCCGGAACTCCGCCGTTCACCTCGTGATTGTACGCGCAAATCAACGTCTCGTCCAGGTCGAGGACCACGCACAGGTGCCGCCCGTCGACGTCGCGGACGAACTGGTTCGCATGTTTCGAACGCGTCGGCGGCAGCGGCGTCCCGTCGTCGACGGTCCGGGATCCCGTCGACTTGGAAGGTCCCGGCGCCGGCTGTGCGGATCCGAAGGTCAGCCGTCCCGCTCGCGCGGCGGCGTCTTGGGCGTCCACGGGCGCGAGCGGGCGGCGCGTGACCTCGCCGCCCCCCACGTCATCGTCGGCGACGGGTGACGGGGGTTCGTTCTCGTCAGGCCCGGCGTCGAGCGCGGGGTCCACCTCGAGGTACTCCGCGACGTCGTCCTCGTCGAAGGCGCCGTCGCATCCGTCCGAGTCGCTGGATCCGCCGTCCGCGAACCTGCACCCGCATTCGTCAAGCCGGAACCGCGAGTCGCCGTCGACGTCGCCGGGGTGGAAACCGAAAGGGTTAGCGTCCTCTTTGGGCGGCGGGAGGGGCGCGCGCATCGCCGGAGTCTTCGGCGGCGTCACGGCGGTGGAATCTACGATGAAAAGATGCGCGAGCGTTGGCGCAAGCTCTGGGCACCCTTTGAGTTCTCGGCGCTTGCTGAAGCCACCCGCGTGGGGGTTCGGGAGGATTCCGGCGCGCGATACGTCGGATCTAAGCGATCACCGGGTTACGAACGCGTCACCCGAGCGCGTTCACGTGCCGTTCGCGTCGCTATCGATGGTCCACGCGGCCGCCGTGCGCTCAGACTGATTTAAGGTCTTTTCACCACAGCTGTGTCAGCACCCTCGAGCCTCGTTTCCGGGATTGTCTCGTGACTGGCGGCGGCACTCGACATGGCGCAGTCGACGGGAGCTCCGTGCATGACGAGCTCCCTCGCCGCGGGGTTAGGGTCAAGGGGCGTTCGCGCGCGTCCCATCCCTCCCCGCGGGGGTGCGTCAGTCGCCGTCACCGCGCGGGGCGGCGGAGAGACGACGGCGACGAGAACGCAGCCGAGGGCCACGCATCGTGGACGAGATGTCGCCGACGCCGACCGCGCTCCGACCGCCGCCGCGCGACTCGCCGCGTCCCTCGGCGCGTCCACGTCGACGCATCGCAGCGACCTCGCACGCGCGAACACCAAGGCGGCGCGTAAAGAACGCCGCGACGCGAAGCACGCGCGCGACGTCGGCCCGCACCACGGCTCCGCCAATTCCCCGGACCAGGTGGACGCCTCGCTCTCCCGCGAGATGGCCGCCATGGCCGGCGGCATCGACGCGCTCGCACAGCGCGCGCGCGACATCGCGCTCGCCGACGAGCGCAACCTCGAGGTCGCGCTGCACCTCGCCTCCGCCGCCTCCGCCGCCGCGGATGAAGAGCTCCAACTCGCATCCATCGCCGCGGAAACCGGAAACCTGGACTGGCCGGAGGACGCCTCCACGGACACCGGCGCCGGGTCCTTCTTCATCGTCGACGGCGCGTCCACGAAAGAGGACGACATCGTGGCGTCGCATCGCGAGCGCGCACAGCTGTGCGCGCGATCGGCGAATACGATCGCATCCAACCTCTCCGAGCGGCTGTTGATCGACGAATGGTCCGCGACCATCGCTCATTTCGCCGCTTCGGACTGGCTGGTGGACCGCAAGAAGCCGCGCGTGCGTCCGAAGGACCGGCGGTGTAACCAGCCAAAGGCCCGGCAAGGGTGGAACAAGCGCGCGATGCGGGAGACGCGCGTGCGGGTGTGCGCGGGGTGCGACAGGATGCTGCCGACGACGGAGCTCATCCGCGTCGCTCGACTCCAACGCTCAGACGAAGCAGCCGAAGCCGCATCGAAACAGAGCCCATGTGAGCCCGGTGAACAAAAACAACAACAGAATAAGAAGGAGAACGACAAGAAAAAGAAGAAGAACAGGTGGACGATCGCGTTGGACGCGGGGAGCGTCGCGGATTCCGTCGAGTTGCTCCAGTCACTCGCCGCGGGCGGATCTTCGTCCCTCGCGGTG
>Ga0206131_10004103_pt1 | contig 16216 bp, 19 predicted proteins | sample Helgoland_Spring_FD_148636 | JGI IMG/M metagenome (GOLD analysis project Ga0206131, IMG submission 148636) | Pelagic subsurface seawater microbial communities from Kabeltonne, Helgoland, North Sea - Helgoland_Spring_Bloom_20160517_1 | ecosystem: Environmental > Aquatic > Marine > Epipelagic ...
AAGAAAGTGATCTGAGGGTTGCCGGTAAGATAGACATCTTGGGCACCATAAGCTACAAGTTGAAGAAGACCTCCACCCATTTTGTATTTATTATTAATACAGAAAAAAAATAATTTGTTAATATATTTAGTTAGAGTAGGCAAGACCACCCATTCCACTAAGAATACGAAGCACATTGTAATTCACAGCATACATATTGAGAGTTCCTTCAGCTACATGTTTAGTTCCAACAATAGCAGTTGCTGTATCAATACGAGACATATTAAGAGTTCCAGATGGTTGATGTTCTTCTGGTTTTAATGCAAAAGAATATACGTGGATGTTTTTGTCATCAGGAATATTTTCGTGATGTTGATAAGGTTGGACGTGTGTGAAATATTTGGCATCACGCTTAGCAAAACGATCATTACCGTTAAGTTGAAGTTGGAAATCAGTAGTTGGTAAATTACTGAACTGATCATCAGTGCTATGTTTATTAACCCATACTAATTCTTTAACAGGGTGATTAAATGAAAGTTTGGATTTTGTTGTTACAGCACCGGTGGTGCTACTAGCAATTGATTCACCACCAGTAAATTGAACTTGTTCAATAAGATATTCGTGGGATAATTGAGCAAAACGACGACGTTCGTCAGTATCTAAGAAGATATAGTCAGCCCATAATTCTACATTTGTAACTGTAGCACCTGAACCAAGTGTAGTTTCTGAACCTAATGTAAGATTGATTTTAACTTCGTGGTATTGTAAGGCAATTAATGGTAATGCTAAACCAATATTACGGCAGAACCAGAACTCAAGAGGCACATATACGGATACTGCAGTAGAAGAAGCACCATCACTAGCAATCATTTTTTTAAAACCCTCTTTTTTACCTTCAGGTAAAGTAAGTTCATTCCAGATATACATCCATTCACCATATTGACGATCAATCATTTGACCACCAATTTCAACTTCTACTTGTTCAATAAGTTTATGTCCAACATTTTTGGCAGTAGATCCTGATTTCACAGTAGCTTGTAAGTATAACTTATGAACTAAATCACCATTACGGGAGATTTGGCAAGTTACACGCTGACCTAAGGTAGCATTTCCGTTAAAGGTTTGTTGTATAGACTCAATAGAGAAGTTAGTATGACGACGATAAACTACTTTGAAGAAAGTGATCTGAGGGTTGCCGGTAAGATAAACATCTTGGGCACCATAAGCTACAAGTTGAAGAAGACCTCCACCCATTTTATTCTTAGTTAAGATAAAAAATATTAATGTATAAAACTACAGATTTTTTCTCAACTTATGTTTTGTTATGGTATTTTTTATATATTTTAGCTATTATACCTTTCAATCCTGTTATTACATTTTATTTAATTTTATCATTTGTATGTTGGATGTTATGTTATATGATTTATCTTAACATATCTACAAAAAAAATATTATTCTTCATTGTTTTTGCAATTATTTTAGTTAAAGTTTTACCAATTTTAACATTAAAGCATGAATTTAATACAACAGATCTTGCATTTGGATTATCAATGTTTATAGTATATCATATCATATTGTATTATACAAAAGGTATTGAACCTATTCAATTTTATTTGAACTTTATTAAATATTTTAAAGATATTCCAGATAATTTAGAATATATGTTTAACGATTTGGTTATTAAACAAATAATATAAATAGTGTATATCATACTATATTTTAATTAGAATAAGCCAAACCACCCATACCACTTAAAATACGTAAGACATTATAATTAACACCCCATACCCTTATTGTTCCTGATTCTTTAGGTTTTACCACTAATTTAGCCGTATCAATTCTTGACATATTTAATGTTCCTGATGGTTGATGTTCTTCAGGTTTTAACGCAAATGAATATACATTTATACCAGCATTAGTCGGTATATTTGTGTGATGTTGGTATGGTTGAACTAACGAGAAATACTCTCCAGTCCTTTTAGCAAAACGATCATTGCCATTTAATTGTAAATTAGCTGAAGTAATTGAATTGTTGCCATCCGGATCTATACCAAATAAGGTTTCTTGAAGTTTTATATTTGACTCGTGACCAAATAAATTGCTTGCTTCAATATTAGATTCTGTAAATAATCTATTATCAGTATAATTATACCATTGATTTTGTTCAGTTGCTTTTACAGTATCATTGATAGTCCATATAAGTTCTTTAACAGGGTGATTCATAACTAAAGCAATATTTTGTTCGTTTGTTCCTGAAAGCGTATTTTCATTCATTTGCACTTGTTCTATTAAATATTCGTGTGATAATTGAGCAAATCTTTTACGTTCATCCGTATCTAAGAATATGTAATCACACCAAATAGTCGCATTTTTAATTGATTTAATATTAGCAATTTGAACATCTGCATTTTTAACATAAGCAGTTCCATTATAAGTGCAATTATTAAATGTTTCTATTTCTATATTTATTTTTACTTCGTGATATTGAAGAGCAATTAATGGTAATGCTAAACCAATATTACGACAAAACCAAAACTCTAAAGGAATATATACTTTATTATCCGTAAAACTTGTCATATCAGTATCTGCCCCGATCATTTCTTGGTAACCATCCATTTTTCCAACAGGTAATGATAACTCATTCCAAATATACATCCAATGTGAATATTGTTTATCAATCTTTTGACCACCAATTTCAACTTCAACTGATTTCAATAAACGATGACCTATAAAATTAACATAACGATCTAAATCTTCAGTAAGAATATTATATATATCACTTCCGTCATATAATTGTGCTAATTCTACTTCTACATACATTTTATGAACTAAATCACCATTACGTGATATTTGACACGATACACGATTACCCCAATCAAACTTTCCGTTAATTGATTGTTGTATAGATTCTATTGAGAAATTAGTATGACGACGATATACTACTTTAAAGAAAGTAATTTGAGGATTTCCAGTTAAATATACATCTTGTGCTCCATAAGCAACTAATTGTAATAATCCACCACCCATTTTAACTATTAAGCATATAAAAAATTAGCTTGCAAAAAGTAATTAAATATGATGAAAGAAAGATGTAGTAAGAAAAGAATACACGTTGTAGATAATACTAAAGAAATCTCAACCCTAGATGATATTCATATTAATAGCATAAAAAAATTTGAAGTTAAAAATAAAAGAATTGAAGAAATAACCGAACAAATTAATAAATTGAATATCATATCAATGACAGACATTTCTTGGTTATCTAACGTTGAAATTAAAGAACAAATTAAAGATTATACAAGTGAGTTAGATAAGCTTAATAGTGAAAATGAACTTGATTATTACGAAAATGTTGGTGAAATATTGTTTAATTACTATGATATAGTTAATCAAAATGTTGGAGTTAAACAAGTTAATCCTAAAAAATATACTATTTTAGAAGCACTTAATATTGAAATGGATAATAGCAATTCAATAGGAGAATATAAAGATAAATCTAAATTGGTTAATGAATATTTAGCAATTACAGATAATAAATACATTAATCATATTGATGGTGAATTTACTAACTCTAAATGTCTTAATTGTAATAACGAAATGACTAATTTAGTTCAAGAAGCATTAATAGTATGTTTCAGTTGTGGTTATCAAGATGTTTTATTAGCAGAACAAAATAGACCTATAATGTTATATGATAAGAAAGACGGTATTCATTATAGTTATAAACGTATTAATCATTTTAGAGAATGGATATCACAAATACAAGGGAAAGAAAGCACTGATATACCAAACGAAGTATTTGAAAAAATACTAAATGAACTTAAAAAAGAGAAAATTACTGATACAACTAAACTTACACCTAAGTTTATGAGAACAATATTAAAAAAATTAAGAACACATAAATATTATGAACATACCGCATATATTATTAATAGAATTAATGGTATTCCACCACCTCAATTTTCACCAGAATTAGAACAAAATCTATCTAATATGTTTATGCAAACGCAACCTTTATTTATTAAATATGCACCTGCAAATAGATTAAACTTTATTTCATATTCTTACATTTTACATAAATTCTTTTTAATTTTAGATATGCCGGAATACCTCGCTCTATTTCCATTACTTAAAAGTAGACAGAAAATTGCTCAAAATGAAGAAGTTTTTAAGAAAATATGTAAAGAGTTGAAATGGACTTGGATTCCTAGTATTTAAAAATGATTTCGTTAATTGTAAATAATAATGTATATCATCTTTGATACTGAAACTACTGGTTTAATACCTAAAGATTCTTCAAATAATTACTATCATTATACAAATACTTCTAAATATAATAATGCTAGAATGATCCAAATTAGTTATGAAATATTAGATCACACTTTAAATGTTATTGCTACAAGAAGCTTTTATATTAATGAAGTAGATACGGTTAGTAATTCTCAGTTTCATAATATTACAAAAGAATTATTAGAAAAAGAAGGTATAAGTATGACTCGGTTTTGTGATATATTTACTGAAGATCTTAATATTTGTTCTAGAATTATAGCACATAATTTACAATTTGATTATTTCATTTTAATGAGTGAATTATATAGATTTGGATTTACTGATATTATTAATAAAATTAATTTATTGAAATTAATCTGTTCTATGAAAAAAACTAGACATTTTGTTTGCCATAATAAAAAATATCCCAAGTTATTGGAATTATATAATTACGCAAATAATAGTAATCTTAAAGAACTACCAAATGCACATAATTCAATGTTTGATGTTATGTATTTACGTATTGCTCTAGTTAAACTTAAGAGTAATAATATATTTGATATATTTATGTGCGAATAATTATATATTTCAATTATATTTTTCATTAAATAAGATTATGACTGATAAACTTGATTTTTTGGTAGAAAACAAGAATGAATATTTAGAACATTTAACTGATATTTCTACTATACCTATTTGTAAGTTCTTTGTTAATATTGCAAACAATTGTAGTTCATTAAAAGAATTTCAAAAAGAATTAGTATTATTAACAAAGTGGAATAAACAAAAACAAGATGCTAAAATGAATACTATTCATAAATTAATTGAAGAAGATCAGGCAACACCTCAATATATGTTAAAATTATTATCTGAAATTATTTCTAAAAGTATTAAAATTAAAATTATTGAACATAAATCTATTATTAAATCATTAAAAGTATATATTCCTGAATGGTATGAATTTTTATATAAAGTATGTATATTAGCATCTAACATATTTTGGAAAAATCCAGTTTTATTTTATAAAAAAGTATCTTCTATTGAAAGACAAAATAACATTAATACTATTGAAAAAATAACTAAAACCTGTATTAAGAATGCTGTTAGATCTTTTATTCCTTTAAATAAAATTATTAATGAATTAACTGATATTACAGGAGGAGGAGAGATTAATATTACTAATACTCAAACTTTAGTAGAAAATGAATATGATAGTGAAGATGATAATAGTAATGTTAATAATCTTCAAAGTGATGAAGATCTTGAGAGTGATGAAAATGATGAAAGTGATGAAAGTGATGAAAGTGATGAAGAACTTGAGAATGATAAGAATAATCAAAAACTTGAGAATGATGAAAGTGAGGAAGAACTTGAGAATGATGAAAGTGAGGAAGAACTTGAGAATGATGAAGATCTTGAGAATGATGAAGATCTTGAGAATGATGAAAATGATGAAGATCTTGAGAATGATGAAGATCTTGAGAATGATGAAGATCTTGAGAATGATGAAGATCTTGAGAATGATGAAGATCTTGAGAATGATGAAGATAAACAATTTAAAATAGAAAAAGATCAAATAGAACAAACTGAAGAATCTTTAAAGGATAAAACAATAAAACCTGTTGTTTTAAAAGATGAAATAAAACAAACAACAGAAACTATAAAAGATCAAATAGTAAAACCTGTTGTTTTAGAAGATGAAATAAAACATAAAGAAACACTTGAAGATAAAACAATAAAACCTGTTGTTTTAAAAGATGAAATAAAACAAACTGAAGAATCTTTAGAGGATCAAATAGTAAAACCTGTTGTTTTAGAAGATGAAATAAAACAAACTGAAGAATCTTTAGAGGATCAAATAGTAAAACCTGTTGTTTTAGAAGATGAAATAAAACAAACTGAAGAATCTTTAAAGGATAAAACAATAAAACCTGTTGTTTTAGAAGATGAAATAAAACAAACTGAAGAATCTTTAGAGGATCAAATAGTAAAACATATTGTTTTAGAAGATGAAATAAAACAAACTGAAGAATCTTTAGAGGATCAAATAGTAAAACATATTGTTTTAGAAGATGAAATAAAACAAACTGAAGAATCTTTAAAGGATAAAACAATAAAACCTGTTGTTTTAGAAGATGAAATAAAACAAACTGAAGAATCTTTAAAAAATGAAATAATTAAACCTGATATATTAGAAGATGAAATAAAACATAAAGAAACACTTGAAGATCAAATAATAAAACCTATTGTTATATTAGAAAATGAAATAGAACAATCTAAAGATGAAAATGATGATGATGAAATTGTAATGAATACTAACGAAGATATTAAAGTAATACGTATAAACAAATCGTTTTTTTAAGATATAAAACACTAAATGTATTATGTATATTCATTATGTATAGCTTTAATAATTTTTATAATTATTAGTAGCTTTGAAAAAAAACAAACAATTACTGTTAAAGATTTATTAACATTTATAATTTTATATATTATTATTACTTTTGCTGTTTATTATATATATTCTGCTATGGATAAAACAACTACACCAATTGAATCACAACCGTCGTATATTCCTGAAACTATACAAACTGGATTTAATATTGTTTCTTCTTAACTGTAATTTTACAAGCATTTTTACTATTTTTTATTATAATATTGGGATCATATTGTTCATCTTCTTCTTTTTCATCATCATAATTACTTAATTTTTCTTTTTCATCTTGTATTGATTGCATATCCCATAAAGCAGAATCGCATAATTTAAAATTTTTATTTGGATCTGCTTTATACCAAAAAACTTGATCTTCTAATCTTGATCCAGATGCTCTATTATCTATTACCATACAACCGTAATCTTGTGTAACTTGTTCTAATACTTGTTCAAATACTTGCAAACTAGGAAACATTCCAGCATAATGATCATATAGCCTTTCTTTATTTTTTTTAATATTTTCTTTAAAAATAAAAACATAATCAATATTTGTTCTTAAAGCAGGACTTATACCCATAGGGAATTGCATTGTTAATAAAAATAATATTTTATAATGTCTTCCATTCATAAATATTTTACGTATATTTGCATCATTTGTCCAAGTTTTATCATACATTGCGTCATCCATTACTAAAAAAGATCTAGGATCTATAGATGTATGTCCATAATTTTCCAATTCTTTTTTATATTTTCCTGATATCTTTTGTTGTCTTTGAACATATTTATTTATCAATTCAGGAGAATATTCATCGTGTATTAATAATTTTGGTATAAAATGTTGAAAATATGAATTGGCGTGTTCTGTTGGCGATATTACCATTCCAATAGGAATATTTGTATGATATGATAATATATCCTTAATACATACACTTTTACCTCTATTACGTGCGGCTATAGCAACAATAACAGAATCATCTTTTATTTTTTTTGGATCAAATTTTTTTAATTCTAATCTAAATGAAGGTTTATTACCTGATTTCATTTAATCTTATGTTATACATTTTTAACTTCATCCTTTCGCACTTAACCAAGGATCTTCTTTATCATTAATAACATCGCTTATTTGTTCAACAGATTGGTCTTCTTCTTTTATTGATTTTATGGCATCAGTTCTACGACTATCAAATACCATATCTTTATTATCTTTATTTTCTTTGTAATGTTTCATAAGTGTATTAAGTTCTGATTCTGAATATTCTTGATTTTCTACATTAGTTGCTATATGGCTTTCATAAGGCAACCAACAACCTACTTGTGCTACATAGATATGAAAATAAGGATCTGTTTTTTTTAATTTTTCGCATCTTGCTTTAGCTAATTCAACAGTATCATATACACCTCTTACTTTAATACCTCTTACTGATGTTTTAAAGTTATTTTCACTATGAAACTCTTTTTCAATTTCATCTGAATTAGTATTTTTAAAAAATGCTAATTGTTCATTCATATCATTATTATCAAAAATATATTTGTGATTATCTTTAATACCCATAATTATATCTTTGTTGTCTGGAAACTTATCAACTAAATTATCTAATAATTCGGTCATATCTTTCGAAAACTTTTCCGTAAATTTAGAAAAGTAATAAGCATCTTTGTTTTTAATTACATCTTCGGGATTTAAAAAAGATACACATACAAAATTTTGATTTCTTAAAGGTTCATCTTCATCCAAATAATCTACTTTTGTTTCAGACATTTTAAATTGATTTTAAAATATATCTTTATATATAATAAAATGTATGACGTAGATATTAATGAACTGGTTTTAAAAGCCTTAAAATACCTGTTCCAAGGTCTTATGATAGCTATTGTAGCTTATTTACTTGATATGATTGGACCTAATAAACTTAATACTTGGGAAATTGCTATATTGTCAGCAACCGCTGCCTGTATATTTGCTATATTAGATATCTTAAGCCCTACTTATGCGCAATCAGCACAACAAGGTATTGGATTAGCAACTGGATTTAAACTTATGAGATTCCCTTATTAAAAAATTATATATAAACAAAAAATAAAATAACAAAAGCATAATGTTAAATAATTTAATTGAAAATGCTATAAGATCTAAAGGAGCACATTATGATTTAGCCGCTATTATTTATTATTTTTATAAAGATGAATATAAGGTGGTAAATGATAAGTGGTTTAAAAATGTTAATACTGAAACAAAATGGCAAGAAATGGAAGCACCCAATGATTTATATATTAATATTAGTCGTAAGATTTTTGATGTGTTAATGGAGGAATATGATAAACTATATCAACAAAGTAAAATAGCCGATACACTTGATTTGTCGGATTTATATAAAGAAAAAGCTAGAAAATTACAAAGAATTGCTAATAATTGTAAAATGGTTAATTATAAAAATAGCTTAATTCGTGAATGCAAACCTTTATTTACTGTTGATGAATTATAGTTTTTAATATTGTTTTAATATCAACATCTTCTGTATTAATTGTTAAATCAGCATTTAATTTATCAATATTACATTCAGATATATGTTCTAGTCTTTCAAGATGTTCGGGTGCTTTATCCTTATAAAGATCTTCAATTCTTTTTATCTGTTGATTTTTATGAATTACCAGTTTTATTATATAATAATTATTTTTCTTAAGATAATTATATTCATTTTCAAATCTTAAATCATCTATTACAATGTGGGTTTTATCTTTTATTTCTTTATCCAATTGTTTTATCCAAATATTATTATCTAGTTCTTTCATTTTTTCTGCAAAATCTTGAATTAGCTTACGATCTTTATACTCCATTTCAAATATTTCTGTAGCATATTTTTTTACATTATCTGCAAAACTATATTTTTCTAATTTTAGGTTATCTTTAAGTTTATTTGCTAATGTTGATTTACCTGAACATATTTTACCTGTTATTGCTATTTTCATTATTTACATAAAAATGATTTATGTTTAAGTTAAAACAAAATGATTAATAAAAATATCATAAATGATATAGCATTGTTAGATAATTTTGATAAACTTAATAACACTTATTATACTGCATATTTTAAAGATAATCTATTACTTAATTTGTTAAACAATGAAACAATATTAAAAGAAATTAATTTAAAATCACTTAATTACGTTGATAATAAAGATTTTATCAATAATATTGAAAAATATGTAAAAAAATATACTCCATTAGATTTTAAACAAAATATTTTTAATATTGTTTATGATAATTCAATTAAAAATAAAACTGATATTGATATTGAAATATGCAAATATTATAAAAATATATCTAATGAATATATTATTAAAATTGCTTATTATACTTTAGCAACACATTATGTCATTAAAGATTATATTTAAAAATGAGTATTTATATATATGATCTTTAATGAATAATCAAATTATTATTGATATTAATGAATTAAATGAATATGAAAATATTAGTAAAACTATTTACAGTGCTTATTATGAAGAGAATAAATTAATTGGTTTAGTTACTAATAAAACAATATTAAATAAAATTAATGTAAAATCGCTTAAGTATGTTGATAATACAGATTTTATCAATAACATTGAGAATTACGTTAAAAAATATGCAAGTTTTGATTTTAAACAAAGAATTATTAAAAATGCATATCAAATGGCTATCGATAAAGGCATTAGTATTGATAATGCATTAAAACAATATTATGATAATATACAAGAAGAAGATATTATTAAAATTGCTTATTATACTTTGGTATCTTATTATATTAAAAATGATTTATGTTTAAGTTAAAATAAAATGATATAGCATTGTAGATAATTTTGATAAACTTAATAACACTTATTATACTGCATATTTTACACCATTGAAACTTTAAAACGCCCATTTTTTCAAAAAAATGATATAAATAAATGATTATTATCATATATAAAATGAGTGATGATGTTGATGACAATAAAAAAAGAAAAGATGTTTCTAAACGTTTAGAGACAAATAGGAACGTTTCATTCCATATCATAAAAATGAAACTTTCCAGGTTTTCTAAAAGTTCTTCATTTGATTTGATACTGAAGGACAACATCAAGAATATGAACAAGATGAGAACCTTAGCATATCATCTAATCAACTTTCATATTCTTAGATGTCTCAAAGATAATATTACACTACCTGATCTTCAGTCCTTAAACTTTTATTATCGATGTTTAGCTACTGTTTCTAAACTTAATAACAGAAGTTCTAAGGAAAGAGAGAATGATGAACTCCTTAAGACATACAACCCATATATGAACACTAAGGATATTGAAACACCTTATAGAGATTACTCTGGTAATCTAATAAACAATATGAGTTTAGAGATGAAGATTGCTGTTACAAACCATATTATTCTTAACTTTACTAAGAGACTTCAAAGATATACTATTCTTAAGTATGGTATTAAGAACATTGACAACCTATATGATACTACTCTATATTATGTTTCAAACAAGAATGAACAAGAAATTAAAGACTTTGTTAAGATAATACCAACAGAAGAGAATATAAAAGACAATCTAAATCATATAATTCAGTTAGAGTATGAAATACAGAAATACTTTGATAGCCTAGAACCTGATACTAAGGGTGTTAGGAACTTCTCTATTACACCTATCAAAGGATCTTATGTTGATGGATATGTTAAAGTATGTACTTCTTGCCTTAAAGATTTAACAAAAACAAACAAAGATCTTAAAGACCTAAATAAAGACACTCTATGGAGAACACTATTCAACCTTAATGAGGTTGAGACTTGTAATAGAAAGTTTCAGTATGAGATATTAACGGATGGTTACGGTGTTTCAATAACTACAAATAAATCTTTAGGTTTAGAACTATATCAAGTTGACGAAGATGATAAGATCAGTTGTAAGTGTGGTTGTAAAGTCAAAAAGAGTGGTTATAAGAAACATCTAGACAGTTCTACACATATTAAGAAGATGACTACTAAAAGAAAGTTAGATGATACAGAAGAACAATTTGATAGAATAGTAGCATTGGATCCAGGTGTTAATCAGATTTACTCTGCTGTTGATCAAGATAATAACTTTATGAATTGTTCATCTAAACAATATAGAACAAAAAGTAAGATAAAGCATTCTGTAGAATGGAATAAGAGACGATGTAAGGAGGTTCAAGAAACTCTAGATACTCTTAAATCATTCAAGACAGTTGATATAGATAGATATAAGAATGCCTTTGAACAATACTCTAAGACGTACAATGAATTAACTATCTTCTATAACTCTAAAGCATACAAGAAATGGAAATTCAAGACTTACTGTTTTAGGAAGAAGACTATATCTTCAATGTGTAAAGACATATGTAAAAACAAGAAAACATTAGTAGGATATGGAGACTGGTCAAAGAACCAAGGTATTATTAAGAAACATCCTTCTACTCCAAACAAAAAACTTAGAGAAGCTCTAATCCGTTACAAAGATTGCAAGGTTGTGTCTGTAAATGAATATAGGACGTCTAAAGAATGTTCTATATGTCATAACGTTGTTAAGAATGTATCTAAGATCCATCAGGTAGTCCGTTGCACGAACAACGAGTGTTCTATGTGTTGGCAAAGAGACATTAACGCATCAAGGAATATAATACAAAAACTTTATTCTGAAAATCTAGGTCTAAACCCTCCTCAAGTAGTGGCGCAGCCGAGGCTGCATGCTACCGCTTCAAGAGGTGATAGAGACCTATTGCCTGTATAGCTTGTTTGTACAGGTATTATATCATTGAAACTCTAAGATGGTGTTCCTAAAGGAACTGGGTGTTTTAAAGTTTCAATGGTGTAAAAATGATAACTATTTTATATAAACAAACATATGAATATTGATACTATTGATACTATTGTAAGTTATTTAGATTTCAATGATATTAAAAAACTTATATTTATTTCAAAAAATATTTACAATAGTATTAAATTAAATAATAATTTATGGTTATCCATATGTAATAAATACTTCAAATTACCCGGTAATTATTTTCAATTTAGGAGTATTTTTAATTCTACTATATATTTACAATGTATTACTACTGCTACTAAATATAAAGAATATTATAAATCTACGTATATTATTGAAAAAAATAAGAAAATAACTATTGGTAGATCAAGAACGAATGATATATGTATATTATATGATGATAATGTATCAAGACATCATTGTGTCTTTAAATTTATTGATCCTACTAAAATATTTATCAAAGATCTTAATAGTTGTAATAATACATTGGTTAATGGTAAAAAAATTAAAATTGAACAATTATATGTTGGTGATGAAATTACTATAGGTGGTAATGTTATTCTTAAAGTTGTTTTAGTATAAAAAAATGATATATTTATTTTATTATTAAATAAAATGGTTTTTGCCTATCAAAAGTTTAAAATTGTTAATGATATATTAAACAAATCAATTTTTGATCAAAATGTTATTTCAATTATATTAAAACATTATTGGAATAATTTAGAAGATAAAAGAAAAATATTACTTAAATGGGTTGATATTAGTAAATTAGATTGGTCACGTTTATCACTTAATCGTAATGCTATTAATTTACTAGAAGAAAACTTAGATAAAGTTGATTGGGATTATATGTCTTTAAATCCTAATGCTATTAATTTACTTAAACATAGTGAGGATAAAATTGATTGGTATTTTTTATCTGCTAACAAAAATGCTATAAGTTTATTACAAAATAATATGTCTAAAGTTAATTTTGCACAATTATGTGATAATCCTAATGCTATTGAGATTATTCAAAATAAACAAGAAGAAATATGGCAAATGCCTTTAAATCGTAATAAAAATGCTATTCAAATGTTAGAAGCAAATAAGGATTACATTATTTGGTATGAATTATCTAAAAATAAAAATGCTATTCCTTTATTAAAAAATAATTTAAATAAAGTATCTTGGAAACATTTATCTTTAAATAAAAATGCTATTGATATTTTAACTGAAAATCAAGATAAAATTAATTGGTCTTATTTGTCTGCTAATAAAAATGCTATTAAGTTAATCGAAAATAACTTAGACAAAGTTGATTGGTTTATGTTATCTGCTAATAAAAATGCTATTAAGATATTGGAAAATAATTTAGACAAAGTTGATTGGTATTCGTTATCTTCTAATAAAAATGCTATTAAGATAATTGAAAATAATCTGGATAAAGTAGATTGGTGTAATTTATCTGGAAATCCTTCAATATTTGAAGATGAACCTATGCCAAATATTATATAGTATTATTAAATAATTCTATTAGTTCTTTAACTGTTTTATTATTACGTATAAACTTATAACCATTATAATAATAATGTTCTTCTGGATTATATATAATATTTTTGCGTTTATAATATGGCATTTCAATTGATTCTATTTCATCATCAATATTTATATATTCTAATGAATTATTTATAATTATAAAACAATTATCATCTTTAGGTGATTTTATTGATTCTAATTTATATTTCATTCTATAAATTCTATAAGATAATTCTGGAGTATTATCTAATGATCTTGAATGTAATAATGTTTTTAATATATTTTGCGTCATATTATGGTCGGTTGATATAAAATATTTATTTTTTGGTAGATCTTTTAGATCTTCTAAAATATATAATTTTAAAGGATTTTCGCAATAATATCGATTTGTTTTTTCAATTAATGAACCTTCATTTGGATAAAGTTGTTGTAAGAAATTATTATATTTTATTTTACTATCAATCTTAATTTCTTTTTGAAATATTACATTATCTAAATGTATATTATCATTATAATTTATTGGATGAACTAGTAATAATATATTACAATCTTTATATTTTTCATATTCTACATATTCCGTATAGATCTTTGGAAAATATTTATTTTTAGGTTCTAATGATTTTATATCTTCTACAGTTTTGTCTATAATATTATTAATATCTATTAATTTTTTATGTTCATTATGATGATATATGTATAATTTCGCAATATCATAATGATAATTGGTTATTTTATTTATTGTAAAAGTATTATTTAATTTTTTAAGATCAATAATAATATTTTGAAGATTATAAAATATTGTTTCCATATTATTATTATTCTATTTTAATAAAATTGAAACTTTAAACCGTTTGGTCTTTTCATACAGTTGTATATAAAAAAAATATTTAATGTGTTAAATACCTTCTTTTAACTTATAATGAATTATTGAAAAGATATTAGATAATAAATGGGAACTCATAAACTATTTGTTATATTTATTACTTTTTGAAAATTACATAAAAATTAAATAAAACCTTATAATTTTTTAGTTTCCATAAAAAAAAATGATGTAATAAATAAATAAATACAAGATGTTAGCAACTAAAAAACCTTCTCTTAATACTAAAAAAGATGATAAACCAAAACAATCTTCTAATACTAAAAAAGATGATAAACCAAAGCAATCTTCTAATACTAAAAAAGATAATGAATCAAAGCAATCTTCTAATACTAAAAAAGATGATAAACCAAAACAATCTTCTAATACTAAAAAAGATAATGAATCAAAATATAAATTAAAAAATATTACTAAAATTACTTCACCTGCTAAAATTAAATATAACAAAGTTATTATTGATCCAACCAAATTACATGCATTCGAAAAATATACATTAAAAAATTTAAAAACTACTAAACAAATTATACGTAAACCTTATAAAATTTTTCCAGAAATAGAAAAAAATTCTATTATATTTGCGAATGTTAATAATAATGGTGTAGAATTAACAACATTTGATGAATATTTTAAAAGCCAAAAAAATATTAAAGGAGGTTATGATAGAAATCTTTCAACACGTCATGTAGTACCTAATCAACAACAAATTAATATGATGAATCAATATATTAATAATACTGCAACTCGCTTTGGATTTAATAATTCCATAATAGGTCATTTGGATCGTAATGGTGGTCATGATAATATTTATTTCGAAATTACTTCAATAACAAATGATAGATTAATTATTGCTATTTATACCGATGACACATTTGCAAATGAGTGCATGCATATCACCTGTTTATATAATGCACAATCCTATGTTCATTTAACATTTTTCGCAAATTGTAATGGTGGTCAGCGATACCATATATATTATATGGTTAATCCTGAACCAAATAGTTTCATGGATGAGTTAATTCAGTTTATAGATATTGCTAGAAGAGACTTATTTGGTAGAAGAAGAATTCCTCAAAATTTTTGGACAGATGGATGGTTAAATTTAAATGCAAATGAATTTAATAATATTGACTACTATATGATTAGAATGAGGTCTGTTTTAGAATATTTTAGAGACAATAATTAATATATAATATTCAAAACAAAAAATAATATAATAACTTTTTATTATGTTGTATAAATCATTTTTATTTTTTATAATAATCTAGTAAGATCCTAACAATGAGTAAATTATTTAAACTTCCTGAAAATTATTCGTGGAATCAATTAAAAGAAAGTTA